>Ga0209445_1000053_pt1 | contig 59174 bp, 52 predicted proteins | sample MarorgKNORR_S2LV_4_FD_188223 | JGI IMG/M metagenome (GOLD analysis project Ga0209445, IMG submission 188223) | Marine microbial communities from the Southern Atlantic Ocean, analyzing organic carbon cycling - NADW_A/KNORR_S2/LV (SPAdes) (version 2) | ecosystem: Environmental > Aquatic > Marine >... | reverse complement strand
CTGTTTAGTTTGAGTGTTACGCTCGTAAGCACGAGCGTGCAGGCACAAGAAGTTTATCGCGCGAGATTATCACCCATGCCCACTACCCCCCAGACAGTGACTGATATCACCGGGGGCGGGGAAGTGATACTGACGCTTAACGGCAATGCTTTATCAGTCGAGGGCAATTTCTCCGGTATGAGTTCAGCAACCACTATGGGACACATTCACAATGGCCCTCCAGCGCAGCCGGGTCCGGTCGTTCATCGGTTGGAAGTTACCGCTGCACCAAATGGAAACATCAGTGCTGAACTGGAACTGACCGACGAACAGGTATCCGCACTTCGCAACAATGAACTCTATGTGCAGATACACAGTGAAAACAATGCACCAGGTGAGTTGCGTGGTTGGATTTTTCTTAGAAGCCACTTCGATAGTTAAGTAATGAGGCGGAAGTAATGAAGTTGTTAGTAGATATAAGAAGACCTGGCCTCGCTTTATTATTAACCCTTGGCTTGGCGGCCTGTGGAGGTGAATCCTCCACTTCCATTTCGACCACACAATCAGCGGCTCCAGTAGTCACATTCGCTTCGCAGGTCGAAGCTGGCGCTGAGGCCTATGCAACCAATTGCGCTATCTGTCATGGCGCTAACCTAGAGGGATCAACACTTGGGCCATTACTATCGGGATTTTCCTGGGTACGACGTTGGGGGACTCAAACGCCTACCCTGTTGCTTGGAAATATCCAGGCGAATATGCCGCCGGGTGGCAATGAAAGCATAACTGAAGAGGACTACCTCAACATTGTTGCCCACATGCTGCAGGTAAACGGCGTCGATGGAATTACCGAAGCACTATCGGCAAGCTCGGACTTCGTTATCGAAGATAACATTTCACGAATGGTAGCCCAGCGAAACCGTTCTGAGCCACCTGCGCCAGAGGGATTAACTGTGAACGGGAATACAGAAGACTTTATTCCCTTTATCCCGCTAACGGATGCAATGCTGCGTGATCCGGATCCGGCTGACTGGCCGATGATGCGGCGTAACTTCTACGCTCATAGTTACAGTCCTCTGGATCAAATTAATACCGAGACGGTGAAAAATCTGCAGCTAGAATGGGTCTGGAATATGCACGAAGGTGATTCCGAACCCGCACCTCTGGTTTACAACGGTATCGTATACCTTATCAATCCGGGGAACGTGATCCAAGCGCTGGACGGTAAGACCGGTGAACTCATCTGGGAGCACTGGACCGGACCGGCTAACCGTCAGGACATGCGCAACATCGCCATGTACAACGACAAGATTATACAGGCGACTACGGACGCAAGATTGGTTGCGCTAGATGCCCGAACCGGTGAACAGCTATGGGAGACCGCCATTGCTGACAATACCAAAGGCTTTTCCAATTCCTCCGGGCCTATTGTCGCTGATGGCAAAATTATCAATGGACTCGCTGGTTGCTCTCGCTACATTCCTGAAGATTGTTACATCAGTGCCTACAACGCCAACACTGGAGAACTATTATGGCAATTTGAAACAATTGCCGAGATGGACGAACCCGGCGGCGATACCTGGGGAGGACTAGATAATGTGTTCCGGGCCGGTGGCGAAACCTGGATAACGGGCAGTTACGACCCCGATCTAAGACTGACCTATTGGGGTACTGCTCAACAGAAACCCTGGGTTCCAGTCTCGCGTCACATGACCATCTATGATGTTGGATTGTTTACAAATTCCACGGTTGCCGTGAACGTCGATACGGGTCAACTTGACTGGTATTTCCAACATGTACCTGCGGAGGCACTAGATCTAGATGAAGTATTCGAACGAGTGCTAGTCAATCGCGGTGATGATAAATTTGTATTTTCTATCGGAAAGCACGGCATTCTCTGGAAGAATGATCGCATAACTGGTGAGTTCATAGGATTCAAAGAAACTGTCTTCCAGAACGCCTTTACTGATATTGATCCCGAAACAGGGGCAGTCACCTACCGGGAAGATATCCAGAACGCTCAACTGAATGAATGGACTTCAGCTTGTCCGAGCAGCGCTGGTGGAAAGGACTGGCATTCCATGAGCTATCACCCTCCTTCTGGGCTCATCATTGCTCCCCTTAGCCAGACCTGCCTAGAGAACGCTGCACGGGAAATCGCATTGGTGCAGGGCGGAGGCGGCGTAGGTGCCAGTCGCAAATTCTTCGAAATGCCAGGTACTAATGGCAATCTTGGAAAGGTTGGCGCTTACGATGTGGACACAATGGAAGAGGTGTGGAGTCATCAACAGCGTGCCTCTTTACACACCGGAACCATCTCGACTGGCGGCGATCTGGTTTTTGTTGGCGACCTCGACCGCCGCTTCAAGGCTTTGGACGTCAGCACTGGTGAGATTCTCTGGGAAACTCGGCTGGGCACTTCTGTGCAGGGTCACCCGGTTTCCTTCGCTATTGAAGGTAAACAATATATCGCCGTAACTACAGCATTAGGGGGTACCAGCCCTCGAACAGTGCCAGGTGTCATTGCTACTGAAATTAGCTATCCGAGATGGGGTAATGCAATTTACGTCTTCTCGTTACCAGATTAATTCACACCGGAATGAATTCTTCCTTTTACAGACAAAGTACCTAACCAGAGGTTCTGGAAAATGAAACCAATAAAAATATTAGTGTGTTTGCCCCTAATCCTATTTCTAACTACTTGTGATGGAGAATCGGAAAGTATCGAAGGTGCAGGCACTGGTGGAGAGGCAGTTCCAACAGTAACCACAAATTCCAGTCCAAGTTTCGCTGATCAGGCCGATGCCGGTGAAGAGTTATATAACACAAGTTGCTCCACCTGCCATGGTCAAAACCTAGAAGGCACCCCGGTAGGCCCGATCATCAGTGGCGAATCATTTTTTACGACCTGGGCATTACAGTCTCCTGTCGATTTTTACAATTACACTCGCGCAAATATGCCGCCCGGTGACAATGAAGGCATAACCGCAGAGGATTATTTTAATATCACCGCCTACGTCATGCGCTCCAATGGCGTGGCTGATAGTAACCCGGCTCTAACTTCGGAAGCAGATTATCCGTTGGCAACCAATGTGCCTGGCGCAGGAGCTTTTATTGCACAGCAACGCGGTCCGCAATCCGAATCACCGACTGGAGTGATCCGATTAGGTACGGTCGAAAATTTCACGCCAGTCACCGATGCCATGTTGCGAGACCCCGACCCAGCCGACTGGCTGATGATCCGGCGTACCTATGATGCTCATAGTTATAGCCCACTGGATCAGATTAACACCCAAAATGTAGACGATTTGCGTTTAGAGTGGATATGGAGCATGCATGATGGAGACTCCGAACCTTCCCCACTTGTTTATGGTGGCATTATTTATCTAATAAACACCAGCAACATCATTCAGGCACTGGATGGCGAGACCGGAGAGTTGATCTGGGAGCATCACGCTGGCCCCGCAGACAGTGAGGACATGCGCAACATTGCGATCTACAACGACAAGATTATCCACGCAACAACTGATGCCCGTCTCATAGCACTGGATGCACGCACCGGTGAGCCCCTTTGGGAAACCCAGATCGCAGACAACAGCAAAGGCTTTGAAAATTCTAGCGGGCCTATTGTTGCCGACGGCAAAATAATTCAAGGCCTAGCGGGTTGTTCACGTTACATTGAGGATCCCTGCTTTATCAGTGCCCATAATGCTGATACAGGAGAACTGGAATGGCGGTTTAACACAGTGGCTGAATCGGGTGAACCAGGAGGCGACACATGGGGCAACATCGATGATTTATTCCGCGCCGGCGGTGAAACCTGGATAACTGGCAGCTACGATCCTGAACTGAATCTTACTTACTGGGGCACCGCACAACAAAAGCCCTGGATGCCGGCTTCCCGCTCATTGTCGATCTACGATGCCGGTCTATTTACAAATTCAACCGTAGCTGTCAGCGTCGATAATGGTGAACTCGGCTGGCACTTCCAGCACGTGCCCGCGGAGGCGCTCGACCTAGACGAAGTCTTTGAACGGGTATTAATCGATCGCGGTGATGACAAATATGTATTTTCGACTGGCAAACACGGCATTCTCTGGAAACACGATCGTGTCAGTGGCGATTTTGTATCCCACGTGGAAACCGTATTTCAAAATGCCTTCACCAATATTGATCCAAACACAGGTGAGGTGACCTACCGACAGGATATTCAGAACGCCCAGATTGATCAATGGATTTCAGTTTGTCCTTCTACAGCAGGTGGCAAGGACTGGCACTCTATGACTTATCATGAACCAACCGCCAACCTGATCATGCCACTGAGCCAGTCTTGTCTGGAAATCGCTGCGCGTGAGGTACCATTAGTACAGGGTGCTGGCGGTACCGCGGCCAATCGCCGCTGGTTTGAGATGCCGGGCTCCAATGGAAACATGGGGAAGCTCGCCGCATTCAATGTCGACACGATGACCCAAACGTGGAGTTATGAGCAGCGTGCTGCTTTCCTGACCGGAACAATGTCAACGGCCGGCAACCTAGTGTTCGTTGGCGATCTCGACCGTCGATTTCGTGCCTTCGATGCCCGGAACGGCGAAATTCTCTGGGAAACAAGACTCGGTACCTCTGTACAGGGACACCCAGTAACCTTCGCTATAAATGGTAAACAATATCTTGCCGTTACTACAGCTATGGGTGCACGTGGAGTGAGTCCCCGTACAGTACCTCGCGTCATTGCTCCGGATGTTCGACACCCTAACAATGGCAACGCTCTCTATGTATTTGCATTACCTGATTGAGGCTCGTGCAAAACTAAGAAGAGCTGGTTAAGTTAGATAGGCCCAAGACTGAGTCTGCCAAGACACTGCGGGTTTCTCGGTAAGAGCTGTTCGCTTAATTTATTGATTGAGCTCACGCCAAATTATCAATAAGACTCACTCTTCCAATAATCTGACTAAGGAGGAAACCATGGCGAAACGCTACGATAAACTATCAGAAAACCTCATAGAATTTATCCGGCATCAGAAAATATTCTTCGTGGGTACAGCCTCTGACAAAGGTACCATAAACGTATCACCAAAGGGCTACGACTCTTTACGTGTGATAGATTCGAATCACATAGTGTGGTTGAACATCACGGGCAGTGGCAACGAAACCGCAGCACATTTACTTCAAAACGATCGCATGACGATCATGTTTTGCGCATTCGATGACAATCCCAAAATATTGCGTCTATATGGAAAAGCCCTAGCCATTCACCCCCGAGACAAAGAATGGAAAAAGATGACCACTTTATTCGAAAACTTTCCCAGCGCCAGACAATATCTGAGCTTTACTATTGAATTGGCGCAAACCTCCTGTGGCTTCGGTGTTCCTTTCTACGATTATAAGCAATCACGGGACAATATGGACAAGTGGCTGGAAGCGAAAGGTGCTGGGAATATGGAAGAGTACTGGCACGAGAAAAATCAGATTAGTTTGGATGGGTTGCCGACTAATATTACATGAGATGATCAGACATGGTTGAAAATACTGACAAAATTTATGAGGGTGAAGCTCCCAAAGAAAATCTGCCAAGCATTGGCCGCATCGAGTGGATGGATCTCAATGTTGTCGAAGCTTCCCAGATAAAAGATTTTTATTGTTCAGTAGTAGGATGGAGCAGCAGTGAAGTCGATATGGGCAGTTACAGCGACTTCAATATCAACCTACCCGGCACCCACGCTACGGTCGCTGGTATATGCCATGAGCGCGGCAGTAATGCAAACTTGCCCAGCCAATGGTTAATCTATGTTCGTGTCGCAAATGTTAAAGACAGTGTTGCAAAATGCGAAAAGCTTGGCGGCAAGTTACTGAACGGACCGCGGCGAATAGCCGGTAACAATTTTTGCGTAATTCAAGATCCGGCTGGCGCGATATTGGCATTGGTGTCGGAATAAAACCATCAACCCTAAAATTGCTTGCATCGAAGAAGTTGTTCTTCAATCGCTAGATGTAATTCAAATAATGGGGAGCTAAATCCGTTACTTGTGGAGACTTAATCGGAAAAAGAGATGATTATGGGAAAAGTTGAGGAAATTCATATCGCTCTGCAGAGAAGCAATGCGGTACAACAGGTCGATCAAGCAAGTCTCGAAGCCGGCAAGGGCATTGTCGGCGATCGCTACCATGAAATGGCTAGAATGCTGATGAGCCAAAACAAGTCTATTCCCGATAACCACGTGACCTTGATCGCAAGAGAGGAACTGGATGTATTTCTCGCTAACCATCAGTCTGAATTGAAATACAGGGATTTTCGCCGCAACATCGTCACTAGTGGTATTGATCTTAATCAATTGGTAGGCAAAAATTTCAAGGTTGGGGAAGCCCTTTGTCACGGGATGGAGCTGTGTGAACCTTGTGCCATGCTCGCAAGGACCGTGCATTCTGCAGTGCTACCGGAACTCGTACATAAAGCTGGGCTACGAGCAACCATTCTCAGTGACGGCAACGTGAAAGTAGGAAACCCAATTAGCGAATAACTACTCTGAGCATACGAACTGGATGACTAGAATTCTTTTTCTTTTACTGCCTCTGATCACGGCATTCACATTTGCCGCTGAAATTAACGCTCCTTATCTCTATATAATCGGCGTTGCCCAGGATGCTGGCTACCCCCAAGCTGGTTGTTATTCACCGCACTGCTTGCCGGGCTGGCAAGATGATTCACTTAAGCGAAGTGCTACCTCTATCGCTTTGATTGATCCTGCTTCGTCTCGCAAGTATCTATTCGAGGCCACTCCCGATCTCCCTGACCAACTGTACGAACTAGAAGTAGAGGCTCCCGACGAGCTTTTCACCCTGGCTGGTGTGTTCCTTACTCACGCTCACATCGGCCACTACACAGGGTTAATGTTCTTTGGACACGAAGCAATGGGAACGTCTGCTATTCCTGTCTTTGCTATGCCTCGCTTTAAATTATTTCTTGAAACTAACGGCCCTTGGAGCCAACTAGTAGAACTGAATAACATAGAACTAATGCCACTTGAGAACCAACGCGAACAACGATTGGGCACGATAACTGTAATCCCATTTACCGTACCGCATCGTGATGAGTATTCCGAGACTGTGGGATACCGGATATTAGGCCCCAACAAAAGCGCCATTTTTATTCCGGATATTAACAAGTGGTCCATTTGGGATACTGATATCACGGAACTCATAAAGGAGGTCGACTACGCCCTCCTAGACGCAACCTTTTACAAAGACGGCGAGCTCGGAAACCGGGATATGTCCCAAATACCCCATCCTTTCGTGACTGAAAGCATGGCGTTATTTGGAAACTTTACACCAGAGCAGCGCGATAAGGTCTGGTTCATCCATTTCAATCACACAAATCCCTTGCTGAATAGAGAGAGCGAGCAGGCCCAGTTCGTTCGTTCAGAAGGTTTTAACGTGGCAAGAGAGGGAATACGACTCCCATTATAACCAACTGTCATAACGCATCATGGGATCTAGCTGTTCTGATTCATGTTCCCTGAGAAAATATACTCTCGCTAATATTACATTGTGGCGACTTTTGTAATAACTTCTCTCTGCAAAAGCTAGTTTATTATCTGGAAAGGCCCTTTTTAATTATATGAAAACAATCAAAGGTCCCGCAATTTTCCTGGCACAGTTTGCCTCTGACGATTCTCCTTTCAAGTCCTTGGATGAAATCGGAGCTTGGGCAGCCAAGCTTGGGTTCAAGGGCGTCCAAATTCCCAGCTGGGATACACGGCTGTTTGACCTGGCCCTTGCAGCGGAAAGCCAAAATTATTGCGACGAAGTAAAAGCTACTCTGGCCAAATACGATATTGAGATTACCGAACTATCCACCCACCTGCAGGGCCAACTAGTAGCCGTACATCCGGCTTATGACGAAATGTTCGATGGCTTTGCGGCAAAAGAAGTAAGAGGAAATCCGAAGGCACGTACCGATTGGGCAACGCAGCAGATGTTCAATGCCGCCAAGGCTTCGCTTCAACTAGGGCTTACTAACCACGCAAGTTTTTCTGGCGCCCTGGCCTGGCCTTATTTTTATCCCTGGCCACAACGTCCTGCGGGCCTTGTGGAAACTGCCTTCGATGAGTTGGCTAAACGTTGGTTACCAATCTTGAATGCGTTTGATGATGCTGGTGTGAATATCGGCTTCGAAATTCACCCGGGTGAAGACCTACATGACGGCATTACCTTTGAAATGTTTCTCGAGCGGGTTAACAATCATGCTCGATGCAATATCCTGTTCGATCCCAGTCACTTTGTATTACAGCAGCTCGATTACCTGGCTTTCATGGATGAGTATAGGGATCGGATCAAGCTGGTGCACATAAAGGATGCAGAATTTAATCCTACTGCCAAGCAGGGTGTCTATGGCGGTTATCAATCCTGGATTGATCGTGCCGGTCGTTTCCGCTCCCTCGGGGATGGCCAAGTGGACTTCAAGGGCATCTTCTCTAAGCTCGCCGCACATGAATTCGATGGCTGGGCAGTGCTGGAATGGGAGTGCTGCCTGAAACATCAGGAAGATGGAGCAAGGGAAGGCGCCGAGTTTATCTGCAATCACATCATTCACGTGGCAGAAAACGCATTCGACGATTTCGCTAACGCTGGGACAGACGAAGCGGCTAATAAACGCATTCTAGGTGTTAAATGAGTAGCGAAAAAATCAGGCTGGGAATAGTCGGTGGTGGGATTGGATCCTTTGTAGGAAGTATCCATCGCATCGCCGCTCGCCTTGACGACCGCTACGAACTCTTGGCAGGTGCTTTAAGCAGCGAGCCAAAACGAGCCGCGGACTCTGCCGCTGAACTTGGAATCGATCCAAGGCGTAGCTACGCAAGTTTCGAGCAAATGGCAAAGAAAGAAGGCAAGCTAAAACATGGAATTGAAGCCGTTGCTATAGTCACGCCCAATCATCTCCACTGTGCAGTAGCACAAGCTTTCCTTGAGGCTGGCATCCATGTCATTTGCGATAAGCCGTTATCATCAAGCCTTGAAGACGCGGAACAAATTGAGAAGATTGTGGAAGGAAGTGGGCTAATCTTCGCCATTACCTACAACTATAGCGGGTACCCAATGGTGAGACATGCGCGGGAAATGGTTGCAGCAGGCAAGTTGGGAAATATTCGTATAATTCAAGTCGAGTATGCCCAAGACTGGCTCGCCACAAACATTGAAGCCGAAGGCCAGAAACAAGCCGTTTGGCGCACCGATCCCGCACGGGCTGGCACCGGAGGTTCCATAGGCGATATCGGTACTCACGCCTTTCACCTGGCAGAATTCATCAGCGGACTGGAAGCCAAATCCCTGCTGGCCGATCTTGACACCTTTGTCGCCGGACGCAGCTTGGATGACAATGCCAATATCCTATTGCACTACAGTAATGGCGCCAAGGGTATGCTTTGGTCAAGTCAGGTTGCTAGCGGTCAGGAGAACGCTCTGCGTATTCGGCTTTTTGGCGACAAGGGAGGACTAGAATGGGACCAAGAAGATCCGAACTATCTGCAGTACAGGCCGCTTCAGGAAACTCGCCAAATCCTGACGCGCGGTGGACCTGGTGTTGGCGAGATGGCAGCAAGAGCCACTCGAATCCCGGCTGGACACCCGGAAGGCTTCCTAGAAGGCTTTGCCAACCTCTACCGAGATATTGCTGACATGATAGAAGCGAGTCGCACCGGCAAATCATTAACCACACTGGTGCCAGATGTAACTGACGGCGTTAAAGGCGTTAGGTTCGTAGAGAAAGCCGTCAGCTCCAATGCCGCCGGATCTATCTGGCAACATCTTTAAACCCAGCTAATCCCCATTTTTGCCCGATGAATATGAGAACAAGAGTCTAGTATTCAGAGATCGCGTACATTGAGCGAAACATTATTAGCTTTCGCGTTAGTGTGTCATTTCCTATATTCAACCCTTCTCCCTTCCCTATTTTGGCAACCTCAAAGCTTTGGACTGTTCTAACTTTCCTTGATTCGATACACTGCCGTTTCAAGTTAGGAGAATAATAATGCGCAAACGCTTCCTATCTCCGCGCCAAACGCGGCGCGACTTCCTTAAGAAGGCTGCACTAACAGGCCTAATCGCCAGCAGCCCTAGCCTGGCGCTCGCACAAGATAGAAAAGTCCAAACTATAGGTCTTCAATTGTATTCACTCCGTGCCGAGATGGCAGAAGATTTTGAAGGCACATTAGAGCAATTAGCAGAGCTCGGGTTCAAGGAAATGGAATTTGCCGGCTACCATGGTAAAACACCAATCGAGGTTCGACGGATTCTGGATAGTTTTGGGCTGGTCTCTCCTGCAGCCCATATTCAGTTAAACGCCATCCGCGAAAACTTGGAACGAGAAATAGAAACAGCCGCGACAATCGGGCAACAATATATAGTGGTACCTTCACTCCCGAGTAATGAACGCTCGCTAAGCCATTACGAACGGCATGCAGACACACTTAACACCGCTGGAGAGAAAACCAAAGAAGCTAATATTCAGGTGGGTTACCACAACCACAGCTTCGAGTTCGAGGCACAGGAACAGGGCAAGATCGGTTATGACTATCTGACTGATTTAACTCAAGAGGATCTTGTTGTATTTGAAATGGATCTATTTTGGATCGTTAATGCTGGCCATGATCCCGTTACGTACTTTGGTCAATTGCCCAATCGATTTCCAATGTTGCACGTCAAGGACCGCAATATCGGAGGTGAAATGGTGGATGTGGGACGCGGTGTAATTGACTTTGCCCAAATTTTTAGTCATGTCGACACCGCCGGCTTCAAGCACTATTTTATCGAGCACGACTACCCAACTGATGGCATCAACTCCATCGCTTTTAGCTACAACACCTTGAACGACATCCGGTTTTAGGAAAACAGTCACCGATGCCTCAACAAGAATACGATGTAATCATAGTTGGCTCCGGTGCCGGTGGCGGAATGGCTACTCATCAGCTCGCCAACGCAGGCCTTAGGGTAGCTTTGATGGAAGCAGGCGATTATTACGATCCGGCTGATGAAGAACAGCGTACACAACTTCGCTATCCCTGGGAGTCCCCGCGTCGTGGCGCCAGCACCCTGCGCCGACCCTTCGGTGATTATAACTCGTGCATCGGTGGCTGGAATCTCGATGGCGAACCTTACACTATGAAGGGTAACACCGATTTCATGTGGTGGCGCGGCCGCATGCTTGGAGGCCGCACTAATCATTGGGGCCGCATAGCACTTCGTTTTGGTCCCATCGATTTCAAGCACCGGGACATCGACGGACTTGGTGATAACTGGCCCATCGGTTATGACGACATCAAACCCTATTATGACAAACTGGACAAGCTAGTAGGTGTCTATGGAAGCAACGAAGGCCTTTACAATGACCCCGATGGGTTCTTTTTACCAGCTCCGAAACCACGGCTGCATGAGCTCTACTATATTGAAGGTGCCAAGAAATCCGGCGTGCCGGTTTACCCGGCGCGTAAATCTATTATTACCAAGCGAATCAATAATGATCGCGGTGTGTGTTTCTACTGTGGCCAGTGCAGCCGAGCATGTGGCATTCACGCTGATTTTTCCTCGAGTACCGTACTTATCTACCCAGTACTTCAAGGAGGTCAGGTAGACCTTTATACAAATTCCATGGTACGGGAAGTAACCACCGATGCGGAAGGGCTAGCTACCGGGGTTTCATATGTAAACAAAGAAGAAAATCAGGAATATCAGCTCAAGAGCCGAAGTGTGGTACTCGCAGCCTCGGCTTGCAGCTCCGCAAGAATCCTACTCAACTCAAAGAGTGCACAACACGAGAACGGGTTGGGCAACAACAGTGATTATGTTGGCCGTTATTTGCATGACTCCACCGGTGCCAGTCGGGCTGCGTTTTTACCGGATCTTATGGACCGCGACATCTATAACGAAGATGGCGTTGGAGGAATGCATGTTTACACTCCATGGTGGCTCCAAGGCGAGAAGCTAGAATTTACCCGCGGTTATCACCTGGAAATTGGAGGCGGCATGAGCATGCCCTCCTACGGATTTGGCTTCGCCGTTAACCAGTACAACGAGTTCCTAGGTAAACAGGTCGGCGGATATGGTAACCAGTTACGAGATGACATCAGAAAATTCTACGGTTCCAGACTGAGTATCGCCTGTCGTGGAGAAAGCATTGCTCAATATCACAACCGTTGTGAACTCGATCCCACCGTGGTCGATGAATGGGGCATCCCTGTACTGCGCTTCGACTATCATTGGACCGAGAACGAAATTAACCAGGCCAAGCATATGCAAGACACCATGGAAGAACTGCTTACCGCCTCAGGAGGAGTTTTGCTAGGCGATAAACCGGGCGCCGATCAAGACTATGGCCTTACCAAACCCGGTGAGATTATTCATGAAGTCGGTACGACACGCATGGGAACCGACCCTGCTTCCTCTGTAACCAATGCGTTTGGTCAATTGCATGATGCAAAAAATGTGTTCATCGCTGATGGCGGCCCGTTCGTCTCGCAGGCAGATAAAAATCCGACTTGGACAATCCTTGCCCTGGCCTGGCGCCAATCGGAATACATTATCGAACAAATGATGCAAAGGAATCTTTAAGAGATGAGTATGAACCGAAGAGAATACTTGAAGTCTTTATTCTTAGCCCCGTTGAGCGGTAGCATTATCACCTCCAGTGGAAAGTTAAGTGCTGCAACCAATATCAATTGGACTCCCCTGCCCAAGTCCTTTTCTTACGGCCGGACTGAAGCAGAAAAACAAACGGACGCAGAATTGCTCGCCGAAAACTATTTCCGTGAAAATGAACTGCTTACCATTGCCATACTGTGCGACATCATTCTGCCTAATGATCATCCTAACGGTGGCGCCCTGGATGCAGGTCTGCCCGACTTTGTGGAGTTCATGGTTAAGGATCGTGACCAGTATAAACTGCCTGTGCGAGGAGGCATTGCCTGGCTGGACAGTTACGCCATCGAAATTTTTGGAGGTAACTTCATTAACATTACCGAGGACCAGCGGTTAAGTATCTGCGATGAGATCGCCTATCCGGGCGTCGAAAATTCCACGTTACAACCCGGCATCAGTTTCTTCTCCCTTATGCGCAACTTCACCATGACTGGATACTACACCACCGAGCAAGGGTTCAAGGATTTAGGTTATATGGGTAATACACCGAATGTCTGGGACGGAGTACCGGAGTATGTCCTACAGAAACACGGCATGGAATACAATGCCGAGTGGATATCAAAATGTGTGGACCAATCGCGTAAGGAAATTATCGCCGAATGGGATGACGACGGTAACCTAACTACTTGATAAGAATATTTGGAGATCATCTCAATGAAGAAGTTACTGCTTATTGCCTTGTTAATGCCTCACCTGATTGCGCTTGGCCAAGATCGCGCAATTTATGAACCGGTGCCAGTTCGAGTCGCCCCTTCAGAAACCGGTTCGCCTCCTTCCGATGCGATCATCTTATTCGACGGTGGCAACCTAGATGCCTGGAATCGCACTGCAGACGATGGCCCGGCGCGCTGGCATATAGCAGATGGCACGATTACAGTGGATCGAGACGTCGGCACTATAAAGACCAAGCAAGCGTTTGGTAATACACAACTGCACATCGAATGGCGCCCAACAGATGTCATCCGGAGTAGTGGACAGGGTCGTGGCAACAGTGGTGTGTTCCTTCATTCCCTATTTGAATTACAGATCCTGGACAGCTGGGATAACGACACTTACGTAAATGGTCAGGCAGCTGCTATCTATTTGCAACAACCGCCTTTGGTCAATGTCACGAAACCCCCTGGCGAGTGGCAAGTGTTTGATATTGTTTTCACAGCTCCTGTGTGGGAGAAGGGAAAACTCAAATCACCAGCCTACCTTACTGTTCTGCACAACGGTGTGTTAGTGCAAAATAATGTCGAATTACAGGGAACTACCTACACACCGCAACCAGAATACAAGGCCCGATGTGGCCCCTACTCGCAAGAAGAACGCATCCAAGATTGCACAGGCAAGATGCCTATCACTCTGCAAGACCATGGACAGGTAGTGTCTTATCGCAACATCTGGGTACGAGAACTGTAGCACTACCTTATTAAGGCGACGGTTCTCTAGAAAGACCGAATCACACGCCAAAAAGCTCCAACTAAAAAATTCAACTCAGCAATCACATTCTATATAGTAAAGTGTTTACTTTACTATATAGAATGTGATTGAAATATTGTGTGAAAAAAGACAGTTTTAAATTTCGATACAGTGTCAAAAATTGACTAAAATTGAGTCTTGCAAATAGCTTGTGATCCACTATATATAGTGGTATGTTGTAGTTTGTAACACAGCATAATGGTCTAATGTTGTATTACAAACGTTTGGACGCAGCACTTTCGATTTTCCCTGTGTCCAGGTGGCCCTTGAGAATCCCGCCCTCTTCTTGGCTTCGTGTCAAAAGGGGGCCGGGAGACTTTTCAGTTGTCCCTCTAGAACAAAGACTTCACAACGATTTCAGGAATGCCATCAACTGATTCTGCTCAGTTGCACCGAACGTGGCGTAGATGTCAGGCATAAGGGATTCCTTAGAATCATTTAATAATTGGACCCGATCTTTAAAATAAGTTACCCATCGGCGGCCATCTGCGCTCTGAATCTGCACCGCTACGTCAGAATCATTACGATATCGCCCCCGAATCAATGTTCCGTCTTCCATCACAACCTCCTTGGCTTCATACCCGGTAACAATCGAAGCAGACGGATTGGACAGTGCACGATTTAACCCGCTTTCACCCAATCGGGCAAAAACACCATCTAAGGACGGGCCGACAATCCCCCCCTGATCGTTGTAAGAATGGCATGTGACACACCCGGCCTTTCCGGTGAAGAGCGATTCACCGGCTAGCACCTCTTTGTCATCGCTGGGAACTGCTTTGTCATCAGCCAGATTTATACCGTCCTTACCCTGCAGAATTCTGACATAGGTTGCAATATCGAAGATCTCTGTTTCTGTGAATGAGCTTCGCCAGGCAGTCATACCAGTACCTTCCCGTCCATCAGTAATTACTGCGATCAACTCCTCATCAGTCAATCGATTAGCTACTGTATCCGTTAGTGGTTTGCCCATGGTCTGGCCTTCACCGACGCCACCGTGGCATATCTGGCAATAGGCATCATAAAGTTCCTGCCCTTCACCAACACCAGCATTCGCAAACATGGAAAGCATGCCGACGGACACTGTTGCAATACTCCTCAATAGCACTGAATCAATCCCCATAGGATGTGTTACAAGCTGAATAGAATATAATTTCCTGGTGCAATACCTGTAGCTACCCCGGCCCGGGTGACTGGATTCCTAGTACCCGAAGCTATTCCAATGTATTGCACGCCATCGATCGTGAAACTGGTTGGCGGTGCGTAGAGACCACTACCAGTCTGGAATTCCCAGAGCACTTCGCCCGTTTCGTCGTTATAAGCACGCAAGTAACCATCAGCTGCTCCAGAGAAAACCAAGCCCCCACCGGTTGTTAGTGTGCCAGCCCAGTTAAAGTTCCCGGGCGTTTCCTCTTGCCACTCTATTTCACCGGTTAGCATATTGAATGCGACTAGGTATCCGGTACCTGAAGGCTCGAAACGTGGAATACCTCCTAAGTACATTGTGCCAGGCCTACCTTCTCCTTCCCGACGAATAAAAGTGGTACCCCACTCGGTGGTGGGTATATATAACATGTGCGTGTCAGGACTGTAGGAAGCCGGTGGCCAATTTTTGCCTCCGAATATACCGGGAAACACAACTGTACTTGCAGGGTTATAGAGTTCTTCCTTGAGCACGGGTTTACCACTTTCGTCGCGCAAAGCCCAGTTTACGCGGGTATATTCACCTGCCCAAAGAAAATCACCGGTCTCGCGGTCCATTGCGTAGACATGTCCATTTCGCGAAACGTGAACAATCATTTTACGAAGTTCGCCTTCAAAAACTTCATCGATAATCATCGGCTCAGAAGTGGAATCGTGATCAAACTCATCCCGTGGTGAGGTCTGGTGATACCATACTAGCTCACCATCGTCGGCGTTCAATGCTACGACGGAATTGGTATAAAGATTATCTCCGCGGCGAACGGCATTGTTGAGGTCTGGCCAGGGATTGCCTGTTCCCCAGAACACCAAGTTCAATTCAGAATCGTAAGTCCCCGTAACCCAAGTTGGGCCACCTCCAGTTTGCCAAGAATCACCTTCCCAAGTCGCATTATTAGGATCATCAGGACCTGCTGTCGTAAAAAAGCGCCAGCGCAATTCACCCGTATTCACGTCATAGGCGTCAATATACCCGCGGATCCCAAACTCACCTCCTCCGACTCCAATCAATACCATGTCTTTGACAACAAGGGGTGCTCCAGTTACAGAAAAAGATTCACGGTGATCGCCCACTTCTGCATCCCAAAGCTGGATGCCGCTAGCCGCATCAAACGCCAGCAAGTGTGCATCAAGCGTGCCCCAGAACACCTTATCTTCGTAAAGAGCAACTCCGCGATTATGTGGGCCGCAGCAAAGATCGACATTTTCGAATTCATGATCGTAACGCCACAATTCAGTACCCGTTAAAGGGTCCACTACAATCAAGTGACTATTTGCTGTTGTGAGATACATGCGCCCATCGTTAACAAGAGCAGTTACCTCGAACGCGCCACCGGTAACACCTGTCTGTTTGATCCAGACCGGGCGGAGGTTGGCAACGGTTTCCCGGTTTATTTGGTCATCAGGCATATAACGCCAGGCACCATAATTCCTGCCATAGGTTACCCAACGATCTGAATAATTCTGTGCATTTTCCAGAATATCGGTGGTTACATCTTGTGCCAGACCTGCTGTAGTCGGCAACATTGCACCAAGAATTGTTAAAATCAGCACTCTGAGTAGTTTCGTCATCTCGAATCCATCATTAATTATTTTTGGAAGATAGGCCTAATCCCCTAACCTGGAATAGACTCTAGACACCATTGGGGACGGAGGACAATTAAGCTATAAGCCTCTTGTTATGTCAAACGCATAGCCCGTAAGATAGCGCGTCGCGCACCATTACATGATAACAGCCAGAACTATGTAAATTGTACTTAGCCCTTTTCCCATCATATCATCGCATCTCTTCCTCCTAACAACGACGTAGAGTATTTAACAAAGGATAAAAAGAATGATTGTTTTTGGTGTAGCCTTGCTGTCCGCTTGCCTGATCCTAGGCATGTTAATTGGCGAAGCTCTGGGTGTAGCCCTAAATGTTGAAGCTAATGTTGGCGGTGTTGGTATCGCCATGTTGTTCCTTGTATTAGCCAGTAATTCAGAAAAGTTTAAGACACTAACTCAGGGCGTCGCCGGAAACGGCATTCAGTTCTGGAGTGCCATGTACATCCCCATCGTGGTAGCTATGGCAGCTCGTCAGAATGTCGCTGCGGCCGTCGACGGCGGATTACTAGCGCTCCTAGCGGGGGTCGCAGCAGTTCTTGTCAGTTTTGCGCTGGTACCAGTGCTGAGTAAGATCGGCAGTGCCTCAAAGGCAACTGAAAGCGATAGCGAAGAACAGGGGACAGCGTAATGGATCTCATCGAGTCCGTCTTTATTCGCAATAACCTCATTGTGGCCTTCGCGGTGATAGGCGCTGCTATCTGGGTTTCCTATTTTCTCGCAGACAAGTTAACTCGAGGCCGCATACATGGTTCTGGTATCGCTATTGCTCTTGGCCTGGTGGCCGCCTACTTCGGCGGAGTGGCTACTGGCGGTAATACAGGAGTGGCGGACGTCGCCTTACTCGGCGGCATTGGCTTAATGGGTGGCGGCATGATGCGAGATTTCGCCATTGTGGCGACCGCATTTGGTGTCCATTTGAGCGAATTGAAAAAGGCTGGTATGGCCGGTGTGATATCCATCTTCGCCGGAGTAATCGTCTCTTTTGTTGTCGGCGCGATGATCGCAGTGATGTTCGGCTACACTGATCCCACCGCTATAACAACAATTGGCGCTGGGGCTGTCACTTACATCGTTGGTCCGGTAACTGGCGAAGCCATAGGTGCCAGTGACACCATCATCACACTGAGCGTCGCGGCAGGCCTGGTGAAATCCATCTTAGTGATGATTGGTACACCTCTAGTTGCGCGACATATCGGCTTGGATAACCCACAGTCCGCCATGGTGTTTGGGGGATTGATGGGGACTACCAGCGGAGTGGCTGCTGGCCTCGCCGCAACTGATCCAAAGCTGGTCCCCTATGGAGCCATGACTGCTACATTTTATACTGGCGTAGGATGTCTGTTAGGGCCTTCGATCCTGTTCTTCATCGTTAGCAGCATATTTTGATTTTTATACCCCAGTACTAATAACTATATATAAGAAAGACTTTTAGAGTAGAGAAACAATGGCAATAAATTCCTTCCCAAGCCTAAGAAACGAAAATGACAAAGTTGCTCTTGTAGATGGCGACAACAGCCACAGTTACAGCGAGATAAATCTGAGAATCAATCGTTTTGCAACAGGCCTTTTAAACGGTGAGACAGATCTCGAAGAAGAACGCATCGCTTTCTTTATCCCGGCCAGCCTTGATTACGTAACTACCATGCACGGTATATGGCGCGCTGGCGGCATCGCAGTTCCATTGAACGTCGCCTCGGCCGTCACGGAACTTGACCATTATCTTACCTGTGCCAGCGTGACCTGTATGGTTGCATATGACGAACACCAAGAATCATTACGTGAATTATGTGACTCACTAAATATCCAACTGCTATCTGTAGAAGATATTTTAGCCGACGAAGCGAGCAAGCTCCCTGAGATTCTTCCGGAACGACGCGCTATGATCTTATTTACCAGCGGCACCACCAATAAGCCCAAGGGCGTGGTTAGCACACACAAGACGATCAGCGCGCAGATCACTACGCTGATCAAAGCCTGGGCTTGGAAAGAGGATGACATAATTCCACTGTTCCTGCCCCTACATCACATCCATGGAATTATCAATATACTATGCTGTGGTTTGTGGGCAGGAGCCACAGTTCACATGTTTGCCAAGTTCGATATTCCTAGAATCAGCAATCAGGTCGTTGACGGAACCTTTAACCTGTTTATGGCAGTACCAACCATCTATGTAAAATTAATCCAGTACTTTGACACCATCGACCCTGACCATGTGCAGCGGATTTGTGATGGCTTTGGGAAAATGCGCCTCAATATTTCTGGCTCTGCTGCTTGCCCAGTAAAACTATTTAACCAATGGCAGGAACTGACTGGTCAGGTTCTGCTAGAGCGTTATGGGATGACAGAGATAGGCATGGGTATCTCTAACCCCTACGACGGTGAGCGCAGAGCAGGATGTGTGGGCCAGCCACTGCCTGGCGTCGAGGCTCTGCTATTCGATGAGGAAGACATGCCTATCAACGAGGAGGGAATACCCGGTGAGATTCGAGTTAAAGGGGATAACGTGTTTCTCGAATACTGGGATAACGAACAAGCAACCAAAGAATCATTTAAGGATGGCTGGTTCTGCACAGGCGATGTCGCCGTAGTGGAAAATGGTTATTACCGAATCATGGGCCGCTCATCAGTAGATATCATTAAATCAGGTGGTTACAAACTCTCAGCGTTGGAAATCGAAGGCGTATTGTTAACTCAGGAGGACATTATTGAGGTGGCAGTGATCGGAGTGGAAGATGATACTTGGGGTGAAGCGGTTACTGCATTCATTGTCGTACGGGATGGATCTGAACTCAACTATGACACACTTAAAAGCTGGTGTGACGGCAAGATGTCATCGTACAAAATTCCCAAGGCGATTAAGGTAATCGAAACGCTACCCAAAAATGCCATGGGTAAAGTAACCAAACCCGTTTTGAAAAAAATGCTCTAGTTTCTTAAGTGTATTGGTTCAACTTTTCCAATAAGTCTTGAGCAATTTTCACTACCGGACCTTGAAGACTCCTGGAATATTTTCTACGGTGATTCAATACAAATTGAAATCACGATTAATTGCTTACCCAACTAAGAGTAACTCGGGCGCGCTTTTGGTGCTTACCTAGTGCGTTATTCGCCAACAAGCTATAAAATGGTTCTCTGCGTTTGAAATGTTAAAGAGTTCTCCTCCACGTTGAATACAGAGTTTTTAGGCAAGCCCCTCTCAGGCCCATTCACTATCCCCTCTGGAATCGTTACCTGCTCTGCCAGTATTATTCAACGAGTGTTCGACACTATGCCAGAGGTGGGAGTGCTCACCACCAAGAGCATAGGCCAGGAGCCACGACTTGGTTATATTGAGCCGATTCTCACCCAGTACAGGCCGGGATGTTTTACAAATGCTGTAGGACTTACCAATCCCGGCGCAGAGCGTGCAGCGGAGTTGCTTTCAAATCTCACTATTCCGTCGGATCGCTTTCTACTTATTTCAATCTTTGGCAGCAGCATTCAGGAATACATTAATGTTGCTAAGATTCTTGCGCCTTTCGGCGATGGTTTGGAACTAAATCTGTCGTGCCCTCATGCGAAAGGTTATGGCATGGACATGGGCCAAGACCCGCAACTCGTTAGGGAAATAGTCAGCGCAGTAAAAGCTGCAGTTGATATTCCGGTCATTCCGAAACTGACACCGAATATTCCCAATGTGAATGAAATCGCCATCGCCTCCGCCGAAGGTGGCGCCGATGCGATTTGTGCCATAAACACCACGGGGCCTTCGCGTTACGAAGACCATGGACATCCTATCTTGAGTAACAAGAAAGGGGGTGTATCCGGGAAGGATATTTTACCCACCACTCTTAGAATCGTAAAAGAAATCAAGGCCTGTGTTCCCTGCCCTATTATTGCCTGTGGCGGCATCAGTAGCGCGGCCAATGTAAAGGAATTCCAGGAAGCCGGGGCCACGATTGTAGGCATTGGCTCTGCTCTGGTTGGCATGAACACCAAGGAAATTGCGAAATATTTCCAGGTACTCAGCAAAGATCTCGAAAACACCACTGAGAATGCCGAGGAGCTCGTTCGTTATGATATCGACATGGGTTTTGAATCAGTGTCTCTGGTGAGTAATAAAAAGATAACAGACGATATTTGTATTCTCACTTTCGATCGAAAAATCAATATAAAGGCTGGCCAATTCGTATTCCTTTGGATACCTGGGCTGGGTGAAAAACCTTTCTCTGCCCTAACGGATGATCCCTTCCGACTCGCAGTTATAAACCTTGGCAAGTTTACAGAAGCTCTCATGCATATCGAACCTGGTGTGGAGGCCTATGTACGGGGCCCATATGGCACCGCAGTGTCCCCTGAAAAAGGAGCCAGAATCTGTGCCGTAGCAGGTGGTACGGGATTGGCAGCTGTATGGCAGATTGCTCGGGATTTTGGCAACACAGAAATCTTCTTCGGCGCCCGCAGCAAAGATCGACTTTACTTCATCGATGAAACTGAAGCCGTTAGCGACTTGTCTATAGCCACAGACGATGGCAGCTTTGGACATCAAGGTGTAATTACTGAGCTGCTTCGACAACGACTCAGTGAGCTATCTGAAGAGCAGCTCGAGAACCTGATTTTCTACAACTGTGGTCCAGCTCCAATGGTTCATGCCGCAGAACTAGTGCAACGAGAATACTGCAAACCGGAACAGATCCATAATGCCATTGACTATCTCACCAAATGCGGTGTCGGCATCTGCGGTGCCTGCGATGCTCCAGACGGCAGACGATTATGTGTTGACGGACCGTTTCTCGATGCCACGGACTTATAAAGTCCAATTGTAAAATTTGCCTACTATCGTAGATACCTAGTTCCATTGTGTAGTTCCTGACCTCGACATTAGGGGGTCCTTCCATTAGCATCAATTGACAAATAAATACTAAAGATGTGGGCAAACACACTCCCAATCACTCCATCGAGGTTCTAATGAAACGTCGTTCATTTCTAGCCGCTACTGTGGCCAGTGCCGCTTTACTACCAAAACTTCTCGAGGCACAGGATCTAACTCCGCATCAGCCAAGGGACTGGTCAGGAAATACTCCATTGCGATATCCAGACCCAGATTTGGTTCCATTGGACAATCGCTTCCGGCGCTACATACTTTTTAACACTCCTATTCAGCGCCACCATGTAGGCACTATGTGGGCGGAAGGACCGGCATGGAACGGAGTCGGTCGCTACCTAGTGTGGAGTGATATTCCTAATGACAGACAACTACGTTGGATCGAAGATGACGGTCGGGTCTCTGAATTTCGAAGCCCCGCGGGCAATAGCAATGGAAATACCTTTGATTTCCAGGGTCGCCAGATTTCCTGTGAACATGGCAACCGGCGTATTGTACGTTACGAATACGACGGGACGGTCACAGTCCTTGCTGATAGCTACGACGGTCGGTCACTTAATTCACCAAATGATGCGGTAGTCCATCCAGATGGTAGTGTCTGGTTCACTGATCCTCCCTATGGTATTCGAGGAAACTATGAAGGTAATCGGGCGGAACAGGAACAACCCTTATCGGTTTACCGAGTCGACAGTGTTAATTTGAGCATAAATCGGGTAACCGATGATATAGATGCCCCCAATGGGCTTTGTTTCTCGCCAGACTATTCACTTCTCTATGTAGCCAACACCGGTGCCGGTCAGGATATTAAAGTATGGGACGTGAACGGAACAAGACTACAAAACGGCCGTGTGTTCGCCGAACTCGTGGACCCTACCAATGGTAACCGGACCTCCGCCGATGGTATCCGGTGCGACATCGATGGCAATGTCTGGGCTGGCGCGCGACCAGGGGTTCAGATTGTTGCGCCCGACGGTGTAACTATCGGCGTTATCCGTTTACCCGAAGTCTGCGCCAATGTCTGTTTCGGAGGCTCCAAACGTAACCGACTGTTCATGACCGCCAGCCAGTCGCTCTATTCTGTGTATGTGGGAGCCAGGGGAGCCGGTGTAGCTTAATCTGAAGCACTTAAAATGGTCATGGAAATTTGCAACCACGACGATTTTTTCAAAAAACAGTCTTTAGTTATGAAATTTGTGGGAACTTTGGTTGTCGTTTCAAGTGTGCTTGTCTCTTCAGTCGGTAATGCACAGCTCCAACCAGACCCTACTCGCTATGAGTATTCCATCGTTGGGTTCGAAAACCAGGATTTTCAGGCCACTCCCCCGGCGGAGGCAATTCTGCTGATAGGCAGCTCTAGCATTGGATTTTGGAATGAAGACGCTCCCTTCGATCTTGCCCCGCTGACCGTTATTTCTCGGGGATTTGGCGGCAGTGTTATGAACGACGTGATCCATTATTTCAATCGGATAGTTCTAAAATACAACCCTCGCGCTATAGTTTTATATGAAGGCGACAATGATCTCGCATACGGATTGACTCCAGCGACCATACTGGATCAACTAGATCAGGTAATCACTCTGATAAAAAGCAATCTACCTAATACGCGCCTTTACTTGCTATCTGTAAAACCTAGTATCGCAAGGAGCAACCTTTGGGGACTAGCACAACAAATAAATTCAGGTTTCAGCGATCGGGCCAGATCAGATGAAGATATATTCCACGTCGAAGTTGACAAGTATCTGCTGACCAAGGAGGGGGATTTTCGCTCTGAACTTTATAGGGCCGACCAGCTGCATTTAAATGAAGCTGGCTACAATATTTGGGCAGATGTCATTCGGGCCTCACTCACAGTGCAGGAAGCCCCGTTTGAATCTTCCACCATGGGAACCACTTTTTACACTACCACAACTGATCTCGTTTCCGACTGTGTAACTCTTCAATCTTCTACTGGAGAAGATCCTATTTACATTAGCCTAGGCTTTTACCTTATAGCCGGCGAGTTGGCCATAAAAGACTTTGCCATCCGGGAGTTACCAGGTTCGAGTTGTAATGATAGGCTAGATGTCAGCCCGTCAGCGGACGGCACTGTGGCAACGGCTCTCTACCAAACTGTCTCGCTTTTTGTCCGCGGTAGCGGAATCCGTTACCGTCTTAGTGCAGATCACTCAGCTGCGCGGAGACCTCTAGGACAAAATAGTGGCCTCTATTTGTTTGACGAAATTGAATTCGAAATTATCGACTAGTGTTTCAGGTGTTACGTTAGCTAACAATCAACATATGGAATTTAACGATAAAAAGACGTTATGTCCCATCGAGCTCTCTGTAGCTTCCATCTGAGCAGTCTAGCGATCCTATCTTATTGATATTTCTAGTATTGGCAGCGACATCAATGCGGTCAATGACCAAGGCAATACCGCGATGCACGGTGCAGGGTACAAGCACGTACCTTCAGTTGTGCGTTATCTGCATGACCGCGGAGCCGAGATAGCTATTTGGAACCATGAAAATGACTTCGGCTACACACCACTCCGTATAGCGCAGGGCATCCACCGGGGCATGAGTATAGTTAGTTTCCGGACCACCGAGGAAGTTATCAAGAAATTGCTAGATCAGTATCCACTGCCCAACTGATTGCTGCGACTTCGCAATTCTCCGAGCCTCGCTCGGTGCAGTAGCCGAAGAAGCAAGCTTTGAATCACCCGGAATTTAATGGTCTAATGCGGCCTCTTAAGTTTCGACAATATATTTTCAAATGAGGCCGCCCAATGATAGGGAGAATCACCGTTAAATTTATTACCACCCTAATCACTCTAAACCTGATTCTGTTTGGCACACTCTCCTATGCCGATATCGAGCAAGCGCGCTTGGACGCTGTTACTGCTGACCTTCAAGCCCGCATCGACGAAGGTAAACTTTCCGGCGCCGTAGTTATGATTGCTCAAAATGGTGAAATACAACTGAGCAAGGCTCTAGGTTACCAGAATGTGGAAGACGAGATACCCATGCAGGAAGATACCATTTTCCGTATTTTCTCCATGACAAAACCAATAACCGGTACGGCGCTAATGGTGTTGCACGATGAAGGAAAGTTCGAGCTGAATGATACTGTTGAAAAGTATTTGCCTGAGCTGGGGGGAATGGAAGTATTTGTCTCTCAGAACGATGATGGCAATTGGGTCACCGAACCAGCCAATCATCCGATGACCATCCGTGAATTAATGAGCCATACCGGTGGATTGCTTTACACACCACCGCTATCTCGAGGTCCAGTTGCCAACGCATACGCCAAAGCAGGCATTAACAACCTGTTTAATTACACGTTAGAAGAATCTATTCCAGCGCTAGCCGATATTCCCTTGGGTTACCAACCAGGTACACAATGGGTCTATAGCATCTCTGTCGACGTTCAGGGATATCTGGTTGAAAGACTATCCGGTCAGAAATTCGATGAGTTTTTGCAGGAACGTCTTTTCGATCCGCTCGATATGGCAGAAACCGCTTTTTTTGTAAAACCTGAGAATGCTGATCGATTAGCTCGCCAATATCAGCCGCGCCAGGACGGCACATTGGCTCGCACAGACACAGGTGCTTTTCTGAATCCACCTAAGTTCCTTTCAGGTGGTGGCGGGCTGACTTCGACCGCTGGAGATTACATGAAGTTCGTGCAGATGCACCTCAACGGTGGTGAACTGAATGGCAAGCGCGTTCTTTCCAAAGGAGCAGTTGAGATTATGCGCAGCAACCAATTGCCGGACGCTGTCCCTGGTATCGGGCAACTGTACCCTGGTAACGGGTTTGGTGTCGACTTCGCCATTGTTAACGATTCGGCTGCCTTCCAAGGTGCCCCGTTAGGTACCCACTGGTGGTGGGGAATTGCCGGTTCTTGGTTCTGGATTGACCCGGTTTCTAACATCGGGTTTATAGGTATGATTCAAAATAGCGATATTCTTTACTCAATCCAAGTACATGCAGCAGCCCGGGCTGCGATGTACCAATAAAGAGTGAGGTAACGCCTTTCCCACCGACCCTCGTTGGAAGCGCTGGACGTAGTACCTAGGCCCGCGTATTCAGTAACTGAGAAGGAATGAGGATATCCAGAGGATTTAAGGTTACCCTTAGGACTTTCTTATTAACGTGCCAGCAAAGCTCAACCTGAGTGAGATTCTCTTCTGCACGCTGTTTTACAATTCCTTAATGATGAGCCTGTCGTCACTACCTGATCATACCGCGCAAGTAATTCACGGCATCAGTAATCGACCCGCCATTTACATCCACGATCCTATTGGCTTCGCGCATTGTTTCATCCGATATTCTGTTAACTAGCCCACCAACTATTTCCAGAAACAAAGGATTCTTCGCCGCCGAAGCTGAGGCAATCAACATACCGTCATATGGCAACAAAGAATTCCTAGGATCAGCAATTATCTTAAGATTATAGGCGTCGATTCGGCCATCGCTGGTGTAGGCAGTAATGATGTCTACCTGGCCCCTATCAACAGCGGTGTACATTAAGGCTGTATCAAAGGTGAGCTTTTCGGCGAAGTCGATGTTGTAAGTATCACGCAGCGTGATCCATTCTGGTCTACCGAAAAACTCGAGATCTCCAGCTGCCACTAGAGTATTAGCGATGGGAATCATATCGTCTATTGTTTCTATGCCCAGCTCCGCAGCTCGATCTTTCCGCATGGCCAATGCATACAGATTCTGGAATCCAAGTGGCCCTACGTTGTACATTCCGTCGTTTTCCTGAACAAAGTCACCCACCTTTGTTAGCACTGTCTGACGACCAGGATTACTAGTTTCGTTCATACGATTTGCCCAAACTGTACCTGAGTACTCTAAATAAATATCCACCATTCCGTTGGCGGTGGCTTGGTAAATCACCTCTGTACCCAATCCAAGCCGCTGGTCAATTTTGAATCCAGCCTCTTCAAGTTCTGCTGTCAGCAGTCCAGCTATTATGTATTGTTCGGTGAAACCTTTTCCGCCAACAATAAAATCCGCCGCAGGTTTGTTTAACAAGCTATAAACTGAGAATGAAACCCCCACGAGGATTACTGTGATTACTAGAACCCATGCCTTCTTGAACTTCAGCACAGCCTCTTTTCCATTTTGATTTTCACTTAGCCACTGAAGTCCACCAATTATGGAATCCAATGTAACAGCTAAAATAGCGGCTGCGAGACTACCAACAGTTACTGATACTAGGTTTCGAGTCTGTAAACCGGTGAATATGTAATTACCAAAACTGGTAGCGCCGACCAGAGTGGAAAGTGTTGCAAGTCCAACTGTCCACACAGCCGCCGTGCGAATCCCCGCGATAATGATGGGCAAAGCCAATGGCAGGCGTACTTTCACGAGAATCTGGCGGGAAGACATGCCTATACCGCGGGCTGCCTCAACTACATCGTCAGATACGGTCTCCAGCCCGGTAACCGTATTGCGCACAATCGGCAACATACAGTAGAGCACTAAAGCAATGATTGCGGGCACTAAACCTATCTGTCCGCCCAGCAACGCTACTACCAAGGCAAGAATAGCCACACTAGGAAATGTCTGAATAATACTTACTGTGGTTAACAAAGGTCGTTTAACCATTTGCGATTGGGAAGCCCAAATCCCCAGAGGGATGCTAATAGCAATACCAATAGCTAGCGCAACCAATGTGAGTACTAAATGTCCTTGGAAGTATTCCGGAAGTAGCAGTAATTGTTCACGCAGGTTATCGTTCATCAGGGATGCATCAATTTTTCAAGATTATCAGCTCGCCGCTTCGGCATTTCGACTATTTCTTTAACATATTCATGCGCAGGACTATTGATAAGTTCTCGAGGCGTGCCTATCTGTAATATTTCTCCTTTCTTCATAACAGCAATGCGATCTGCCATTAGCAACGCTTCGATCATGTCATGGGTAACCATAATCACGGTCAGGGCCAGCTCTCTCTGTATGCGCTTGAACTCTTCCTGCAACTCGACTCTGGTAATTGGGTCCAAAGCGCCAAATGGCTCGTCCATTAATACGACGTCCGGTTCTGCGGCCAATGCGCGCGCCACTCCCACACGTTGTTGTTGTCCTCCCGATAATTGAGACGGCCTCCTATCACCAAAATCATCGATAGGCAGGCCCACCAAATCGAGAATTTCGCGACATCGTGCTTCGATGTGTTCCGCGTTCCAATCCAGCAAGGTGGGAACCGCTGCCACATTTTCCCTAATTGAATAGTGTGGAAACAATCCGATGCCCTGGAATACATAGCCTATATTTCGTCGTAACTCTTCTGGGTTTCGCTCCAAGACATTTTGATTATCAATATAGATGGAGCCGTGGCTAGGTTCTTCCAACCGATTAATCATTTTCAGAGTCGTAGTTTTGCCACAGCCTGATTCTCCAATTAAGCCCAGGAGTTCACCTCGTTCTACTGAGAAAGAAGAATCGACGACAGCAAAAGTGCTATCGTTGTCAAAAGACTTTTGAACATTTCGAAGTTCAATCATGGCAAACCATACTAACAGGCTGCGGGACTACTTTCCCGAAGGCGAGGGCAGAGAATGTATACTGGACATCTACCCCCGGAATCTGTTGCAGAAAATGCGTCTACCAAGCCAGAACGCCCCTCTATAGAGGTTACAAGCGAGTCAGGAATATTCTTTTAGCTCAGTTGAAAAAAGAAAACCCCCGATTAACGACCCGCCGCTTCCCGTCCAAGTCTAAGAGCATTACTTGCCCCGGTATTGAGGCCCCCATCCGCGCCAACTGTTACGAACCTAAAACCCTGATCTATACGTTGTTGCACTGACCCCTGACCTGTTGTAATAGCGCACGGTACGTCGTGTTCAAGACAGGCACCTAACACGGTCTGAATTGCTTGTTCCACTTCCGGTGCTGCAGGGCTGGTATAGCCCATAGAAGTACTTAAGTCCGAGGGCCCTATGAAGATACCACCGAGCCCAGGAACAGTAATGATTTCTTCAATATTTTCCACTCCTGCCCGGGATTCGATGAACATCATTGCCAATAGTTCACCCTGCGGATCCAGCGGCCATACATCGGCCTTGGCATGGTAGTCGCGCACCCCCCAGTACCACATAGCATTAGAGGGATTTCGACCCCGCAGACCTGCCGGTTCGTAGTCCGGTGCGTCATTGTATTGCGGATAACGGGTAGCACGCACCGCTAATTCGGCTTGCTCTCTCGTGTGAACAGCTGGAAAAAAAATGCCAAATGCCCCAACATCCAGTACCTGTTTGGCTTGTGCGATTAACTCTTCAGCACCACCCGCTGCTGGTATACGCACTAGAGGAACGACATTCGGTTGCAAATTACCCTTTTCATTTATGGATCTCTTATCAGTCATACCAAGTAAAAATAGTCGGAGTCGTTCAATGTCGAAAGGCGCATGCTCCATGTCGATAAAAAGAAAATCAAGACCTGAACTTGCCATCGCTCTAGCGTTATTCAGCGAATAGTCAAAAGACAGAACCCCAAATGCAGGCTGATCATTTTCAAACAATTCAATAAGTTTATTGAGCCGTTGGGCACTGGCACTCATTGTGAGGGATAGCAACAAAATGCTGCTGACCATCAAAATCAAATTTTTTGTTACTTTTTTCATTGCAAATTCCTTGATTATTTATCGCGCAACCCAGGGTGATTCGATCAATAACTCAGGATCCGCCCCTGGCTTGGGAACGAATTTTTGTGTACGACCATACTGGTTATCACCCCCATAAAGATTGCCGTCAGCATCAACACTAAAGGTATGCACTTCAAGATAACCGTCAGGAAGCTCTCGTGGCACAAGCCAGGTGTATTTGATGTTGCCTTCAAAATCGAAATTAATAAATCGCAATGGGCCTAGGTCAGTAATCCAGAAATCATTTTCGTTTACGATGATATCCAATGGAAGTGTCAGAGGAGCTCCTATGGATTGCTCGAACTCGATAACCGCTGGATCATCGGTTGTACGAAAGAGATTCACTTCTCCACCAGCTCTATCCAATACGAAGATTCTTCCCTCGGGGCCAATACCAATCGCGTGGATAGTATTGAACTGTCCCGGACCGTCCCCGTAACCACCGAACTCACCAAGGTAGTTCATCCCACTATCCATGATCATCACTCGGTGGTTATCCAAACCATCTGCAATCAGGATTCTACCGTCGGGAAGAAAAGCAACATCTTGCGGGCGTCCAAAGTGAGTTTCATCATCACCCAATACTCCCTTCTCTCCATATGTAGCGAGCAGTTCACCACCATCGTTGGAAAACACATAAATTTGGTGAAAAGTTTCATTGACCAACCAAATCCTGCGCTCAGGATCATATGGACTAATTCGAACTCGATGCGGTCCCGGACCTTCGGAACCCACGCATAAGTAATCGAGGTGACTCCAAATCTCCTGCACTTCTCCGCTACCGTTCACGGTATACAGACAATTTTGCCAAGTACGCCGACTGGTTTCGCGCAATACATTTATCCCGAGTGAACCGGCGTAGCCAGGGAAATCGTTGGGAATCGGATAAGGTAATACAGTCTCGCCACGTTGCGCGATTATGATGCGTTCTGGAGATTCTGCCCAGACGCCAGAATTTCCACCAAAGCTGAAACCGCGGTCCTGAAAGGGCTTAGCCCAGCCTCTGACGACATTATAAGGGCTTTCGCCGATAGTACCGCGCGCATTGCCTTGTTGGGCTAAAAGCTGCCCGCTGAATACAAGAGCCGCGATTAAGGCTAGGAGTCGTATTGGATTGCGCATAATTACTGCCTCTAGAAAATATCTTATTGTTGTTTAGGGCTGCCTATAATGACAAATAATGACCCGGGTATTCAACAAACTTCTGGATGGTGTCTACTTATCACAATTTGTTGCATTTCTACGTCCTATCAAAATTACGTGCTTAGGAGCTTTCTTACTCGCTGTGACGGGCCAGGAGATTGACTTGAGTGGAGGGAATGATAGGCTGTTGGGAAGAAGAAAAGCTAGAAAACTCAACAACTAGCGAGAATGTCAGATCCAAATAATCGTTAGTGACCAAATTCAACAACGAGTTAACAACATGAATGTCAAAATTATCTTGTTACTTGGCCTATCATTTTTCGCCGTTAAAGCTGTGGGGCAGGATTATCAGGTTCCATACACCGAATGGGGCGTGCCCAATTTTCAGTCTGTCTGGAAACACACGTCTATAATGCCGTTCGAAAGGCCAAGAAGCTTAGGTGAAAAGCGCTTCTATACCGAAGAAGAAGCTCGGGATATAGAACGTGCAGAACAGCAGCGGTTTGACGCGGACAATGAACCGCTGGATGCCGATCGCCCCGCTCCAGAACTGGCAGAATCCTTACCACCAATTGGCAACTACGATCTGTTCTGGCGCGATGATGCACAATTTATCCCTACCATCGACGGAGAGATGCGTACTTCGGCCATCATCGATCCGGCCAACGGAAGAATGCCTCAATTACAACCCGGGGTGATGGACAGTGTTCGTGCTCGTCGCGCTGGCTTACCTAACCGTAACGATGGACCCGAAGGGCGGGGCTTACCGGAACGATGTCTAGTTGGGTTTGGGCCTCTAGCCGGTCCTATCATGATGCCCGTTATTTATAACAGTCACTTGCAGTTTGTTCAGTCTCCGGGGCATGTGGTTATTGTCGCTGAAATGGTACACGACGCCCGCATCGTTAAAATCACCGATCAGCGCAACCCAGCTACAGAAACCCATGAGAAATGGATGGGCGACTCTATCGGACACTGGGAAGAGGACACACTGGTTGTAGAAACCAAGTACTTTAACGACTGGCATACGCTAAGGGGATTTCCTGCTGACAACCTTATTTTGACTGAAACGTTTCGACGAACTGGTGAAAATAAACTTGTTTATGGTTTCCGGGTCGATGACACTTCCGTATTCACTTCGAATTTCTATGGCGAGTATCCACTGTCGAGAATCGACGAATCCATATACGAGTACGCCTGCCATGAAGGCAATTACGGTATGGTGGGTATTTTAGCAGGCGCTCGAAAACTGGAGCAGATGGCCGAGGATGAAAGCGGCCGCTAGTTGATTAATGAAAAAGCCGAGCCAATACCTCGGCTTTTTTTGATCCTAATATGAGTTATTTATAAAGTTAACTTCTTTTTACAAATCGCCTCTAAATCTGCTTAAATCCTTCATCCATCTTTTTTCATCAACCTACGGGCATGCAGTATTGGTTCCGTATAACCGCTAGGCTGCAGCCTTCCTTCGAACACCAGTTCCCTGGCTGCCTTAAAAGATATCGAACCCTCGAAATCTGCAGCCATAGGTTGGTAAGCCGGGTCGTGTTCATTCTGCTCATCAACGACTGCGGCCATTCGCCGCAAGGTTTCGTTCACCTCGTTCTCATCACAAATACCGTGGTGTAACCAATTAGCAATGTGTTGACTGGAAATACGTAACGTGGCGCGATCTTCCATCAACCCGATGTCATGAATATCCGGAACCTTGGAACAACCGATCCCTTGATCAATCCAGCGCACCACATAGCCAAGAATACCTTGGGCATTATTGTCTAGCTCCTGTTGTATCTCTTCCGCTGATAGACTGGCAGCATCGTCCAACACTGGAATCTTGAGAATGTCGTCGACGCTAGCTGGAGCCCGGGATAAAAGTTCCTGTTGCCGTGCTGATACTTTCACTTTATGGTAATGCAGCGCATGCAGTACAGCGGCGGTCGGCGATGGTACCCAGGCCGTGTTGGCTCCTGCCTGCGGATGAATTATTTTCTGTTCTAGCATTGCGGCCATCATATCCGGCATCGCCCACATACCTTTTCCGATCTGCGCCTTGCCCTTTAAGCCACAAGCCAGTCCAATATCTACATTATTGTCTTCATAGGCATTAATCCAGGTTGAACCTTTCATTCGGGTCTTAGGAATCATAGGCCCGACTTCCATGCTAGTGTGTATTTCGTCTCCAGTACGGTCGAGGAACCCTGTATTGATGAAAGCTACGCGTTCTTTTGCAGCTCGAATACATTCTTTAAGGTTAATACTAGTACGGCGTTCTTCGTCCATGATGCCAACCTTTAGCACATTCCTTGAAAGCCCCAATAAATCTTCCACATGTTCGAATAACTCGCAGGTAAACGCTACTTCAGCCGGACCGTGCATTTTCGGTTTGACAATGTATATACTGCCTGTGCGGGAGTTACGCAAAAGGTTTTTTTGATTGACATCAATTGCTCCGATGGCACCAGTAATAACGGCGTCCATAATGCCTTCATAGATTTCTTCTCCGCTGCAATCGAGAATTGCACTGTTACGCATCAAATGGCCAACATTGCGAACCAGCAACAGACTGCGTCCGTGCAATTGAAATTGCCGCCCATCCGGAGCTATGTACTCCCTGTCCTGATTTAGCACGCGGGTCAACTCCTGCCCGCCTTTCATAAAGGTTTCTTGAAGGTCACCCACTATCAAACCTAGCCAATTACGATAAATTTCTACCTTGTCTTTAGCATCAACGGCGGCGACAGAGTCTTCGCAATCTTGAATAGTGGTAATCGCGGCCTCCATCACAATGTCTTTTACACCTGAAGCATCATTCTTTCCAACATCGGAATGCCGATCAATCTGAATTTCTATATGCAGTTTGTTGTTTGCAAGGAGAACAGTGGAAGGTGAAGCCGGATCACCCTGGTAACCACGAAATTGGGCGCTATCAATCAGTCTGGTTACTTCGTCACCTATCGATATGCAGAGAGCTCCTTCCTTGATGCTATAACTAGTCGCACCACTATGAGAGCCGGACTGAAGGGGGCAGGCATCGTCGAGAAACGCTTTAGCGAAAGCTATAACTTTTTCGCCCCTAACCGGATTGTAACCACCAGTACGCTCGGCTCCGTCGTCTTCCGAAATTACGTCGGTACCATACAAAGCGTCGTACAGACTCCCCCAGCGAGCATTAGAGGCATTTAGAGCAAAACGAGCATTCTTAACTGGTACCACTAACTGTGGCCCGGCTTGCATGAAAATTTCTTCATCAACATTGGCCGTCTCGACCGCGAAATCTGCCCCTTCTTCCAATAAATAACCTATTTCTTTCAGGAATTGCTTATAGGCAGATGCATCGAAAGCTTCATCCTTACGCTCACGATGCCAAGTATCGATTTGGGACTGCAGGTCATCACGAATAGATAGTAGCTCGTTATTGCGCGATGTGAAGTTGTTAATAATTGATTCGAAGCCTGACCAAAAGCGGTCGCTGTCGATCCCGAGACACGGCAACAGCAAGTCATCCACAAAGCCCGCAAGCTCTGGAGCGACCTGTAGTTCACCTTTGCGGGATCGACTTATCACAAGTCAACCATAATGATTATTTCAACCATCAGATTTAGACCTTTTATACCCCGTGGAACCTTCGACGCCGACATTTGAATACGAATGCTGAGTGCTCACTTAAAAACAGCGGTATAAATAAAACAACAAGTAAGCCAGTGTCCATGATATCGATTTTCAGCAGACTGTTCTATTCAAGAAATTATGTCCATGAAGATTTAGATTTCTTGCTATAGCCCTTCGATGTTTACATGAGAAAACACGTTAATGATCGCAACAATTACTCAGACTTGCATCTAAAAACAGGTTGCGCGCGCAAACAAGAAGGCCGATGGATCCTAGTCGGGAACTTGTACATTCAATTCTGCCGTAAACAACATTTTTCTATCTAGATCCTTTTGCGCCCACTTCAATAAGGTTTCCTTGTTCTCGCCCACATTTTCCGCCATTACGGTCGTTCCGTTAACGTTGACAAGGATAGGTTGACTGAAATCCACTTCCTCCGGATTCAGTAGCAGTGTGAACTGAGAAACACCGCGCGCGCTTACCACGAAAAGATTATCTTCCCTACGCACATCCAAAAGACCTGGTGTGCGCGATAAACCATCAATCTGTATCCAAGAATTACGATTGAACTTGTCAATACGGTCAGCTACCCAGCGAATTCGCTCCGGTAAGGGATCTCGAGGGTGTTCTAGTTTGAACTCTTCGATGAATGCGGCCTCTCCCGGTAACCATCGCGTGTCATGACCTCCACCTTTGATGGCTTTAAACACATGCTCAACTCCAGTCTCTCCTAGGATCTTAATAAACCCTTGTAACGAAGAAGCTGGGTAAAGCCGGTCTATTTCACCGTTGACGATATATAGGGGCTTGGTCATTAAGTTTTCGAAATAGAGCCGATACCCTTCCCCGCTCTGTGAATTCCTTAATACCCCTGGATGACTTATGTAAGGGAAAAAGGCTGCCCATTCAGTCGGCTGCTTGAAAGCGAAGAAATAGGCACCCGTGCCCCCATCGGAAACGCCGCTTAGCGTGACACGATTCTCATCAACGTTATAGGTTCGTTTCAGCTCTTTCAAAATGGCAGGCAGATTCTCTGCCTGGTTTTCATGCCACCAGAATGCTCGTTCCCATGAAGCCGGGACCACCACTATGCGGTCTTCTTGTTTTAAAGACTCATAGCCACGGCGCCACCAGCTTCCGCCGGGCTCCCACTCCGGCCGACTTACACCACCGTGTAACATGAATTCGACTGGATAGGAATGCTCCGGATTGTAGCTCTCCGGTATCAGGTAAACGTAGGGAAACCGAGTTCCATCTCCTGCAACACGTATACTTTCTTGCTGCCCTTTCGGTACATCGATAGAAAAATGCGGCCCTGTTTTAAACCAATGATATAACTCGGCAGTATCGCGAGCCCCTTCAATGAGTTGCGCCTCAGTGGCAAGTCTTTCTGTCTCGCTTGTCGAAGTCCAGAAACCCGCTACAAGTTCCTGCTGAGATTCAGTATCGGCTGCTAATACGCAGGTATAAGGCAGGGCCGAAATAGAGATTACAGTTAACAACCAAGATATTTTCACAGGATTATGGCGCAAAAATATGCATCCTAGTTTCATTAAAATCCACTGTAATCACAAAGTGCTGCATGATTTGGTAACCCAGTTCTCCGTGGGTTTCCACTGAGCGATTGCGGGGGCATCACACTTTACTCTATGCCGCCTAGCTCTGAATATACTGCGCGCAGAAATCTCTCTGGATCCCCATATCTAGCATTATATGCTGACGTGGGATTAGCCGCGGCAACCTCCTCATAGTTCAGACCTCTTTCCACCATGGGGGCCACTTTGCTCTTAACATCCAGAATCATATCGCGAAACCCCATAACCTCCGTTCGGGAAGAGACTTCTCCGTGCCCAGGCACTATTTTTGTGTCAGGACCTGACTTGCCAACAAGAGTCCCCAAAGCCTCCAAGGTACCGTCCAATGTACCACCGTTATTTGTATCGATTACCGGGAATGCCGTAGTGCGGAATACATCACCGGCATGAATCACATCAGAATTTCTGAAATGAATAAAGGTGTCACCGTCAGTATGCGCTGGTGCCACCGAAAAGGCATATACTTCCTCACCGTTAAGATGAATCGTAATGGCGTCACTATAAGTCAACACAGGAAGCGCTTCTTTTGGTTGGCTCGCACTGAGACGGACACGCACCTCATCTCGGGCCAGGATCAGGATGCCCATATTGCCTAGATTCTCATTGCCCCCAGTATGATCCGGATGAACGTGGGTGTTGATCACAAAGCGGATCTCGCCATCATTAAGTTCGCGTATTGCTTCCAGAATTTTATCAGTCAATGGTGCAAATTGATCATCTATCATGACCACACCATCCTCACCGATGGACAACCCGATATTGCCACCTGCGCCCTGTAAATAGTAAAAAGACCCAGCTACGTGATTAGCTACAATATCAACACCACTTAAGTCCCTTTGGCCCATCGCCGGCAGCGACAAAAATAATATGGAGACTAAAACCAGGAGTAATTTAAAGAACTTTTGATTTATCATTGGGGAAAAACCTCCTTCTTTGCGAGTTTCTCTGCGTATGGAGCATAAAAGCCCTTACCGAGAATGTCCAATAGATGGCATGGTATTCAGCGTGATTCCTATATTGACTAACAGAGGATGGTATTGGAGCATTCAAACTGGATTTTAGGGTGCAATCCCTGAGATCCACATATAAAAATAAGATGATTTAAAAAACCAGATATGACTTACTCTGTAGCAATGACACATAACGTTTTTTCTTTCTTCCCATTTAAGCCCCTAGCACACGCTGGCTTCACAACGCTTTTTCTACTGTGTCTTGGTGCCAATTCCTACGCTCAGGATGACCTCCCCCTGCTTGACCTGGATACGCCCGTACGCCTGAATTTTTCCGGTTCCTGGGAAAAAGATTTTGCTCGTAGTGACAATTGGGAGGACGAGCTAAACCGCGTAATGCGTATGCGCCAAGAACAGGCAGCAGCGCAAGCTGCTGGAATCAGGCCACTGTCCCGTCCCCGTGTATCCATTGGCAACATCAACTTAGGTTCATCCCGAGGCAGATCGGGTATTGTCAATCTGGCTCGAGTAGCCGAGTACATTAGTCGTCAGACCACTATGGAAATCATTCAAGATCGCAATCAAGTGCGAATCGAAAGAAAGGGCGAAGCTCCCCTGATATGCGGAATGGAAACTGGTCCGACGCAAACTTTTTCCAGTCCTCACGGTTCAGAATTTTGTGGATGGAATCGCCTACAACTGATTTTTGAAATAACGCTTCCCGAAGAACTCTACATTACCCATCAATTTAGCGTTGCTGCCAATGGCTCGTCTTTACAGATAGTCACGAGTATTCAGAGTGATAACGGTATTCCCTTTAACTTGAGACAAACATACAGCAAGTACGATGCCCCACCCGACGAGTACAATTGCATTCAAACCATCAGTCGCGGGCGAGTCTGTAGCCAGAGAACGCCACTGGATTAAACAAGTGAATTATTCAGATCTGATCATAAGGTTATTAAAAAGTTGCGTATTTGGGTTTCAAGCCCTTGCTCTAGCCACTTGCATTCAGGATGCCCCCTCTCCCATAGAACCAACTATACCTCCGGTTGGAACAGTCAGTCTTGATTACTCAACAGAGATACTGACAGAACCATTCCTTCTAGACATAGGTATACGTGTGTTTGAGAACAAGCTGGAGGAAGAATCAACCCCAGGATATGGTGGGCTGGAGTTTGCCACAATTCGGGAAAATGAAATCCAGTATCTACCATACGTGTTACGAAATACCCTAATAAGTGCAAATCAGTGGGGGGCTGTTAGGGTACTGCCACAAGATGATCCATCTATGGACTTATTATTGTCGGGCGCTGTGCTCAGATCCGATGGGCAGGAATTGCAAATCCATATCAAAGTACAAGACAGTGCCGGACGCGAGTGGTTGAACAAAAAATACGCGGACGTAACAATAGACGAAGACTTCCCGGAATCAACTCGATACACTCCCGGCAATCGATTCGATCCCAATTCTTTCACCGATCCCTTCCAGGATCTTTACAATAAAATTAACAATGATCTTGTCGCAGCGAGAACTCGACTCAGCGAGCAAGAACTCTTGAATATAGGACTCGTATCACAGATGGTCTATGCCGCCGATCTGTCACCGAGCTCTTTTGAGCATACCCTTTACACCAATGCAGGTGGCCAAATAAGTTTGGTTAGCCTCCCTGCTAAAGATGATCCAATGATGGCGCGTGTCCAGGACATGCGGGTGCGTCATTACTTATTTATCGATACCGTCGATGAATACTACCAAGCCCTTTATGAAGACATGCAACCCTCCTATGTGATATGGCGACGTTATTCCTACGACCAGATTACACAAAACGAAGCCGCCTTACAGGAAGCCTACGATATTTCACGCTACAGCTCTTCGACGGGCTATTTGACTCTAATTCAACGCTATGACCGGTTTCGCTGGAGCAAAATTTACGAAGTGGAGTTTCGGGAACTTGCCTCCGGCTTCAACCGCGAAATCGCACCAGCCATTCTGGAACTAAACAAGCAAGTGCACGGACTCAGCGGTACAATGGAAGAACAGTACATCCAGTGGCGCCGGATCCTCCGCCAACTTTTTACACTAGAATCCAACTCACTTTGAATCACAGGCCTTTGGATAATCTTTACTGACTTGAAGTTCACCTCCCATTCTGCGAGTTTTAATAATCGGTTGATGCAGGAAATACCCATGCAGCAAAACAAGGACCTCAAGCGGCCGAGCCGACGTCAATTTTTCGGCCAAGCGAGCAGTTTAGCTTACCTCGCGGCTAGCGCAGGAGTTGCTATATCTTCTCCCATATTGCTCTTGGCCCAGTCACCTGCGCTAAGCATCCGTGAAGTTAAGGCCTATCCTATCTACATAAACCAACGTTCCGATGGTTTGTTAAATGCGCCAACATTTGACTCTGATGATGACACGCGGCGCTGGCGATACGGCGGCCCCTTCGAACAACTACCCTCGGCCATTATCGCGGTAATCAAGACTGACCAAGGCGTCACCGGATTCGGAATGGGCGCCGGTGGCAGTGCTGCTGTAGAAATTATAGATGGTCACTTGAAACACTTGTTGCTCGGTACCAACCCACTCAACGTCGAACAACTTTGGGACCAAATGTACACCTCTGGAGTTTTCTATGGCCGTCGAGGTATTTTCGCCATGGCTTTAAGTGCTTTGGACAATGCCTTGTGGGACATCGCTGGCAAATATGCTGGCCTACCCGTACATAAATTGTTAGGCGGTGCTGACCGAGATCGCCTTGAAATCTACCAGACCAACGGCAACTTAAGCGATGGTAAGGCTGCTGGAGTGCGCAATTTTAAACTTACAACCTACGGGGGGCCACGAATGACAGCAGCAGCAAGGACTGCTTACGTCGATTCCGTGCTAGGAGCGCGGCAAGAACTGGGCCCTGACGCACGGCTGATGACTGACTGTGTTTCCCGAGACGGCACAGTCGAGTGGGCCGTGCAATTGGCGGAGGATTTAAGACCAGCCAACCTATATTTCATGGAAGAATTACTTTCACCAGACGATGTTTTCGGCTATGCCGAATTGGTTAATCGCATCGGAGGCAAAGGCAATGGTTGGACACGCATTGCGTGTGGTGAACACGAATACACCCATCATGGTTTTAACCTACTTGTTCAGTTGGGATCTGCGGAGATCCTGCAACCAGATGTTACCTGGTGCGGAGGCACAACCGCCGGCAGACGCATCTCACAATTGGTAGAGGCGGCCGGTTTAGAGATAATTCCACACCGTGGAGGAAGTTCCTGGGGATTCCCGATTGCGTTAACTTCCTCCAGTTGCACCATGGCAGAAAGCTTTCCGGAAGACTCCGAAATTCTTGAAGCCATGTCATGCTCAGTGGAGAATGGTTTCGTAATTGCTCCGAATGAACCCGGATTCGGGACCACCCTTACAGAAGAGATGGTGTTAGACTACCGACTGTCCCTCAGACAATAAAAACTAGAAATATACCCAGTGTTATAAATTAAGAAGAAAAAGCAAAGAGGACATCATGACAGAAGAACAAGCGATGCAAGACAACTCAAAACTCAAACTAATCCTAGGCGGTTCAATTGCCTCTGTTTTGGCAGCAGGTGTGATCGGGTTCTTAGTGTACTCATCCATCTGCCCTTGTGACAGAACTCCTGGGGGATTTCTCTTCGGTGACGATTCAGACGGGCAAGTTAACGATTGGTCTTTTGCCAATGATGTAGAATTGTGCCAACTTCAAATCTACGATGGCATCCGGCCCCATTCTATTAATCTGAACTGCATGGCTACTCCGGAAGGGGAGATGTACCTTAGCTGTTCTGTTTGCGACACGAAATACTGGGCCGCCCGGGTTGGAGAAAATGAGCGCGGTGTTATGCGTCTTGATGGCGTTGTATACCCAGTCTATCTGAATCGTATAACCGATTCAGCTACGATGGATCAGGCTTGGCAAGCTCGGGTTACCAAATTGCAAATTCATGGCGGACCGGGAAATCCCGCTCCACCGACCAATGCTCCACGAGCGGATCGCTGGTGGACTTTCCAAGTAACTTCACGCGGCTAGCAAAAAGGCGTTATCTAATTCGAATCGAGTTACAGGAGAGCTTTGCATGACTTCCCAAGGTAAAATCAAAATGGTGTTAAAAAGTATGCTCGTTTTTTTCCCCTTATCCCTGCTTTCCTCTCAGATAATCTCCCAAGAACGAAGCTGGGTTGATATTGCTGTCCACAACTTCGGTGCGCCCATCAATACAATGTGGGCAGAGGGGGAATTATCTTTCGCCGACGACGGCACGATGGTTTATTGCAGCGCCCGACAGGATATGGCGGTAGCAGAAGGAGATCCCAAAGATCTTTACATTGCCACTTTCAATCCTGAAAGTGGTAGCTGGAACACACCCGTTAATATGGGTATCCCAGTGAATCAACCGCCTCATACCGATATCAACCCCCTACGCAAGGGCGACGATCGGGAGCCATGGATTACTGCTGATGGCAATACTATCTACTTCCGTTCGGATAGACTCGCCACTACGACACCACTGAATAACCACGACCTTTTTGTCACGCATAAAGACAATGGCGTTTGGGCTGAACCCAAATTAGTACCCTTCCCCATCAGCACTACCGAAGGCGATGAACACTGTCCAGCGGTGCTGCAAGATGGCAATACCCTGTGTTTTGCGTCTCGGCGTGAAGGCGGGTTCGGTGGTTCGGATATTTACTGCTCAAAGCAAGATGAAAGCGGCAATTGGACAAATCCGATTAACCAGGGTCCAAATATCAACACCTCCACTGAGGAATTCCATTTCACCCAGGACAAAGATGGCATGGTGTACTTCACCTCAAACCGCTCAGGAGGCTACGGTGGTATGGATATTTATGGTGCCATGCAACTAGGTCCCAATAGCTGGGGGGTTGCTCGCAATCTTGGCCCTCAGGTGAACACTGCCGCGGCAGACATGTGCCCAGCTTTGCCTCCCGGTGACAATACGTTTTCCTGGTTCTCTACCCGACAGGATAACAGCCTTGGAGATATCGACATCTTCTGGACTAATAAGCTAAACACGCAATAGCCAGCTTTTTTATTAAATTTGCCGGTAGTAATTTGTGCTAGATTCAGTTAATTACTTCACGCCAGCGCGTTTTCAAACAGGTTGAGTAAACGACCCCAAGCGCGTTCTGCCTGTGCTTCATGGTAAACCTGTGAATCAATCGCACACCAGCCGTGCATAGCATCCTCGTAGACTTCAATCTCGGCAGGAATTCCAGCCGCATTGTATGCTTCCCTAAGGGTTACCTTAGCCTGTGGATCATTGTTGTCATCGTTCTCCGCAACGCAGTGTAAAACCTGGGCTCGTGTTTGTGGAATCAATAGGTGCGGACTATCGGGCGCATTAGTTGCCAAGCCGCCACCATGGAACGTCGCACCGGCCGCAAGGCGTTCTGGTACTGCAGCGACGGTACGCATGACCATCGGGCCGCCCATGCAATAGCCAGTTGTGCCAATACCCATGCTGGTATCAACCTCGGATTGATCGTCAAGCCAGGCCACGAAGGCGCGGGCATCGGTAAAGTGGGTCTCAGCGTTTAGATTGCGGGCCATTGGTAACACGAGATTTCGGATTTCCGGTTGACCAAAGCTAGCACCGCGACCCACTACCGGCGCGTGGGCGTCACGATAAAATGGATTCACAGTCAGTACTGCATAGCCAGAACGTGCCAAACGCTTGCCCATTTCGCGAAAAGCAGGTCGCAATGCCAAAATGTCGGGCCATACGAGTACAGCAGCATGGGCGCCCATTGATGGGTAGACGAAATAGCAATCGGCGACACCGTTGGGAGTCTCGATATTCACATCCCGTTCTGAAATAGCTTGGGCGTTCGCTATCGATGGGAACATCATGGCTAGGCCAGCGCCAGTGGCCAGCTTGGTAAAATCGCGACGCGTCATCTCTGGGTGGCAACGCAGGTACTCTTCTACTTCTTTTTGGGTTTCTTCATCGCACATAATCTTCTCCTGCTATTACTTCTAGGTATTGTAACTCTTGAATATTTGCGTTTGTTATCAGCCCTTTTTTACCCCAATCCAGGCGCAATAGCCAGCGCAAATCGACCGTACGACAGATCAAGATTGATGTATAGTCGTGAAATTGGAAACAACGATAACAAGAGGCGTGGAGATGGCCCACATATCAAGACGACGGTTTTTACGGACATCTTTCGCTGCCGGCTTGGTAGGCCTGCCTTCGCTGACCTGGGCACAGCGACAGCAAGTAATCACCGTAGCAGGAACAGGTATTGCTGGTTATGAATACGAAGGTTCAGGTGGTACTCTCGCCACGAATGCACCCGTCAACAATCCTTATGGTTTGGCCATAGGGCCGGATGGAGCTCTTTATTTTTGCGAGGTAGATACAGGCCGCATTCGTCGCTTGGACCTAGCAAGTGGGATGCTTTCGACAATAGCCGGTAACGGCCAGAAGGGATTTGTAGCCGAATCGAGACGACCGCTGGATACTCCGTTCTCCGCACCCCACGAGATTCGCTGGGATGAACAGGGCAATCTCTACATCGTTGAACGCGACAGCCACTGCGTACATCGAATAGCCCGCCAATCCGGCGTTGTTACAACACTCGCCGGCAATGGCCAACCAGGGTTCTCCGGTGACGGTGGTATCGCGGTTCTTGCCCAATTAAGGCAACCCCACAGTATCGCTTTCGATTCCCGCGGTAACTTGCTGATCTGCGATATCGGCAACCAACGCTTACGTATTGTCAGCCGAGAAACCGGTTTTATCGACACAATTGGCGGTACAGGCGAACGTATTGCTACACCCAACGACGGCCCTTTAAGAGGCACTCCGCTGTTAGGCCCCCGCTCCATTGATACTGACCCTGACGGTAATGCGTATCTCGTTTTGAGAGAAGGTAATTCAGTGTATCAGCTGGATATCGAAGGTAACCGCTTGCATCGTATAGCCGGGACTGGGGAAAGGGGGTACTCCGGTGATGGTGGACCAGCAATCTCCGCCACCTTCAACGGACCAAAAGGTATAGCGTATTCACGCGAGGATCACTCCCTCTATATCGTGGATACCGAGAATCATGTTATCCGGAGGATGTCACTGTCAACTGGCGAGATCTATACCGTACTGGGCAACGGTGAGCGAGGCGATGGACCCGATGGCGATCCTTTGGGATGCAAAACCAACCGGCCCCACGGGGTTTGTGTACACAATGGCTTGGTGTACGTGACTGACAGTGAGAGTCATCGGGTACGTGCAATCAGTGGATTGATGGAACTTCAGTCACTAACCGCTTAGACTTCGGCTGAGATTTTCCTTATTACCAATTTTCATATTTACTCAATCAACCAACACCAAAAACATCAATCAGTTGTCATGATATGTAGCCTGACTCCTCCATGATAGTAGGCAGTATTTGGTTAGTCAGACTAATTTGGCGTACTAGGGGGTAATCCTGATTCTTCGCGACTTTGCTAGACCGCCAGATATTTCTCTATAAGTTCATCACCTAGAGATGTCATATCTCCTTCCGCGACACAGCGACCCTTGTCCATCAAATAAAATAATTGCCCGAGGCGTCGGGCAAAGGTCAGTTTCTGTTCCACCAGGATGATAGTTAGCTTTTCATCTTTATTGAGTTGAAGTAGCACTTCCCCGATCTGCTGAACTATATTGGGCTGGATGCCCTCATTAGGCTCATCGAGAATAAGCAAATCTGGCTCACTGACAAGAGCGCGCCCTATAGCCAGTTGCTGTTGTTGGCCTCCTGATAAATCACCTCCACGCCGACTCCCCATCTCCTTAAGTACCGGGAAAAGTTCGTAAACTCTTTCAGGAATTTTTTTCAACTTATCGCGCCTGGCCCCGAGCGCAATAATCAAATTTTCTTCTACTGTCAAACTTGAGAATATTTCTCTGCCCTGCGGTACATACCCTATGCCTCGCCGGACCCTGTTTTCAGTATTGAGATGGTGGATGACTTCCCCACTTAAAGTAATTTCACCAGAATTGATTGGTTCCAATCCGAGAATACATTTAACGAGAGTTGTTTTTCCGACACCATTCCTCCCCATAACACATGTTATGGTTCCTTCTAGGACAGAGAAATCCAAATCCCAGAGCGCCCTGCTCTGGCCATAGGAATGATTTAACTGTTTGATTTCTAGCACCTTATTCTCACGAGCTTGTTTCGGAACTCCCGAGGTAAACTTCTTTTACTTTTGGATCATCTTGAATTTCATTCATTGTTCCTTCCGCCAGGACACTGCCTTGATGTAAAACAGTGACGATATTTGCAATGGAGCGAACAAACTCCATATCGTGCTCTACTACCACTATAGACCGTTCGCCCGCCAAGCTAGTTAACAGCTCAGCAGTTCGTTCTGTTTCCTGAACTGTCATTCCAGCAACCGGTTCATCTACAAGCAATAAATACGGATCTTGAATGAGTAAAATACCTATTTCCAACCATTGCTTTTGTCCATGAGATAAGTTCCCAGCAGTTCGCTCTTTTTCAGCTTGCAGTCCGATGATTTCCAGGACTTCTTCAATCCGATCTCTCTGCTCGCCGGTGAGTCTCGCTAAAAGAGAGGCTTTCACGCTTCGATCGGAATGCAGAGATAATTCAAGGTTGTCAAAAACCGAAAAATTTTCCAACACCGTCGGCTTCTGAAACTTGCGGCCAATACCAACTTCGGAGATTTCGGATTCACTCATATTTAATAAGTTTATAGTTTGTCCTAAAAACGCAGTACCACTATCTGGTCTTAGTTTTCCAGTGACTACATCCATCATTGTGGTCTTCCCGGCACCATTGGCTCCAATAATACATCGCAATTCGCCTTTATCGATGTAAAGATTCAGCTTGTCCAGCGCTTTGAATCCATCAAAGCTCACGGTGATATTTTCCAGATATAGCAATGTACCGTGACTCAGATCGATGAACTCTCTTGAGTTAATTTCTGGGCTAAACGCGCTCCATTGCCTTTCCCCGCGCCATCCTTCAAACATTTTACTGAAACGACTCACGCTTTCTTCTCCATTTTCTCTTTAAGATCGGAAAAGAAACCGACAAGGCCTTTTGGTAGAAACAGAGTTACAAAAATGAAGAGCCCTCCAAGTGCAAATAACCAGACTTCTGGCATTACTGCGGTGAACCTGGTTTTGGCATAGTTCACCAGAATCGCCCCAAGCACAGCGCCATACAGAGTCGAGCGTCCTCCTATGGCTACCCATATAACAATTTCGATGGAATTAAGCGGCTCAAATTCCCCAGGGTTAATAATTCCGACGAAAGGTACATACAGCGCTCCAGCGATACCAGCGATTAGCGCGGACAAAACAAATATCGACGTTTTATAATTTTCAACTTTATAGCCAATGAAACGCATTCTACTCTCAGCATCACGTATAGAAACAACCACGCGACCAAATTTTGACTTAACAATATGCCGGCAAAAAAGATACACGAGAATGAGTATTAGTCCGGTGACGACAAAGAGCACGGCTCTAGTCTCGTCAGTTTGTAAATTGAAACCAATAATGTCTTTAAAGTCTGTAAGTCCATTATTTCCACCAAAGCCCATCTCGTTTCTAAAAAATGCCAGCATTAACGCGTAGGTTAGAGCTTGCAGGATGATGGAGAGATAAACTCCAGTGACCCTCGAACGAAAGGCCAGCCAGCCGAACACAAAAGCTAATAGCCCTGGGACAAACATCGCCATCACCATAGCAAACCCAAAATTATTAAACCCGTACCAATACCAGGGAAGTTCAGTCCAATTTAGAAAAACCATGAAATCTGGCAAAAGAGGGTCCCCATAAACACCACGATCCCCAATCTGCCGCATTAAATACATCCCCATGCCATAACCACCAAGCGCAAAAAAAGCTCCGTGCCCTAAAGACAGGATGCCGCAGTACCCCCAGGCCAAATCCAGTGCGAGCGCCAATAGCGCAAAGCACAGATACTTTCCAAACAAAGTCACCAGATAAGTGGAAATGTGAAATGCGGAAGATTGGGGTACTAACAAGTTAAATACTGGAAAAACCACACAGCCACACAGCAAGATGGCAATCAAAATTCGACCACCAGTATCTCCTTGTAAGGTTTCGATGATAAATGACTTACTACGCAAAGCTACTCTTCCATGCCTCTACCTTTTTGAGGGAATAACCCTTTAGGTTGCTTCTGAATAAAAAGAATAATGAAAACGAGTATTAATATTTTCGCAATGACAGCCCCAGCCCAGGGCTCCATAATCTTGTTAGCAATTCCAAGAATAAAGCTTCCATAGAATGTACCCCAAAGATTCCCCACGCCTCCAAAAACAACTACCATGAACGAATCAACAATATAAGCCTGACCCAAGTTGGGTCCTACATTCGTCAACTGACTTAAAGCAACTCCGGCGATACCCGCAAGACCAGAACCCAGACCAAAAGTTAGAGCATCTACCCAGTTACTCCTGACGCCGATTGCTTTAGCCATTGCCCTATTCTGCGCTACAGCTCGAACTTCGATTCCAAGCTTCGTTTTTTTCAAGAGTAACGACAACAATGCAAATACGATAATGCAGAATATCAGTATGTATAACCGATTGTAGTTAAAGGCTAGCACCTCGTTTAATTGCCATTGCCCGCTCATCCAGTCAGGATTACTTACCGGCCTATTTTGTGGACTGAATACAGTCCGAACCAGCTGCTGGAGAATTAAACTAATACCGAAGGTTGCCAACAGTGTTTCCAAAGGTCTCCCATATAAAAATCTAATAATTCCCCGCTCGATCGCTATACCGAATAAGCCAGACACAATAAAGGCTGCTGGAACTGCAATGAGGAGAGACAGATCGATGGAGTTAGGAAAAGTTTGCTGGACAACATACGTTGTGTAAGCCCCTAACATGATCAATTCCCCGTGCGCCAGGTTGATAACACCCATTACCCCAAAAGTGATTGCTAGACCAATAGCGGCAAGCAACAATACCGAACCGAGGCTTAGTCCAAAAAATAGTGTTTGAACATAACCATACAGCTCAACATCCCTCTGAATGGAATAAAGAACATCTTCTGCCTTAGCCTGGACGTCTGGATCAGGATCACCCTCGGCTACCTGCCTTATGGCATTCCTAATCGTATTTTTTAAATTACCAGATAATTGATCAAGCGCTGCGCTGCGCAATGAAGGGTCTTCCGAGGACAAATCGACCAGAGCGAGGCCTTCTTCTATCGCCTGATTCACAGCATTGTCAATTTCCACAGTTTTTAGTTGCAGAAGCTGCTCTTGCGACTCTGTTGCAGCTTGAGAGACCAGGTATTCGACGGCAGAGAGTCGGATTTCAGGATCTTCATTTTCAAGGTCTATACCCGCAATCAGCAATCGAAGATTTCTTCGCAAGCTATTGTTGACACTGACCCGGCCCACAGCCCTCGTACCCACCAGCCCCAGATCCTCACCTGTTAGGCTATCACTGATTTGAAACTGTTCCTCAATACGTACTGCTTTTACTACACGCTCTTCTTGACGGGTAAAATAAATCTGACCCTCTAGCATGCTTTCGAGAAAAGACCTTCGTCGCGAATCTTCGAGTTCCGCAATATTTTCTACTAATGCTGGAATTTCATTACGACGTGCTGTAGCGAGTGCCTGTACGATTTCTTCAAGAGAGGAAGGGGCCTGCAGAACATCTTCTGGTTGAGCCTCTACTTCGGATAGAGTGCCACTTAGCCCAAACAGAAAAAGCACAGCTGAAAGGATAAGAACTATCCTTTGCATAATCTCACCCCAAAGTGGAAATTCTAAAAATAGCGGGGCACCAACTTAATCTGGTGCCCCGCATTTGGAGATTATTCTTCCATGCTCACAAGAGCATGTCTACTACTGCGAACCGGACCCAAGGCATCGATTGGAGACAGTATTGTAGTTGCCACATCTTGTTGGCTCAGTCCAGTCTGAAATCAGATCGCGACTGCCTTCAAGATAATCAGACCAAGCATCTCCTGCGACAACGCCATCAGTTTCCCAGACCACATCGAATTGACCGTCATCCTGAATTTCACCGATCAGGACTGGTTTGGAAAGGTGATGATTTTTGTTCATCACAGCGGTTCCGCCAGTCAGATTGGGAACTTCTAGCCCGATCATGGCCTGCTCGACCGCATCTACGTCAGTAGTTCCTGCAGCTTCCACCGCTTCTGCCCACATCTTGAAACCGATATAGGTGGCTTCCATCGGGTCATTGGTAACCCGACTCTGGTTACCTATGAATGAGTGCCAAGTGTCTATGAATTCTTCATTGGTGTCGCTGTATACGCTTTGAAAATAGTTCCATGCTGCCAGGTGGCCAACAAGCGGAGCAGTGTCGATGCCTGACAGCTCCTCTTCACCAACCGAAAAAGCGATGACCGGAATATCTTCAGCCGAGACGCCCTGATTACCCAGTTCTATGTAAAACGGAACATTTGCATCACCGTTAATAGTGGAAACAACTGCTGTCTTCCGGCCAGTAGAACCAAATCGCTGGATATCGGCTACGATAGTTTGCCAATCCGAGTGCGAAAAGGGAGTGTAATTGATCATGATATCCTCATCAGCCACACCTTTCGCTTTCAAATAAGCTTCGAGAATACGATTAGTAGTTCTTGGATAAACATAGTCAGTTCCAGCAAGGACCCAGCGTTCTGCGCCTATCTCATTCATCAAATAGTCAACAGCAGGAATCGCTTGTTGGTTCGGCGCGGCACCGGTATAGAATACATTTTTCGATGATTCTTCGCCTTCATACTGAACCGGATAAAACAAAAGTCCATTGAGTTCTTCGATTACCGGTAATACCGATTTTCTGGAAACTGAAGTCCAGCAACCAAAAATTACATCGACTCCTTCCTGAGTGATTAACTCACGAGTTTGCTCGGCAAAAAGAGGCCAATCGGAGGCTGGATCAACAACTACCGCCTCCAGCTGCCTCCCCAGAAGCCCTCCCGCCTTATTTTGTTCCTCAATCATCATCAAAACAGTGTCTTTCAATGTCGTTTCACTGATAGCCATGGAGCCAGACAGTGAATGAAGTACTCCGACCTTAATGGTGTCCTGAGCCAGAATAGATACAGACCACTGCATAAGAACTGCTGCAGCTATCAACACCCCGAACCTTTTTGCTTTAAATAGAATATTCATGATAAACCCTTACTTTATGTCATAAAAAATTATAGTTGAATTTGGAGCCCGATTGAGAGCCCGTCTATATCCGGACCTCTCTTACCACTCAAACTTGCGTCTCCGGAAGACCAGTTTATGTTTAGCCGAAGATTATGACTATCGATAATGTAATTCAGTCCAATCTCGGTTAGATCACTATCTAGCCCTGAGTCAGGTTCAGTGTTCGTGTATCTCAAATAAGGCTGCCATCGGCCGAAGGTGTCGGTCGTGTTGATCAAATAGGCTGCAGTAAAAAAAGATGAGTCACCATCGAACAAACAGAAACAGGTCGGATCAGCAAGAGCAGCCGCGGTCAAATCTGCGTCCATCGATTTCAATTCACCTTCGATAGTGAGAACGTCGTTATTTCCCAGTACTTTTTCAAACAGAGCATCTAATATAATCGCGTCAAAATCACCAGCTTCGGTAGCGGTACCGGTACCATCAGACTGGGATTGCATTGATAGGCCGAGAGTAAAAATGTCCCCGAGAGATCCATAGTAGGTACTGCTAGTGTAATAGCCTGGATTACTCTCCATATTGAGAAAGTTGTAGGCAAACCGAGCCGAGAGTAAAACATTATCGTCCTGATTCGGGCCTCCTTCTACACCGTCGAATGCTCCGACAGCGTATTGAAATTTGCCTAGATTACCCCAAACCGTAACACCGTCGTCTCTACCCAGCAGGCCTGCCTGACCCAATTGATCTGAGGGAAGCAGAGGAACGGTAAATTGGTTCCAGTTAAGCCCGTAATAAGGTCCATTCAGCTCGATACGATCAGCTGGTGTTAACATGCGCCCTGCCCAGACGTTGAATTCCGGACTAAATTCAAATTGCACGATAGCATCCAATACATCAACTTCGCCTCCATTGCCAATATCACCTGCGTCCTGGCCAAACACACATCCCTTACATTCGGTATTGAAAGTAAATTTAACTAACTCATTAAGCTGACCACTCATGTACAAGCGAAGGCTCTGCAAGTCAAAATCGCTCGAGTCATCGCCGCTCCCGGCAGAATCCTCCATCGAGGTATAAGCCGTCCGTAATCCTGCGCCTATAGTAACTGAACTATTCTCGCCAAACTGTATTGTGCCACCAGCCAAGACAAAAGGGCTTATCAGGACGGAAGCCAATGCACTTCCACCTATGAGAGACCAAAATAGCCTCTTACTTCTATCGTTTGTCATTTAGATGCTCCTATTAATTTTCGATCGGTTCCACTGCGGCTTCTGAAGCTTCCTCAGCACAGCTCAATAGCTGCAAGTAGCATGCCATAATTGTTGTTAATTCAAATTAAATGGTTCAGAACCGATACAGGGCCCAAAAAAAGGAGGTTAGGAAATAACAACAGGTGATTGAGGTGGGGTATTAAAAATATTGAACCGAGGAAACTGAAAGAATACGCCTTATTATAGTGCGCGATGTTTGTTAGTGCTCATTTCTGGAGCGTAACTATGCAAACCCTTGAGGCCAAGCTTAGCTATTTGCCTATAAAAAGCCCCTCAGTCTTAATGAAATCTACAATTTCGGCAACTCCTTCTTGTGTTTTCATATTCGCGAAAACGAACGGCCTTCCGCTGCGCATTTCAACAGTATCATGTTTCATTACCTCGAGAGAGGCTCCAACGTAGGGCGCCAAATCTATCTTATTTATCACAAGAAGGTCAGACCGAGTAATCCCAGGCCCTCCCTTTCGAGGTATTTTATCCCCCGCCGAAACGTCAATTACGTAAATCATAAGATCAGCCAATTCAGGACTGAATGTTGCACTCAAATTGTCACCGCCGCTCTCGATAAGAACCATATCTAGCGACTTAAATTTGTGGCATAACTCTTCTACAGCAATAAGGTTTATTGACGCATCCTCGCGTATTGCTGTATGGGGGCAACCTCCGGTTTCAACGCCGGTTATACGCTCCTGCTCCAGGGCATTGTGTTGAACAAGAAACTGGGCATCTTCTTTGGTGTATATATCATTGGTCACTACCGCAATAGATAAATCACTACGCATGGCCAGGCATAGTTGATTGACCAACGCTGTTTTTCCGGAACCCACAGGGCCGCCTATTCCCACTCTAAGCACTGCTTTTTCCGGCACTTTCTACACTCCTCGTATAACCATAACTTAAGATCTAAACAATCTCGAATACTGCGATTCATGGGCAGCACTGGCATGCGCAAGACCAGGAAGCGCACCAGAAATTTCATCATCGGGAATAGCAAAACAAGCGTCAACCTCATTAGCTACTTTTTCCGATATTGCGAAAAGTATACGCTGACCGGCACTTTGGCCTACAGGCAATAGCTTCTGTGCTGCCATTATCTGATTTTCAGACCAGGCCCAGCAATATCCAAGAAGCAACGAATGCACATCAATTTCCCAATTTGTGCCTGCGCACGCAAAGGCGGCGCAATAACTGATAGCGCTTTGACCATTGCTACCGACTTTCTTAACACCAATCGAATTAATGGTTCGTAAATCAACAGATTCGAGCTTAATTAGAACTCTCGTTAGTGCTCGGCCTAATAGCTCTTCTTGTTCACGAAGTTCCCGTGTTTCACGACAAGCCAGTATAAATTGATTCCAGTAGCGCAATTGATCCAAATCCTTTTGCTGCCATGCCCTATAGAGGCGGATTAATACCGGTACATCCAATGAGAGAATAGAATTTAGCAATACACCGTCTAACCAACACTGTAATTCCTCCTCTGTTCCAATCCAGCCCCAATCAACTGCCTGTTCTAGACCCTGAGAATAAGCATAAGCACCCACCGGTGAAGATGGGCTAACCAATTGTAAAAGGCGTAACAATGAATTCGAGGTATTAGTCATTTTGCGAATGTGAATGGCCGTGGCTGGTATAAGCTCCGGATTCCGGCTCAAAGGGCTCGTTTTCTACTTCAGTTTTCAATCCTAGGTCATGTACCAGTTCATCTAATACATGATCATGTTGATAGCGTAAGAAGCCTTCTTCTATCTGCAAGGCCACATGACGATTGCCCAAGTGATAGGCGGCTTTTGTCAACAAAAGCGGATCATTATCACAAACAGTCGTAACACACTCTTTTGCTGCCTTTACCGAGACCACCTTGTCACAGGTGGATCGCAACAAATCTCCGTCTCTTAATATACCGCCGCGAGGCAAAATAATGAAAGCGGGTTCGCCGTTCTCCAGTTTCACCTTCATTCTGGAGCGTTGCCGCATTTCAAATGGTAAAAACAGATTTGTATCTGGATTTCGCTTACCAGAATATTTTTCAGTTAGTTCCCACATGTTAGTTTGGCTGCTCTCTAAAACAAGAAATAGCGCTGAGCTAATGGCACTTCTGCGGCCGGTTCACAAGTCAGTAATTCTCCATCCGCTCTAACTTCGTAAGTCTGCGGATCCACCTCAATATTGGGTTGATAGTTGTTATTTACCATATCTGACTTTTTAATATTCCGACAATTTTTTACACCCATAGCATTGGACTGCAAACCGATCGATTCCTGAACGCCGGCGTCAATTGCGACTTGAGACAGAAAAGCAATAGATGTCTTAGCTGCTGCTAGGCCAAAACCACCGAACATTGGTCGGTAATGAACAGGTTGAGGCGTTGGAATTGACGCGTTAGGATCGCCCATGGGGGCTGCTGCAATCATTCCACTTTTAAGAATGAGGGAAGGTTTGACACCAAAAAAAGCTGGCTGCCATAACACCAGATCTGCAAATTTGCCGACTGCTATTGATCCTACTGAATCTGAAATTCCATGGCTCAGGGCCGGATTTATAGTGTATTTTGCAATATATCTCTTGGCTCTCTGATTATCTGATTTTTCATCGTCACCAGTTAGGGCCCCTCGCTGAACTTTCATTTTGTGCGCCGTTTGCCAAGTACGTGATATGACTTCACCGACCCTTCCCATCGCTTGTGAGTCAGACGCGATCATGGAGAAGGCCCCTAAATCATGAAGGATGTCTTCAGCAGCAATAGTTTCGCGTCTGATTCGAGATTCAGCAAAAGCGATATCTTCTGGGATGGATGGATCCAAATGGTGGCACACCATCAACATATCCAAATGCTCATCGACTGTATTCACTGTATAAGGGCGTGTGGGATTGGTACTGGAAGGTAAGACATTATCAATGCCACAAGCTTTGATTATGTCTGGTGCATGGCCGCCTCCAGCACCCTCAGTATGATAAGTGTGAATCGTCCGTCCCTTCAGCGCTGCCAGAGTATCCTCGACAAAGCCTGACTCATTAAGTGTGTCAGTGTGTATGGCTACCTGGACATCGTATTTCTCTGCCACGGAGAGACAGTTATCAATTGCAGCAGGAGTTGTTCCCCAGTCTTCATGCAATTTCAGGCCCATTGCACCTGCTTTTATCTGTTCCTCCAAGGCAATGGGTAAACTTGCATTTCCTTTGCCAAGGAACCCGAAATTCATCGGCATGCTATCCACGGCTTGGTACATTTTTTCAATATGCCAAATCCCGGGGGTACAGGTAGTAGCATTGGTTCCGGTGGCTGGGCCTGTGCCACCACCCAGCATAGTGGTTACACCTGACATTAACGCTTCTTCTACTTGTTGAGGGCAAATGAAGTGGATATGAGCGTCAATTGCCCCAGCGGTAATAATCTGACCTTCACCTGCAATTATTTCTGTTCCAGGCCCGATTACGATTGAAATATCGGATTGTATGTCGGGATTTCCAGCCTTTCCTATAGAATGAATCCTGCCCTTTTTCAGCCCAATATCAGCCTTAACTACACCCCAATGATCAAGGATCAACGCATTTGTAATCACTGTATCCATCGATTCAGCGTCACCACTCTGACCCTGACCCATTCCATCCCGAATTACCTTCCCACCCCCAAATTTTACTTCTTCACCATAGGTCGTGAAGTCTTTCTCGACCCTTACCCATAATTCAGTATCACCGAGCCGAACTCTGTCACCTGTTGTGGGCCCATACATCTGTGCATAGGCACTGCGATCTATTTGTGTCATGTCGTACCTTCTTCCAGGGATCCCATTACTTGCCCACCGAAACCATAGATTTTTCTGTCACCGGCAATTTCAACCAATTCAACTGTGCGGTCTTGTCCAGGTTCAAATCGGATTGCGGTGCCTGCAGCAATATTGAGTCTAAAGCCGCGACTGCAATTGCGCTCAAATTTCAACGCCGAATTGGTCTCAAAAAAGTGATAATGAGAACCCACCTGTATAGGTCTATCTCCACTGTTTGTTACCGTGACACTCACAGTATTGCGGCCTTCGTTAAGCTCTAAATTACCATCTATAACTTCGATTTCGCCTGGGATCATGATTGCCTCTTTATGGGATAGGGTTATGCACTGTCACCAGTTTAGTGCCATCGGGAAAAGTTGCTTCGACCTGAACATCATGCACCATTTCAGAAATACCTTCTTGCACTTGATCCCTGCTTAACAACGTAGCTCCATAGGCCATCAAATCAGCGACAGTTCTACCTTCTCTGGCCCCCTCCATAACCGCAGAGCTTATGAGTGCAATAGCTTCTGGATAATTCAACTTAATGCCTTTCGCCAACCGTCGCTCTGCCAGTAAGCCAGCAGTAAAAATAAGCAATTTATCTTTTTCTCTAGGAGATAAGTTCATTCAATTTCCTCATTAGCCAGGGCGACGCATTTGTTTGATTTATCAGGTGTTCCAAACTCGTGGAGGACACGGTGACCTATTTAATAGCCTAGGCCTTAATTGTGACCAGATCTCAAGAAAACAAGCTTTGGCCTCTTGTGAGCAAGCACCAATATATCGGCAAACCAGTACATCTTCAATTAGGCTAGTTGAATAGCTCCCTTTTTCTAGATGTTGCTCAGTCAGGGCTTCATGTATTTGCTGGGTACATGAAGAAGCAATCAGCGTTGCCATTACAGGTGAAGAGTTTAAACCCCATGCGGCTTGAAATATTGAATTGGTTTCGGTCTCTGCTGGAAAAACGGTTCTATCCAACCAAATAGGCAAATCATCGCGCCAAATCTCTAAGTTCATTCTAACCAAACCGTGTTCGAAGACTTCACCAGCCCCTGGTCGCCCAAAGCAGACAATTTCCCACCCAATGTATTTTGAATTTCCTACTAAGTTGACCTTTGTTGTACTGTCCACAAAAGCTCCGTCAAAAATGATAGTTTCCTGAGGAAGCCATTCCAATGTAGCTTGCTCTTCCACAACAAAGGTCTGTTGCAAAATCATCGTTTTTGAATCGGATCGGTAAATCTTTGTCGCTCCGGGAGTTGTCATCAGCCCCTTAGCCTTTTTGCTGACGAGCATATCTATATAAAGCTCATCTCCTCCCACAACACCGCCCGGTGGATGAAGAATATACAAGTGGGCAAGTGAAGCCCCCTCTGGGTAAAACGGCTTTTGAACTCTTAAGGGTCCACTATGAGACGGATTTATCAGACGACTATTGCCACCCACACACTGAATGTTAAGGTTAAGTTTGGCAACCCAACCAGTTGGTGACTCAATAGCATTAGTACTAAGATTCATGGATATTTAATTGATTATTGTTAGGTTTACGTCTCTAATGGAGTCATAGTAGCAAACTTAGTTTACCGTTGAATTCCTAGCCCCAAATAACGACATAAAGTAGCATCACATTATCATAGAAAAATTGGACCCTTGCCCTCGAAAAGTATGATACGAGTGATAATTAATAATGTGATTAGCAACATTCCCTATTGCTACGTTTCTGAATTAATATAGTTATCAGCGGCTTAGGGGAATTATTCGATTCCTCCTCCACCAAGAGCGATTCCTATGACAAAATTCTTCAAGTGGATCGGCATTATCGTCATTACGTTGGTCATTGCCATCGGTCTGTTCCTGTTCAGCATGCGCTTTTCCGATGGCCCCCTGGAGATCTTCTCTGGTGGTCCATTTACTAGCGGGGAGCCAGCCCAGGCACCAGATGACTGGAGCTTCCTAATTGATCGCAACACAATAGAATTTCAAACCATGATGCCCGATACTTCAAGAACCGTATGGCTGGCGGTGCATGATCGACGCCTGTTTCTGGTCAGTGGTTACATGAACACCAGTTATGGAGGCATCTGGAAACAGTGGCCTCTTTACCTGGAAAGCGATGACCGGGTAATTCTACGCATCGACAGTATGCTCTACGAACAGCGCCTAGAACGCATCATGGAAGGTCCGGAAATAGTGCCTGTTCTTGACGAACTGGCTCGCAAGTATTTCCCAGGGACAACAGCTGGCAGCATTTCGTCAGCCGAATCAGTCACCAATAGTGACACCTGGATGTACGAGGTTGTAGATCGTTAGCATTAATTCAATATCAAAAGATTCTGCACATATGAAAGTTGTTTCATTATGTACAATTCTTGAGGAAAAGGATCGCAATGAGCACTAAGTACAATGCTATAAACACTATTGTGTTAATGAGCGTAGTAGGTCTGTTAACCAGTTGCGGCGAATCGGGAGAACTAACACCTGCGCCCGAACTTACTTTTGAAGAACAACTGCAAACTCAGCTTATTCAGGCCAAGCCCGGAGATGTTATCGACATCCCGGCTGGTATCCACGAAATCACTCGCAGCTTGTCACTGGATGTTCCTGGTGTCACCATTCGTGGCGCCGGTAGTGATAAGTCCATTCTCTCTTTCAAGAATCAAGTTCAAGGCGCCGAAGGCCTGCTGGTCACAGCCGATGATTTCATCATTGAGGAACTGGCCATAGAAGACACGGTAGGGGACGCGCTCAAAATTAACGAAAGCTCCAACGTAACCGTCCGCCGCGTGCGGACCGAGTGGACTAATGGTCCCGACTCCGATAACGGTGCCTATGGTATCTACCCAGTGCAATCGCGGAATATTCTGATTGAAGAATCTGTTGCCATCGGAGCTGCTGATGCGGGCATCTATGTTGGTCAGTCTAGTAATATTATCGTGCGTAATTCTCGTGCAGAATTCAATGTAGCCGGCATCGAAATCGAGAATTCCACCTATGCCGATGTATATGACAACATCGCTACAAATAACACCGGCGGCATTCTCGTGTTTGACTTGCCCAACCTAGAAGTGCAGGGTGGACGGGGCACCCGAGTATTCAGCAACAACGTTTTTCGTAATAACACCGAGAACTTTGCACCTGAAGGCGCCATCGTAGGCAATGTGCCCGCAGGCACCGGCCTGCTGGTGCTGGCTAACGACAACATCGAGGTCTTCGAGAACGATTTTTGGGATAACGATAACGTCAACATTATGATTTACAGCTATACGCTAGGCGGCCGTAGTTATGATGATCCCAACTATGACCCGTATCCTGAGCAAATTTACATACACGACAACAAGTACCGTGGAGGTGGAACAGCGCCCCGTCATCGCGCACTAGTGCCCTGGCACGAACTTAGTGGGCTCAATACACCCAACATCGTGTGGGACGGAATAGTAAAGGAAGGGTTGAGCACTAAAAACATAGTCTGCCTGGGTGACAAGAGCGGAGCCAGCTTCATAAATCTAATGGGTGGTAAAGACCCCGCGATGATTTCCTACGATAAGACTCCCCATCTTTGCACTCTGCCCCGACTGCCCAAAATCGAATTCGATATCCCAGGAGACGATTAGATAAGGATCGATAGAATCTTCACCAAAGGTATATCTTTACATTACAGAAAAACCCAGCTACTGGTGTGAAGGAACAAGCCACGCAGTTATTGATTGCGTGGCTTTTTTATTTTACTCGAACATGCTTTGATTACTGCGGGCAATATCCATATAAACCTCCTTGAAGCCAGGCAAAAGGAAACCCTCTTCTATTTGCAGGTCAGTCGCTGCTTCATACTTAGCCAGGTAGTCATCAAATGAAGTGTAGAGACCTGCCACTGAGTTACGCGGATCACGAGCCTGTAAAGCTGTGACTGTGTCTTTGGCAAACGGGATATAACCTCCAGATAATCGCGCGAGTGATTTTTCAGCCCCGGTGGCCGGTGACCGAAGGTTCCAGGGCGTAAATGTGGCAAGGGGCACCAAAGTGGTAGGCGGTAAAATCGTGCTGGCCGAAAAATCGTTATTATCAGGATCCACTGCAGGCACCAATGCCTCATAGAAATGATCCGAGTAATACGGGTGCTGCTCAATGATACGTTCTTCATCCCAGCGGCTGCCATAATTCGCATGCATAGGCTTATACATTACCGAAGGATGAGTTATGAAGCTAAGTCTATTCCACGCG
>Ga0209445_1000050_pt1 | contig 59434 bp, 53 predicted proteins | sample MarorgKNORR_S2LV_4_FD_188223 | JGI IMG/M metagenome (GOLD analysis project Ga0209445, IMG submission 188223) | Marine microbial communities from the Southern Atlantic Ocean, analyzing organic carbon cycling - NADW_A/KNORR_S2/LV (SPAdes) (version 2) | ecosystem: Environmental > Aquatic > Marine >... | reverse complement strand
GCATTGGGATCTAAATCGTCCCTAAGCGCGCGCATAACGTCGCCTGATCCCGAACCGTGCGGTAAATCAATTTCAATACTATCGATGGCCGTTATTTCTCGGAGCGAAGCAAAAAATCGGACAGTTATCCTCAAGATCGAATCCAAGTCCCAGACTTTCCACCAGACTTAGACCGAAGCATGAGATTCTCAATGCGAATTTCACGCTCAACCGCCTTGCACATGTCATAAATTGTCAAAGCTGCAACGCTAACGGCCGTCAGCGCTTCCATCTCGACACCTGTTTGGCCTATTACTTTGCAAAGAGACAGAACTTGCAGTTTTCCGGAACTCACCCGTTCAAAATCAATTGAGATTTTCGTAATTGCGAGCGGATGACATAGCGGTATCAATTCGCTCGTTTTCTTAGCTCCTAGAATACCGGCGACACGGGCGACCGAAAGCACGTCACCTTTAGGGAGACCGCCCGCAACTAGAAGATCCAGCGTATCCGGATCCATACATACCATAGCTTCCGCGGTAGCCGTACGTTCCGATTCAGGTTTATCGGAGACGTCGACCATTGTCGCGCTTCCTTCCGCGTCGATGTGCGTCAGTTTGGCCATGGTGGCCCGGATTAAAGCCAACCCACTCGTTATAAGCAACTGAACAAGTACAATGCGTTCCTGTCGTTATTGGAACAAATGACTTGACCAATCCGACGTCCAACTCGACGGTCGTTGTCGGTCTATCCGGAGGAGTCGATTCGGCAGTAGCGGCCAAACTCTTGTATGACCAAGGCTATGCAGTCAAAGGCGTCTTCATGAAGAATTGGGATGAAGACGATGGCACGGAACTTTGCACCGCAACCAAGGACTTCGAAGATGCAAAGCAGGTCGCCGACACGATTGGCATTGAACTCCTACCAGCCAACTTCGCCGCCGAATACTGGGAGTGTGTTTTTGAGGAGTTCCTTATCGAATATCAAAACGCTCGGACACCTAATCCAGACATCCTTTGCAACCGCGAAATTAAATTCGACCTTCTTATTCGCTACGCCCTGCAAATCGGTGCGGAGAAAGTGGCGACTGGCCACTACGCTCGCGTGACGCAGCATGGGGGCTCATACGCACTTCATAAAGCAGAGGATCTAAACAAAGACCAAACCTATTTCTTGCAGGGCATTCATAAGGATTGTCTCGCAAACGTATTGTTTCCTTTATCGCATCTATACAAGAAAGACGTCCGCAACATAGCGAAAACCGCCGGGCTTAGCGTCCACGAAAAAAAAGACAGCACCGGTATCTGTTTCATCGGCGAACGGCGGTTTAAGGAGTTCCTAGGCCGTTACCTCAAATGCGAGCCTGGCCCAATCGTAGACAGCCTTGGGAACGAAATCGGTCAACACGATGGACTGGCTTTTTTCACCCTCGGCCAACGTCAGGGACTCGGTATTGGTGGACGCCGAGGCGCAGACCCTGGTCCTTGGTACGTAATGGAAAAACTCCCCGCGACCAACACCCTCGTTGTCACACAATTGGAAGCGGATCTCATGACCAATAGCCTTATCGCGTCTAACGCCAACTGGCTCGTCGATTCGCCAGAAACCAACGCCAACTGCACAGCAAAAACACGTTACGGGCAAGCCGACCAAAGTTGCCGATTCCGTATCAATGGAATGCAAGTCGAAGTCGCGTTCGACTTGCCACAACGCGCCGTCACTCCCGGTCAGTACATCGCGTTTTACAACGGGACTCAGTGTTTGGGAGGCGCGCAAATCGAGTCGACTATGGCAGGTACTAACTCAGATGACTAAGATTCCCATCAGTTTGTTTTGTGTAAATTACAAAATTACAGGACCAAGGTCGCGATGACACTCGAGTCACTGACGGCAATTTCGCCTCTCGATGGACGCTACCGCACGCGTACTGGCGATCTCTCGGACTTGGTCAGCGAGTTCGGACTGATCCGTTTGCGCGTCGAAGTCATGATCCAATGGTTCATTCATCTTGCAAACGAGCCATCTATTGAAAACGCGACCAAACTCGATCCAGCAACCGAGGATCAATGTCGCGACATTTGGCGCCAATTCAATATCGATGATGCACGGACCGTTCAAGCCATCGAGTTAGAGATCAATCACGATGTCAAAGCCGTGGAATACTTCGTCAAGAACAAACTGCAAGATCTGGGATTAGAGGAATGCATCGAATTTGTGCACTTCGCGTGCACTTCCGAAGACGTCAACAATCTGGCATACGGTCTATTACTGAGGCGCAGTCGCCAAACATGTTTGCTGCCCGCTATCGAAGGTGTGCTGCAAGCGATTGCTATCCTGGCCCGAGAATACGCCGAAATACCCATGCTTTCTCGAACACACGGTCAACCCGCATCACCGACAACGGTGGGCAAAGAATTGGCAAACTTTGTTGCTCGCATGGAAGTTTGTCTTGACGATCTCGAGAACTGCCCCATTTACGGTAAAATGAATGGGGCTGTAGGCAACTACAACGCCCACTTCATCGCGTACCCACACGTCAATTGGACCAGCTTGAGCGAGGGTTTCGTCTCGTCGCTGGGGCTCACGTTTAACCCCATGACCACCCAAATCGAGCCCCACGATTACATGGCAAAGCTATTCCAAGAACTTCAAGCCCTCAATCAGGTGTTGCTGGATTTCAATCGGGACGTGTGGGGCTATATATCGATTGGTTACTTTAAGCAGCACCTCATCGAAAACGAAGTAGGCAGTTCGACCATGCCACACAAGGTGAATCCAATTGATTTCGAAAATGCAGAAGGTCAAATAGGGCTCGCTGGCGCGCTTCTCAACCATCTCGCTGCAAAATTGACCGTGTCTCGGTGGCAGCGTGACTTGTCTGATTCGACTGCCTTACGCAGCGTGGGAACAGCGTTCGCGCACTGCATGGTGGCTTATTCCAGTACCCTCCGCGGTATTCATAAACTCGAGCTGGACAACGACGTCATCACAAAAGACCTAGAAGTCTCCTGGGAAGTTCTTACTGAGGCTATACAAACGACAATGCGTAAACACGGTATTAAAGAGCCCTACGAGCGGCTAAAACAATGGACACGCGGTCGCCATTTCGACGAGAGCGTCTATCGGGATATTTTGAGCCAACTCGAATTACCTGCCGAAGCATTGAAGGAGCTCGAAGCACTTACGCCAGCGACATACATCGGCCTCGCATCAAGCCTCGCCCACCAGACCGCGTCGAGGGTCATTAGTAGAAAATCTTCTAAACCGGATGCAGATTGAACGTACATGTCTACGAAGTCAGCTGGGAAAGCCATCAAACTGAATTACGGGCCGTAAGGAACGCTGTATTTATCGAGGAACAGAATGTCCCGCGGGACCTCGAATGGGATGGCATGGACGAAACCAGCATCCACTTCATCGCAGAAACGAGTGATGGCGACGTGATCGGGACAGCTCGGCTTATGCCTTCGGGGCAGATCGGGCGTATGGCGATCTTGATCTCATACCGTGGCCATGGGATTGGACGGCGTATGCTGGATATGGCAATCCAGAGTGCACATCGATCCGGCATGAAAGAGGTATTCCTACACGCACAGTCTTATGCCTTGGAGTTTTACCTAAAAGCAGGCTTTATACCGGATGGGCTAGAGTTCGAAGAAGCGGGCATTCCACACCGCTCAATGACACGTTCTACGGAAGACCGTGAAAGGTCTATCAGATAAAGTCCTTGATCGCCTTCACGTGGCATTTGACTGTTTCAATTAACGGCTGCGCTCGGCGAGCGACACCAATAATCGGGCTCTCGTGATGCGGGCAATCTAGTGCATCTTTAGTTTGGAACGACAAGGAGGTCCATAAATTCATCGACCGGCGTCGATTCCAGCGCATCCTGCTCCATACAGAGCGTCTCAATTTCGTTCGCGCGTGGCACTGGAAAACGAGCGCTTAGGTTGCGCCGAAATTTATCCTCGAGCAATGGGATACCTTCCGGGCGACGGCGTCGATGACCTAGAGGGTATTCAACAGTCACTTTCTCGGTAGCAGTGCCATCGCGAAAAAAAACTTGCACGGCGTTCGCGATCGAACGTTTCTCCGGTTGGTGGTATTCCTCACTAAACCGAACATCCTCCTCTACCACCATCGACTCCCGTATCCGGTCAAGGCGAGAATCTGCGGCGACACCATCTTCATAATCCGCCGCCACCAAATCGCCTTTCAGAAGACCGACTGCCACCATGTACTGCAAACAATGATCCCGGTCAGCTGGATTGTTCAATGCCCCAGTTTTACTAATGATCCGGATGGCAGATTCGTGGGTTGTAAGAACAACCTTGTCGACTTCTTGAAGCCGTGGCAATACCTCTGAATGCAAAGCAACCGCGGCCTCCACCGCCGTCTGCGCATGAAATTCTGCCGGATAGGAGATCTTAAATAAGACATTCTCCATTACATACGTGCCATAGGGTCGCTGAAATTGAAACGGCTTCCCCTGAAATGAAACGTCGTAAAATCCCCACGTCGGAGCACTGAGCGCGCTCGGGTAACCAATCTCACCTTTGAGGACCAACATCGCCAACCGGACCGCCCGACTGGTTGCATCTCCCGCAGCCCACGACTTACGAGGACCCGCGTTTGGGGCGTGCCGATAGGTCCGTAGGCTAGAGCCATCAATAAATGCGTGAGAAAGTGCGTCGACAACCTGATCGCGGGTCCCACCAAGCATCGCTACGACCACCGCCGTCGAAGCAACCCGGACCAGGAGGACGTGGTCGAGACCCACACGGTTAAAACTATTTTCAAGAGCCAAGCAACCCTGAATCTCGTGAGCCTTTATCATTGAATCGATAACGTCTTTCATCAGCAACGGCGCCCCACCCGACGCCCGCGAATTTCGGCTTACATAATCTGCAACCGACAAGATTGCGCCGAGATTGTCCGACGGGTGTCCCCATTCCGCGGCTAGCCAAGTGTCATTAAAGTCCAGCCAGCGAACCATGCAACCGATATCCCAAGCGGCCTTCACTGGATCGAGCTCAAACGAAGTCCCGGGAACGCGCGCACCGTTACGAACTTCCGTACCCGGGACCAGTGGACCTAGATGTTTTAGACAATCAGGGAATGTCTGTGCAAGGAACCCGCACCCAAGGGTATCCATCAAACAATTCCGCGCTGTTTCGCGAGCTTCGACGCTATCGATCACGTAATCCATTACGTAATCTGCAATATCAACTAACTCTCTATCGGGATCCGGTCGGACGTTAACTTCAGAATTTTCGCTCATACGACCAGTTACAACCTTCAACGATTACTTATCGGCTCAAGCGTCCTTGGCTCGGGGCCAATGTAATCAGCACTGGGTCGAATGATCCGATTATTTGAACGTTGTTCCATGACGTGAGCAGCCCACCCAGAGAGCCTCGAACAGACAAAAATTGGAGTAAATAATTTTGTCGGGATACCCATGAAGTGGTACGCCGCCGCGTGAAAAAAATCGGCATTGGCGAATAGTGCTTTCTCATCCCACATCACTTTCTCCACAGCGCAGGAAACAGGGTAATAACGCTCGTCCCCAACGATATCCGCGAGTTTCTCCGCCCAACCCTTAATCACTGTATTTCTTGGATCAGACGTTCGATAAATCGCATGCCCAAATCCCATGATTACTTCTTTACGGTCGAGCATTTCCCGGACGCCCCGTTCGGCTTGTTCTGGCGTCTCGTATCGGTCAATCAGGGCCATCGCTGCTTCGTTCGCGCCACCGTGGAGGGGACCCCGCAGCGAACCGATAGCTCCCGTAATGCACGAGTACATGTCTGATAACGTGGACGCGCACACTCGGCCTGTGAACGTCGACGCATTAAATTCGTGCTCGGCGTAAAGAATCAACGACACATCCATGACACGACAAAAAGTTTCATTCGAAGCATCTCCTAATAAGGTTTCGAGAAAATGCTCGGCAATCGAATCTGCATCCGTTTGCTCTTCAATTCGCACGCCATCGTGGCTAAAGCGATACCAGTAATTAATAATCGATGGCAGAGCGCCCAATAGACGATCCGCGACTTCCTGTTGTTGATCAAAATCCAACTCTGGTTCGAGATTGCCTAGCATCGAACATCCCGTACGCATTACGTCCATGGGATGAGTGTTCGAGGGAATCCGTTCAAGAACGTCCTTTAGAGCCCCGGGTAATCCACGAAGCGCCTTCAATTTTGTCCGGTAGGCATCAAGCGTCGTTTGATTAGGCAGTTCGCCGTATAGAATCAAATAGGCAACTTCTTCGAACGTCGCAAGCTCGGCGAGTTCTGAGATATCGTAACCGCGGTATGTCAAACCGGTACCTGTCTTTCCGACGGTACATAGCGCCGTATCACCAGCTGACTGACCTCGCAATCCGGCACCGCTGAGTTTCTTATCGACCATCGTCCGATTCCTCCCTAAATAATTCGTCCAGCTTCTGCTCGAATGCGTGATAGCCAAGGAATTCGTATAGCTGATCCCGCGTCTGCATGGTTGCAACGACATCCCGTTGCGTCCCCTTGACCCTTATTTCCTTATAAACGTTCAATGCCGCCAGGTTCATCGCACGAAACGCCGACAACGGGTACAACACCATGTGCACTCCAACCTGACGAAGCTCGTCGACACTATATAGAGGTGTCGCGCCAAATTCTGTGAGGTTTGCGAGTACGGGGACGTCCACACTACCAACGATTTCCCCATACATCGAAACATCCGTCATCGCCTCCGCAAAGATCGCATCGGCACCTGCTTCGACATACTCTTGGGTTCGATCCAACACCGCGTTGAAACCGTCGACGGCGAGCGCGTCGGTACGTGCCATCAAAATAAATGACGGATCAATTCTCGCGTCAACGGCTGCCTTGATTCGGTCACACATTTCTTCCGCCGAAACGATTGCTTTATTGGGTCTGTGACCACAACGTTTCTGCGAAACCTGATCTTCAATGTGGATAGCCCCTACCCCCGCCTTCTCCATTTCCCGTATGGTCCGGGCGATACCGAAAGCGCCTCCCCAACCCGTGTCAATGTCGACGAGCAACGGGGTGTCGGTTGCACCCGTTATACGCCGCGCATCCGTGATCACGTCCTGCATCGAGGTGATCCCTAAATCGGGTAAAGCATACGATGCAGCTGCCACACCTCCGCCAGAAAGGTATAGGCAGCGAAAACCAACCTGCTCCGCCATCAAGGCTGCATACGCATTGATCGCACCAACAATCTGCAATGGCCGTTCCTGGACAAGTGCCCTCCGAAATCTTTCGCCTGCAGTCGACACAGCCATGTTCTCCTCAGTCACGGAATTCGTTAAGCCTCTCTTTCAAACCAGCATAAGTCGACACAGTCTCAATCGTTGGAAAACGATCCGATATGGAAGCCGGTGCGTTAAAGAAAAAACCTTTATTCGCCTGTTTCAGCATACCAACGTCATTAAAGGAATCACCCGCGGCCATTACACGCAAATTTAGGGATTGGAATGAACGAACTGCTTGCGTTTTGGGGTCATCTTGACGCAATTGGTACCCAACAACACGATCTTCAACCACTGTCATTCGATGGCACAGTAGAAAAGGATTCCCTAATTTCCCCATCAAGGGCAACGCAAACTCATAAAAAGTATCGGAAAGAATCGCCAACTGGAAACAAATACGCATGTCGTCGAGGAAAGCAGCGGCATCTTCAAAGGGCTCGATCCCCTCAATAACCTGGCAGATGGAGCTGTAACTAACGTCGTGACGTTCCAACACGGCCAATCGATGGGTCATCAATTCATCGTAATCGACGACGTCTCGTGTAGTGAGCCGCAACTCTTCGTCACCTACTACGTCGGCAATCACCTCCCAGATTTCCGGTACGAGAACACCTTCTAAGTCCAGACAAAGTACGTTCATTGGGCTCTCCGGGGGGCGCGTATCTTACGGGAGCACCCGCCTCAAGCCTAGAGGGCGAGCGTATGTGCATGCGGAAGCGGCCTAATGAGTTGTAAGCATATGACGAAGGATTACTTTTTCGGGTAACCGGTCGCTGGTACATTCGCACATTCTCAATGTCGACTCGTTCAGGTCTACCGAAACTCGATGGTATCGATCAACACTCAATTCAGAAAAAACATTTCGGACGTTGCGCCCATGGATGTACTTGCCGACGCATTTAATCGCTTCGAGCAAAGACAAATCTCGATTTCCTTTAGTGGCGCCGAAGACGTTGTCCTCATTGAAATGGCGTATCAATTACTTGGGAATAGAGTGCCGGTTTTTTGCCTTGATACCGGAAGACTGCATCCCGAAACGTATCGGTACATCGACCAGGTTCGGAAACATTACGGCATTTCGATCGACATGTTGTCTCCAGACCCAGCCAACCTAGAGCAACTCGTACGGGAAAAAGGCCTCTTTAGTTTTTATCAAGATGGGCATCACGAGTGTTGCGCCATTCGTAAAATACAACCGTTAACGAAAAAATTATGCCACCTGGACGCATGGATCACCGGACAGCGCCGTGATCAAAACGTCACAAGAACTGAACTTCCGCAGGAACAAGAGGACCGTGCCTTTTCAACGCCGAGGCACCCGATTACAAAATTCAATCCGTTAGCGTCGTGGACCTCACCCGATGTCTGGCGTTACATCCAAACAAACGGCGTTCCCTACAATCCACTGCACGATCAAGGGTTTTCGTCAATCGGTTGCGAACCGTGTACGCGCTCCATCTCAAGGTTTCAGCCCGAACGGGCCGGGCGTTGGTGGTGGGAAGACGAGAAAGACAAAGAGTGCGGCCTGCACGCACAAAATATTGATGCCCAACCTGTGCGAGTCATCGAAAAACACACACAGGCTTGACGTCGAGCTCGTCATTCAGTGCGACTGATCGCAAGGCATTTTTTACACCTGAGACCTACCCACATGAAGGTTACTTTCGTAAAGAAGGTTTTGGCGGATAGCATGCTGTATCACAAATGTTCCGACGCGGAAGCGAACTTATTATCTCGGGGGTCTATTCGGTCGCTTTGACAAGATCACTATCGCCGATGAACGCGACCCCGCATCCGCGGGGATGCGAGGTATTCGATATCGACTTCGCCCTTCTCCATCGTGGATAAAGGAGACGTAGTTCAAACCGGCACCAGGTATAAGCATTTCCTGCAGGACCTACGCGGGATAGCAATCAACAAAGAAACCCGACAAGAAGCAGAAGAAATCTTGTGTGCCAACCCGGATCTCGATCTAATCTGATCTGACCACAAATCACTTCATAGGAAGTGAAATGTGCTTGAACAGCTCCCCCCGTTCACTCCTGCTGCTGATCGCAAAGGCCTCGTGCACCAGATCCGTCGTCAAATGAGGAGCAAACCGTTCAATAAAATCGAGCATGAACTTGCGCAAAAAAGTGCCTTTGCGGCAGCCGATATGCGTGACGCTATTTGAAAACAGGTGACTTGCGTCCCGCGCCACCAGATCCGTATCGGTGTCCGGGTCAAACGCCATCGACGCAATAATTCCAATACCAAATCCCAGGCGGACGTACGTTTTTATCACGTCGGTATCTGTCGCTGTAAAAACCACGTTGGGTACATGACCACCTGCTTCAAAGGCATCGTCGAGCCTGGACCTGCCGGTAAAGCCAAAGACATAGGTTACCAGTGGCTGCGTCGCGACATCCTCCAGCGTCAACTCTTCTTTTTCAGCCAAAGGGTGTCCCTTCGGGAGCACAATCGAACGGTTCCATTTGTAGCACGGCATCATCACCAGATCCTTGAAATGCTCCATACCTTCGGTGGCGATGGCAAAATCGACCTCGCCGTCCGCGGCTAATTTCGCGATCTGGTCGGGGGTGCCTTGGTTCATTTGTAGAACAACGTCCGGATATTCTGCTCTAAACGACTGTATGACTTCCGGCAGCGCGTAGCGCGCCTGGGTGTGGGTAGTCGCGATCGAAAGGCTTCCTTGACGTTCGTCGCTAAACTCTTGTGCCACGCGCTTTACACTTTCGACGCGTTGAAGAATTTCTCCGGCCACCGAGACGATTTTTTCTCCCGCTGGCGTAATTCGGACTAAGTGCTTACCACTACGTTCGAAGACCTCGACGCCCAATTCATCTTCGAGAAGACGAATCTGCTTGCTGATTCCAGGTTGCGACGTATACAGACTTTGCGCAGTCGCAGACACATTGAGGTTATGGTGCGCAACTTCCCAGATGTACCGGAATTGCTGGAGTTTCATCACCACCACCTTTATAACCACAATGCACAGATACAATCATCTTTATTTCATAAAGAAATATCAAGTGGTTTCGTTAGTTACCCCGTGTGGTACATGACCCGAGGCCACAGCAGTACTCGCACGTTCACAATTGCCTGCCTGGTCATCAAAAAACACATCCGCACCAAATGCCCGAAGAAACTCAGTTTTTTCGCGTCCGCCAAGAAACAAGCTTTCATCCAAACGAACGTCCCACGCGCGTAAGGTTTTGATGACGCGCTCATGAGCGGGAGCTGCGCGGGCGGTGACAAGCGCGGTTCGAATTGGACAAGCGGTCTCATCAAACTCGCACTGGAGCCGGTGGAGCCCTTTAAGGAACGGCTTAAAGGGACCGCCGTTAAGAGGTTCATCGGCAGCCAACGCTTCGCTATCCGAAAACGCATCGAGTCCGCCATCCCGATAAACGCGTTCGGCCTCGTCTGAAAACAACACCGCGTCCCCATCGAATGCTATCCGGAGATCCTCGTGGCTGGCGCTCGGCGAAACACCTCCAACGAGCGTCGCCGCCGCAAGGTGGTTATCAATCGCATCTCGAACATCCTGCGGATGTGTCGAAAGGAACAGGTCGCAATTGAATGCTCGTACATATCGGTAAGGGCTGAAGCCTCCGCTAAAAGCTGCACGAGTGATCTCTAACTCGTGGGACCGAATCGAATTAAATATACGGAGCCCCGTATCTGCCGAATTTCTAGAAAGAAGGATTACCTCGACACGGGGATATTCTGTTAAGTCATTAATATGTAAAAGTTTTTTTACAAATTGATAGGCGTCACCCGGGTCCAGAACTCGATCCTCACGTTCAATTTGATACCGCCGATACGCTTCCAGGCCATGTTCCTCGAATACCAAATTACTTTCATCTAGATCGAAAAGCGCCCGGGAAGATATGGCAACGGTCAGAAACGATTCAGACATCGATTCAAGCATCTAAGTCAGGAATCAAACCGCTTTCGAGACGATCGATCATATCTTTTAACTTTAGTTTTCGCTTCTTCAACCGTTGAATCCTCATGGTGTTCGGATGATGAGTATCGATCAGGTAGTGGATTACGTCGTCGAGATCGCGATGCTCTGACTTAAGCTCTTCTAGCCACCGATTGGTCTCTTCCTCGTCCACTTGGAGCTATACGACTACGACCCGTTATGCGTTACGTGTCATCATAGACGAGTAACAGAAATCACTCGACACTTGTATTGTCCGGTATGGAAATCAATGCCAAAACCGCCATCAATCAAGACTTCCGTGAACGCCTTTCTTCGCAGGGCCCAAGATCAGGCCATGACAAATACGACGTCGGCCCGATTGATCTTCGCCATGGATGCCACGGCGAGTCGCGAGCCGACCTGGGACTTAGCCACCAGCTTACATGCCGAACTTTTCAGCATTGCGAGTTCGACTCGTCTTGACGTTCAGTTGGTTTATTACCGTGGTCTGGACGATTTTTTCGTGTCCGGTTGGAACAAAGAACCGCGCACCCTCCTACACGAAATGCAGAACGTTCGTTGTCGGGGCGGTCGTACGCAAATCCTCAGGGTCCTCCAGCATGCCCGTCGACAAATTTCCAATGAAAAAACAGAAGCCGTTGTATTTGTGGGCGACTGCTGCGAGGAGTCACCCACCGAACTTTATGCCTGTGCGGGCGAACTTGGACTTTTCCGATTGCCTGTATTCGTCTTTCAAGAAGGATACGATCCTCACGCGAAACAGGTTTTCCAACAGATCGCGAAACGTTCTCGCGGTGCATACGCTCGCTTTGCGCCTGGATCTGCAAAGGAACTGGCTGCCTTATTAGGGGTCGCGGTCGCCTACGCCACCAAAGGAAAAGATGCCGTTTCCCAGCTCGCTACGGCAGAAGCCCGCCATCTGCTTAAACAATTGCCCCCATGACTCTATTAGTGATTGCGGCCCTTCTCGCGACGATCGCATTCGTGTTTCTGATGCAGTCGTTATGGGCCCGTAAACAACCTAAAAATCTGTCGACTAAGATTCTAGCGTCCGCCGTCACTCTCTTAATTGCCCTAGCCGTCCTCGCCGCTAGCGGTAGGATGCACTGGATCGCAGCCGTCGGTACCGCGGTCCTCCCATTTCTTCGTCGCGGTTTCTCGCTCCTCCGCTACCTGCCTTATCTTGCACGTCTCATGTCCATGTGGCCGACCGCACACGCCAACTCCAATTCACCTGGTTCACAACAAACCGAAACAAGCACCCGGGAGCTTCGGATGCGTTTGGACCACGAATCTGGCGACATATACGGGGAGGTACTCGTAGGGCGCTACGAGGGACGTGCGCTCTCAGACCTATCTCCCACCGAAATCAAAGAGCTCTACCTCGCTCTTAAGGAAACCGAGTCAAGACGACTCCTGGAAGCTTATGCCGATCGGTACCATCCAAAAATATTGGACCCTAAGGCCGAGGATTCTAACGCTGTCTCGCCGGAGATGACGCGTGGGCGAGCGCTCAAAGTTCTTGGACTGTCTACTGGCGCGACAAAAGACGAGATTGTAGTGGCCCATCGACGCCTGATCCAACGCATGCACCCTGATCGTGGAGGTTCCAATTTTCTTGCCGCCGAACTCAACGCCGCAAAGAAATGCTTGATGGAGGAATAATGTCGACGTCGCGTGGCATGCGCGCAACGTACGTTCGGCGACACCCGTCTTTTTTAACGGTCGTCCGGACAGATGTCCGTGTAGAATTCTTCGTGTGCGCGATCCACTGATTCCTCTCGACCCGGAACTTCTTTCTGCCCTAAGCGAAGATCAAGTCGTTACCGCGAACGAGCGCCAAGCCCGCGAACTCAAGTACGCGTTCGACCATCACCAGAAGCAACTCGGGGTAATGGCTTGGCCGACGGCTAACGTCGTATCCATCGACCATTGGCTTCAAAAAAACTACGCCTCGCTATATCGTGAAGACGAGTCCGATAGTCCGCTGACGGTCGTGTCGCCACAAAGTCTATTGCTAGCAGCGAAGCTGACCGCACCGGACAACGACATCGAAACCCACACATCGCTTTTTCTTGACGCGTGGCACCACTATTGGCTTTGGCAAATCCAACCCGCCGACCTGGACACGACGGACAACGGTAGACTGTTCCACCGTTGGATCAACAATCTATCCGAATTCCTGAAGCGTCGAGACACCATCTCAGAGGTCCAGTTGTACCGGTTGCTTGAAGACGCTGCGCAGGCGGGAAATTTTATACCGACAACCGTACATTCATTCGGACTGGATGACAGAGCACCAGCGCAGGAAACACTGTTCAATGCCCTGGTCACGTCCGGATGCCCCGTGCAACACCACGCCAGCCTAGAAAATACGGAAGCTCAACCAGCGCTAACAAGTTTTGAAACGTCGAACCAAGAACGCGCCGCGTTTGCCGTATGGTCGAGGGAAATTCTATCAGCTCAACCCAACGCTCGGATCGCCATCGTCGTCGCAGACTTGATGCGCGAATACACCGCTATACGCCGGCAGTTCGAAGCCGTATTCCCAGATGTCGGTGAGCTCGTCCAAATCGTAAACATTGGAAGCGGCTTGCGATTAAGCGACGAACCGGTGTGTCGCGACGCTCTCGATTTATTCCGATGGACTATTCAACCCTTGAGCTTCCTTCTCATAGAACAACTCCGACGCTCGGCGTACTTGCCATCAATCAACACCACCGAAGGACTCGCCTCTTGGCTCCCCCACCGGCTCGATCTCCCGGACTTTGCGCACCGCGTAAAACTTCCGTGGAGCGAACGCATGCACGCTTCGTTTAAGACGCCTGCAAGGAGTTCACCAAGGACGTGGGCTGAGAAGGCACGAACTATCCTCGACATTGCCGGATGGCCCGGCGATGAGCCCGACTCGAACGATTTTCAAGCCGCGCAAACGCTGTCAGAGATCCTCGACACGTTAACTTCAAGCACGCAGTTTGGTGATATGTCCTGGTCGGAAGCTGTCCGATCTATTTGTTTCCTGGCAGATCATCAACGCTTTGCGGCGCAGTCGCCACCCGCTCATATCCAAGTGTTAAGCCAAGGAGAAGCTGACGGACTTAGATTCGATGCACTATGGGTCGCGAACGCCAGCGATACGAATTGGCCGGGACCGTTCCGCCCCAACCCTTTTATCCCAATATCAATACAACGAGCTGCTGGGATACCCTCGGCGTCGCATAGTCAACGGCTTCGCAAAGCCCAAGAACGAACCCATTCGTGGCTATCGTCCGCACCTCAAGTCGTATTTAGCTACGCGCGGGCCGATGGTGATTCCGTCTGTGCTCCTAGTGGCTTACTCCCAGTTCTAACTGAATCCACGTTAAGTCAGATCCTACGAACACCGACCCTCGCCGCCCATGGACACATCTGGGCCCAACGGCAATCGTGCCACGCCGTCGAAGTGCTACAAGACGAGGCAGGATCAACCGTTCCATCGGATCGGCTAACCTACGGTGGTAGCGCTGTACTGCGTGACCAATCTCTATGTCCTTTTAAAGGTTGGGCCCGGCATCGGCTCGAGCTGTCCGACCCACGTGTTCCACATCGATTTCCAGACGCTTTAGACCGTGGTTCCTTGATACACGACGTTTTACATGCAGCTCTCGACTCCTGCAAAGGCCGAGAAGATGTCATCGAAATCGAACCAGCAAGGCTTCACGAAATCATTGATCGTGCACTGACGAAATTTAGGCCGAATCTTTCGCAAGCCGTACTCGAACACGAACACCGGCGCATTCGCGAAATTCTTACGCACTGGTTAGATTTTGAGAAAACGAGATCGCCCTACCAAGTCGTCTCCGTTGAAACCGACAAAAGCGTTCGGATCGGCCAGTTACAACTTGATCTTCGTCTAGATCGCATCGACCAAATGGAAGACGGTAGTCAACTCGTTATCGACTACAAAAGTGGTACCGCAACCACCGCAGGTTGGCGTCTACCACGTCTTTCGGACCCGCAACTCCCGCTGTACGCATCGACCGTTGACAATACCTCGGGCATCGCGCTGATGCAGATATCGGAAGAACGCTCCACCTTAATCGGTGTCGGAGAGCACGAAATCCACGGTTTATCGAATAGTCAGGATTTTGGTTTTGAAACCTTCAAGGACCTGGCCAACGCGTGGAATAGTTACCTTGAAGATACCGCAACATCGTTCGTCAATGGCTACGCCGCCGTCGACCCCATCGATAAAACGATTTGCCGCCGTTGTCATCTCCAAGGTCTGTGTCGGGTATTTGATGGCAACAATTAGTCACGATAACGATGACAACGCGCGGACACTCGCTATCGATCCCGAGCGTTCGGTCATTGTCCAAGCCCCAGCCGGCTCTGGTAAAACGACCCTTTTAGTGAATCGTTACTTAAAACTGCTCGGACGAGTTGAAGAGCCGGAACACGTTCTCGCAATCACTTTCACGCGTAAAGCCGCGGCCGAGATGCGACAACGAGTGATTGAACAACTACGAAGTAAAACAGCGGTCGCCAAGCCCGCACACACGCGCGCCTCTGAACGTGACTGGCATCTCCTCGATAACCCACAACGCTTACGGATCCAGACGATCGATAGCTTTGCCCTGGGCATTCTTCAACAGCAGCCCTTCTCCACCCGATTCGGTCATGATTATCGGTTCGCTGAAGATGCACGTTGGCTTTATCGGGAAGCGGCCGATCGGTTACTCGAGAAAACAAACGATAAAGACCCTTTAAACGCAGACATTAGTCGCTTTGTTGCCCTGGTCGGGAATGATTTCGACCTTGCACGAAATCTAATCGCAGACATGCTGGGTCGACGAGATCAGTGGCTCGATCCCGTATCTAACGTGGCTCGAGAAACGGTCACCGACGATCCGGGTCAATTCATTCAGCTCATCGAGTCGGCACTCAAAAGCATCGTAGATAGAACCACGAATATGCTTGCCGCCTCCATTCCGCAATCATTGTTCGACGAGATCAAAGAGCTATGCGCTTTTTCCGCATACAACCTCCAGCAACCTTTTTCTCACCTGTCAGAATTTCGCGACTGGCGTTTTTTTTCCCGTATAGCGACCACGAAGAACCGCTCGTTTCGTCAGCGCATCACGGTACGTGAAGGATTTCCAGCCAAAGCACGATCCGAAAAAGCGCGTTTCACCGACGCAATGCGATCGTTAGCGAGCCTCGGCCTCACGAAAACCATCGCGAACCTTCAACACATCCCGGTCGAAAAAACACCGGTAGAAGAACGCGAGAAACTCATCACTTTTTCAATCGTTCTTACCCTGGGTGCAGTCGAACTTATCGAAGTCTTCCGGCTTCACCAACTCGTCGACTTCTCTGAAATAACTATTTCCGCCCGGAACGCGCTATCCCGCGACGAGACCCCGACCGATCTAGCGCTGATGCTCGACTACCGGACATCACACATCCTCGTCGACGAATTCCAAGATACCTCCCTAGCTCAATACAAATTGCTTACGAGTCTCGTACAAAGCTGGCAACCGGGTGATGGCAATACGTTCTTCGCCGTCGGAGATCCGATGCAATCGATCTATCGTTTCCGTGACGCCGACGTAGATCTTTATCAGACGACGTTTAGCGAGGGGTTGCCTTCAATCCCCTTAGAAGCCGTGAAACTTAAGAGCAACTTTCGTTCTGCTGCCTCGCTTGTCGCGTGGTCAAACGATATATTCGGTACACTTTTTGCGTCCCCCAACGACGCACTGACCGGTGCCGTAACATTTAACCCGGCGATCGCCGCGCGAAAAGAATCGGGGCGCATCCAAGCATTTGCTGCCGACGATCCCGAGAAGGAAGCCAAAAGCATCGCAGATCGCGTTGACGCGATACGGTCGAATCACCCAAACGACACCATCGCCATCCTAGTACGCAGTCGCAACGTCCTCCCGTCAATTATCAACGCGCTGCAAGAATCTAAACTTCGGTGGCGCGGTATCGATCTTGAGCCATTAGCAAATGTACCCGTCGTCAGAGACCTCTATGCCATCACACTGGCATTAATGGACGATCGTAATCGACTCGCCTGGTTATCGATTTTGCGATCGCCTTTGGTCGGAATCAAATTGCGGGATCTAGAGGTCATCGCGCGCCACCAGTCCGTGGGCAACATGCTCGCGGACACAGAGCCAAGCATCGACGCGCGCGCGAGATTGGACCTAGTTGCACAAGCCCGGGAAATCGCGACACTTGGTCATTCGATTCGATCCAGGGTCGAACGTTTTTGGCTTGCCATGGGTGGCGCTGACGCCTACACCGACTCAGACGGAGCAACAGCGTCCCTCGATTCCGCCGATCACTACCTAGAAGCCCTGGAAAATCAACCGACCAATCGTATTTTCGCGGACCAATTGCTCGAGCAAACTCAACGATTATTTGCCTCGACATCGATTGATCCAGTGGACGTCGAGATCATGACCATTCATCGAGCCAAAGGTCTGGAGTTTAATCACATCATTATTCCAGGACTTGATAGAGGGACGCAGTCGAACATAAGGCCCATGCTGCTTTGGCGGCCCGAAGCTAATTCATTGCTGATGGCAACGCGCGATGATTCCAAGACAAACTCGCTATACAACTGGCTGCGATACGAGGAAGCGGAAAAGGATTCAGAAGAACTGAAACGCCTTTTGTACGTTGCAGCGACACGGGCAAAGGATTCGTTATCGCTATACGGCTGCCAAATCAAAGATTCCAACCCACCCCGCGGTTCCTTTTTAGCGTTACTACAGCCCTTGATTTCTCTTCAACCCATTGACCAAGCGATCCCGAGATCAACAAAAACCAGACCCCCGTCTCGACCGCCGTTGAAACGGCTAAAATCCTGTTACACCTGGCACAAGCCCATGGCACCTCCGTTAGCCCCATCCTCTTTCCACACGTTACCCTCAATAAACGTGTCTACTCCCATCGCCGATCGAAAAGAAGTCGCACTCGGCAATGTTGTACACGACGAACTTCGGTTACTCGCCGGGTCGAGCCACGCCAATCCTGGCAATCTAGATCCCTGGCACCAAAGATTGATTCATCTAGGACTATACAAATCTGAAGCGGATTGGGTCATAGAAAACGCTCATAAACAAATTAGTTCAGTTCTTGCGGACGACACTGGTTTATGGATCTTGAATTCCAACCATATGGAGAACCATACCGAGTGGATGTTGACCACGTATCAAGACTCTCAATTTACGAATGTTGCGATTGATCGATCGTTCATCGACTTGAGCGGCGATCGGTGGCTAATCGACTACAAAACGGCTGTACCCGACGTACCAATCGTTGTTTTCATCGAAAATCAAGTCGCCCGATACGCTAACCAGTTGCGCCGATACGCTCGTATAGTCGAGTCACTGGATCAGCGAGTCATTCGAAAGGCGCTGTACTTAACCGCTATACCACAACTGGTTGAAATCTCGGATAACGGCGATTAATTGGACTATTGATAGTACGCGTTGTCGGTCACCGTGTGGTCAGTCACATCGCGAACAGCGGCTAAGTCTGGCACCTGCTCCAGCAACGCCGTTTCCACGCCTTGTTTCAGTGTGATGTCGACGGCGGCACATCCCTGGCATCCACCACCGAATTCGAGAACGGCGGTATTATCTTCCACGATCTCCACAAGCGAGACGACGCCGCCATGGGCCGCCAATCCAGGATTGATCTCGTTGTACAGAACGTAATTAATCCGGTCTTCCAACGGCGAATCGGGACCCACGTTCGGAATCCTGGCATTAGGCGCTTTGATGGTTAATTGCCCGCCCATGCGGTCTTCCTGAAAATCCACCGTAGCGTCCACAAGATACGGCTTACTTTTCTCTTCGAACCACGCCGTGAATCCTTCATATTCAATCGGCATATCATTCTCTTGTTCTTCACCAACGCGGCAATAAGCGATGCAGGTTTCCGCGTTAGCGGTCCCAGGCTGAGCGACGAAAACACGGATGCCGCAAACGTCGTCCTGCTTCGATAGCAGCTCGCAAAGGTATTTTTGTGCCTCCGAAGAAATTTCTACCATGCCGCCCAATCCCGACCAAAATACTCGGGTATAATAATCGAATCGGCTGCCACACTCTATATGACATCCGCTCACGGTTTCCGACCCAAAACCTCAACCTAGATCCAAAACATTTATTCTAGTATTGCAACGCCGAATTTAGCCTGCTCATTATGTCGAATATCCTTCAATCTTCACTCCAAGAACGCGTTCTCCTGTTAGACGGTGCAACCGGAACCATGCAACAGCGGCTAAATCTCGCCGAAAGCGATTTCCGCGGCAAGGAATTCAACGATCACCCCATCGATCTACAGGGCAACGGCGATATCCTCTCTCTCACGCAACCTGCGATTGTGCGGCAAATTCACAATGCCTACCTGCAGGCGGGCGCCGACATAATCGAAACCAACACTTTCACCGCAAACCGAATCTCGCAAGGGGACTATGGCCTAGAAGAAAAAACCCGGGAGATGAACGTTCAAGCCGCAACCATCGCAAGACAAGCTGCAGATCAGTACACAACCTCAACGAAACCACGTTTCGTCGCAGGCGTCCTCGGGCCCACGACACGTGCCGCAAGTATTTCCCCCGACGTCGAGAACCCCGCATCACGAAGTATCCGATTTCCAGAACTGGTCGAAAATTATGCTGAATCCGCCTCCGGATTGTTGGAAGGCGGTGTCGATCTGCTAATGATCGAAACCGTATTCGACACACTCAATGCGAAGGCGGCAATATTTGCCATCCGACAGGCATTTAGCTCTGGATGCCGACGTGTACCCATCATAATCTCGGGGACCATCACCGACGCCAGCGGCCGAACCCTATCTGGACAAACGTGCGAGGCATTCTGGTACTCAGTCGCTCATGCCGAGCCATTGGTGGTCGGCTTGAACTGCGCCCTTGGTGCTGAAGCATTACGGCCCCACGTTGAAGCCATGGCCTCGACCGCGTGGACGTATACGAGTGTCCATCCCAATGCAGGACTACCCAATGAATTCGGTGAGTACGACGAAAGTCCAGATCAAATGGCAGGCACGATCAAGGATTTCGTAGATCGCGGGCTCGTCAACCTAGTCGGCGGATGTTGTGGGACAACGCCCGAACACATCGAAGCATTTGCGGATTGTTTAGCCGGCGCCGACCCGCGTAAGCCGATAGAGAGACCTTCTTGCCTCACGCTGTCAGGTCTGGAGGCCGCAACCGTCGACAACGATTCTCTGTTCGTGAACGTTGGGGAACGAACCAACGTTACTGGCTCAGCGCGTTTTCGCAAACTAATCAAATCGTCCGCGTTTGGTGACGCGCTCGAGGTTGCGATTCAGCAGGTCGCCAACGGTGCACAAATTATTGACGTCAACATGGACGAGGGGATGCTCGACGGTGCCGCAACGATGCAGCGCTTTCTCGATTTGGTGATGACAGAACCCGATATCGCCCGGGTCCCGATCATGATCGATTCAAGCGACTGGGAAGTGATTGAGACCGGTTTGCGCAGCGTGCAAGGCAAGAGCATCGTCAATTCAATCAGCCTCAAAGACGGTGAAGATTTATTTCTTGAGCGCGCCCGCAAATGTCGCGATTACGGCGCCGCCGTGATCGTCATGGCATTCGATGAGAATGGGCAGGCCGATACACTGGATCGCCGCAAAAGCATTGTCCGGCGCTGCTACCGCCTCTTAATCAACGATGTCGGCATGCCTCCAGACGACATCATCTTCGATCCAAACGTCTTCGCCATCGCGACGGGTATCGACGAACACAGAAATTACGGAGTCGATTTTATTGAGGCATGTTCTTGGATCAATTCAGAATTCCCTCGTTGTCACACCTCGGGTGGAATCAGCAATGTTTCGTTTTCTTTCCGAGGAAACGATCGGGTTCGAGAAGCAATCCATACCGTATTCCTTTACCACGCCATTAACGCTGGGCTCAGCATGGGCATCGTGAATGCGGGTCAGCTCGGTATCTACCAAGATCTCCCCTCCGACCTCCGAGATGCAGCCGAAGACGCCGTCTTGAATCGAAACGAAGACGCTACGGAAAACCTAGTCGAAATCGCCAGCCACTTTGCCGGGCACAGTCCTTCAAACGCAGAAGAGGACCTTGTATGGCGGAACGAACCGGTCTCAGAGCGGCTATCGCACGCACTAGTACACGGTATTTCACGTTTCATCGTGGAAGACACCGAAGAAGCTCGATTACTGAGCACGAGACCGATTGAGGTCATCGAAGGTCCCCTAATGCAAGGGATGGACATCGTCGGCGATCTTTTTGGCGCCGGAAAAATGTTTCTACCGCAAGTGGTCAAGAGCGCGCGCGTCATGAAGCAGGCAGTGGCTCACCTTGTACCATTCATCGAAGAGCAGCAAGCCGATGACGACGTTCCAGCAAGCAAAGGGCGTATCGTCATGGCGACCGTGAAAGGCGACGTCCACGACATTGGTAAAAACATTGTTGGCGTCGTTCTGCAGTGCAATGGATACGACATCGAAGATCTTGGAGTTATGGTGCCCGCGGAAAAGATATTGGACACCGCAGAAGCCTTGGACGCCGACCTTATTGGGCTTTCGGGATTGATCACGCCATCGCTCAACGAAATGGTTCGCGTCGCGGAAGAAATGGAGCGACGTGGGTATACACAGCCTTTGCTCATTGGCGGCGCAACGACCTCCAAAGCCCATACAGCGGTCAAAATCGAGCCCGCATACAGCGGTCCCACCATTTACGTTACCGATGCATCGCGCAGCGTTGGCATCGTCTCGACGTTGCTTTCCCCTGAAACGCGTGACTCATTCGTTGAAGAAATCAGTGCGGACTACGCCAACGTTCGAACACGTAGAGAAGCCGCCCAGGGAAACCGAGAGAAACGGCCCCTCGCGCTCGCGCGCGAGCGTAGATTGGATTGGAATTGGGAGAGTTACACAGCGCCCCAACCAAACGCCTTACGTGTTCAACCGCTTGAAAGCTATGCATTAGATCGACTTGTCGAGTACATCGACTGGACGCCCTTCTTCCGAACCTGGGACCTAGCAGGGAAATACCCTGAAATCCTTGACGATCCTATAGTGGGAACGGCCGCTACCGATCTCTTTCGTGATGCCGAGGACATGCTCGACAAGATTATCGACGGCTCGTGGTTAACGGCAAATGGTGTGATCGGCTTTTGGCACGCCAACCGACGTGGCGACGACATCCAATTGTGGCGCGACAGTTCACGAAACGAACCTTTGGTCGTGCTGCATCAGCTCAGACAACAAAGTGCGGCGCTGGATACGTGTCTCTGCCTGTCGGATTACATTGCGCCCGCGACTCGCGAGGACTACGTCGGCGGCTTCGTCGTTACCATCGGTCCAGAAATCGAGGACGCACTTAAACGTTTCCAAGGAGACGACTACAACGAAATTCTGGTGAAGTCTCTCGCAGACAGATTGGTGGAAGCTTTTGCTGAGCATCTCCACGAACGTGTTCGCAAAGAATTCTGGGGCTACGCCGCGGACGAAGCATTGACCAATGCACAGCGTATCGGCGAAGCCTACCGCGGTATCCGTCCAGCTCCCGGCTATCCGTCGTGTCCAGACCATTCAGAGAAAGAAGTCTTGTTTGAGCTCCTGGGAGCGTCCGAGGCGACGGGTGCCTCGCTTACTGAAAATTACGCAATGTGGCCAGCAGCAACGATCGCCGGCTGGTATTTTTCTCATCCTCAATCGAGATATTTTGGCGTCGGGAAAATCGGTGACGACCAATTGCATGATTACGCGTTGCGCAAAGGGCTCGAACGCGATGAAGCAGCCAAATGGTTGAGTTTTGCGGTCGAAATATAGACTGCACTCTAAAACATACCGATATATCTATAGATGCACTGGTTAGTTTCTTGATCCAATCGCGGCTGATAAGGTCTCCGATCGTCGTATAAGGATACTGCATGTACCGATACAACCAATTCGACCAGCAGTTTGTACAAGAGCGCGTGGATCAGTATCGCGACCAGACGGCCCGGTATTTGGCCGGGGAAATCAGCGACGATGCTTTTCAGCAATTGCGCCTCAGAAACGGCCTTTATATCCAGCGACTCGCACCCATGCTCCGTATCGCGGTTCCTTACGGCACGATATCTTCACGCCAGCTTAAAGTTATCGCAGAAATTTCCAGAAATTACGATAAAGGCTACGGGCATTTAAGTACGAGACAAAATATCCAACTCAATTGGCCTGAGCTTGAAGAGGTACCCGATATCCTCGCTGATCTTGCTGAGGTAGGGATGCATGCAATTCAGACCAGCGGCAGCTGTGTTCGCAACGTTACGACAGATCACTTTGCTGGAGTATCCGCAGACGAGGAAGTGGACGCGCGGCCCTATTGCGAACTTTTGCGCCAATGGTCCACGTACCACCCCGAGTTTGATTGGCTGCCACGAAAATTCAAAATAGCCCTTAACGGGTCTAGCAGCGATCGCGCGGCGACTGCAGTTCACGACATCGGCATCGAAGTGCGGAAAACTCCTTCAGGCGACGTGGTCCTCGATGTCTACGTCGGCGGAGGACTCGGTCGAACACCCGTGATCGGGAGTTTGATTCGTACTGGACTAGCGGAGCGGGATCTTCTGACCTACGTAGAAGCAATACTTCGCGTTTATAACCGCTACGGACGACGGGACAATAAATACAAAGCAAGGATCAAGATTCTTGTAAGGGCAATGACGCCCCAGATCTTTCGGGAAAAGGTGGACGCCGAGTGGGAGCACCTACACGATGGACCAGGCGCGTTAACGGACGACGAAATTCTCCGCGTCAAAAACAGCTTCGTGCCGCCAACGTATGCCGACCTCAATAACGAAGAATCGCTGTTAGGAACGCAACGCCTCGAAAATCGTCACTTCGATGCTTGGGTCGAGAACAATGTCGATGCCCATAAGCAAACAGGATACGCAATCGTCACCCTTTCAACCAAAACAGCAGGGATTCCACCAGGAGACGTCACCGACATTCAAATGGATGCGGTCGCGGATTGGTCAGATAAATACGGATACGGAGAAATTCGGATCAGTCACGAGCAAAATTTTGTTCTTCCAGACGTGCGTCAGTCCGTTCTCCTCGAACTATTTATTGCTGCAAAAAAACAAGCATTAGGCGCGGCAAACGTCGGTCTCTTGACGGACGTCATTTGCTGTCCTGGCGGTGATTATTGTTCCCTCGCCAATGCTAAATCGATTCCAGTCGCTGAAGAAATTCAGCGGCAATTCGACGATTACGACTACCTTCATGATCTGGGACCCATCGATCTAAACATTTCCGGATGCATGAACGCGTGCGGTCACCATCACGTGGGTCATATCGGCATTCTCGGAGTTGATAAGAAGGGGGCCGAGTTCTACCAAATTTCATTGGGCGGTCATGCAGGCAATAACGCGTCATTAGGAAAAATCATCGGCCCTTCGTTTTCACGAGCTGATGTAACAGGTTCGATAGTTAAACTTCTTGACGTGTATATCCAATCAAGAGTGCAAGACGAAACGTTTCTCGATTGCTATCGACGTATCGGCATCCAGCGATTCAAGGACAGGGTCTATGCCAACGCTGGTTAGAAACGGCGAAATCACTGAGGACGCTTGGACATACGATGTTGCCAACGCAAGTAGCCCAGGAGCCGGCTCGATCCTGAATGCGGAAGACTTCACGAAACAGCCTGCTGGCGAGTTACACGGTGTACTCTTAGATGGGTCAGTCGAGATCGAAGATATTATCGATCAAGTCAAGCGTGCTGCGCTCATCGCCATATCCTTCGCGGGGTTCGCTGATGGTAGAGGACTGTCGCTCGCAGTCCTTTTGCGATCACGATACGACTACCAAGGCGAGTTGAGGGCCGTCGGAGAAGTACTACCGGACTGGACGCCATACATGTTGAGATCTGGGTTCGACAGTTTCGAATTACCAGATTCGAGGACGGCTAAAACCGCAATCGCTTGTATGCAACGGATGACCGATCACTACCAAGGATCCGTGAGTCAACCAAGTCCAAGATTTCGACGATCGAGCGATTAGGAATAACGTTAACGAATCGCAGGTCAGGCGATCAAACCCAGATTTGAGATCGTCGTCTCACAGACTAAGGTCAACCACACCACGTCCAACCATCTCCCCATCCAATATCGTCTCGATAGCTTCCGACAACGTATTCAAACTTAAAGTTGATTTCTTGAGTTCGGTCAATCCGGTGAGTTTCCACACACCGGCCAATTTGTCCCAAATCTCTATTTTCTCCGTAAGCGGCAACTCGACCGAATCGATCCCGAGTAAATTCACGTGCCGAAGTATGAAAGGCAGCACCGTCGCGGGAATATTCGGCGAATTAACCAAGCCACACGCTGCCGCACTTTGTCCGTACCGCAATCCTTTAATCGCGTTAAACAACATACCCCCACCAACAGTATCCACAACCCCACCCCACAGTTCCTTTAGCAACGGCCGATCGCCTCCGGCTTCAAGATCTTCGCGCGACAAGATTTCGCGCGCACCAATCGATCTCAGAAACTCATGTTGGTCCTCTTTCCCTGTCACAGCGTGCGGTTCGTACCCCAGTTGATCAAGGAGCTTAATCGCGACACTGCCTACACCTCCAGTCGCTCCACTAACGAGTATGGGTCCTCCTTCGGGACTCATACCCGCCCGCTCAAGTTTGTGGACGGACAGAGCAGCGGTGAATCCAGCCGTCCCTAGAATCATGGCTTCCTCGAGACTCAAACCCCGGGGCAAGGGAACCGCCCAAGCCGCCGGCACACGTACACGCTCACCAAAGCCACCCGACGTATTCATACCAAGATCAAAACCGATCACCACGACCTCGTCGCCAGCGGTAAAGTTCGCGGCCGTAGACTCGAGAATCGTTCCAGCAACATCGATCCCAGGGGTATGGGGGTAACTCCTCGTCACGCCGGGGTTACCGATCGCGGAGAGGGCGTCCTTATAATTCAGCGACGAGTACTTCACATCGATCAACAACTCTCCCGCAGGCAGATCATCAAGTTCTCGGTCAACGACAGATCGAGTGAACGTCCCGTCCTCATTTTTTTCGACCAAAAAAGCTCGAAACGTCGTCATCTTTGTCTCCTCACGATTCGGTCGAACGTCGATTCTGTGAATTCGGCGAGATTTCGTAACAAACGTTCCATAGGCTTTTGGGGAACGACCCATTGGACCGCATATACATCGGCTCGATCACACGCGCTCACCACGTATTCGTCGCTGGTCAACAGCACATCCACGAGGTTTCTCTTTTGGGCTCTTTCTCCATACCAAGCTTCACCAGTCGCAACGGCTTCCACGTCGAGATCTTGACGATACGTCGCCACAAACTCTCGGAATAGTGCATGGGCGTCTTCTAACTCTTCAATAAACTTGGCTCGATTTTCCTCGGTGTTCTCTCCGAACATGGTCAACGTGCGCTTGCTCTTACCCGCGGTGATCACGTCGTAATCGACGTCATATTTTTTTAGTAACCGATGAACATTGGGGATTTCTGCAACAACTCCGATGGATCCAACAAGCGCAAATGGGGCCGCAATAATCTGATCGGCAACAACAGCCATCATATAGCCGCCGCTTGCAGCTAATCGGTCAACGGCAACCGTAAGTCGAATTCCCGCCTGCCGCACTCGAACCAGCTGCGAAGCGGCAAGTCCGTATGCATGAACGAGGCCCCCAGGACTCTCGACCGTGATTAGGACCTCGTCGTCATTCCCGGCACGCAAAAGTACCGCCGTCACCTCGTGACGCAGCTTTTCAACGTTAGAAGCGTTCACGTCGCCTTTAAAATCAAGCACGAAAACGCGGGGCTTCGGTTCAGGCTTTTTCGCTAATTTCTTGCGTTCTTTGCGACTTTCCTTCGTGGACTTCTTGAACTGCGCGGCGGGCATCACGCTCTGATCCATCGCATCGCGCAATTCTTGCAATCGGTCATTCACCCGATGAACCTCAAGGTATCCTCGCGAGGGTGCTTGTCGACCACGACCCATGGCACCGAGGGTCATCAACACAACGGCCACAGCGATCACAATCGTCACGGTATTCGCCAAAAAACCTAGGTATTCGAACAAAAAGTCCATCAAAAAGTACTTCAGAGGGGAGTACGAGAGATTACCTGTTCTTTCACGGAAGCGTCCACCCGCAACGTCCCGGCTCTATTTTCATCGCACAAGCGACAACTAATCGATATTCTTCGCCGTTTCTCGCACGAACAAGAAACGGGAACGCCAGTGACAAAGGACGAATGTCGCGAAGAGCTTCGGGGAAATTTTTTCCCGGCTGCTGCTAGAGAATATGATGTCTTCATTGGTCTTACGGTCGATGACCAACAACTTTGTTGCCACGTTTCCGGAGAGGGAATCAATTTCGTCACAAAGCCCCCCGACGTAAACTTCTCGTTTAAGAGCTGGGAAGCAGTTTGGGGATTACTTCTGGGTGACATGGACCCTATCGCGGCTTTTATGGCTGGACAATTCCGGTCCGACGGCTACTTGACTTTGTTGTTCCTCGTTTTAGCGATATTTAGGTCCCCAAACCGTCCGCAGATTCCGGATTGAACGTTGCCTTCATTTCATCGACGAACGCGCGAATCAACCATCCTGAAATAGCTGTACCGCCGGGCACGTTGGGTGATTGGTCGTACCTAAACCAGTTGGCCTCCGCAATTTCACCATCACGACAAACAATGTCACCCGAAACGTAGTCCGCGTGAAATCCAAGCATCAGCGAGTTTGGAAACGGCCACGACTGACTACCTAAATACCGAAGATTTTCGATCTTGATGCCAACTTCCTCATACACCTCCCGATGCACAGTCTGTTCAATCGACTCTCCCGGCTCCACAAAGCCGGCCAAGGTACTGAACATACCGGTTGGCCACGAGGCGTTGCGCGCAAGTAGCATATCTTGATCACGTCGAACCAACACGATAATGCTCGGACTCAGACGTGGATAACTGATCAATTGGCAGGAGGGACATACGCGGGCCCGGTCCGCAGCGTGATCTTCCGTTTCCGTACCGCACCGCCCGCAAAAAGCGTGGTCCCGATGCCACTCAACGATCTGTTTTGCTCGTCCCGCGAGATAAAACATCGCTGACTCGACCCGACCGAGCCAAGACCGAAGTCCAGTCAAAGCGTAACCTTCGGGCGCACGGCCCTTTGCTTCCAACGCGTAACAAGACGTTCCGCGCCATTCACCCACGTAAAGTCGCACAACAACTTCGAGATCTACCCAACGAAACTCATCTGCCGTCAGCGGCCGGGGAACGCCGTGTTCACTGAGAGAAAGCACTTCCCCGCCGACAAAAACGAAATAAAGCGATTCGTCAGTGTGCGCCCCTTGCGGTTCCTTACTGATTGATTCGAATCCATCGGGTTCAAACGGCCACATACCTTTCCCGCTTCGGTTACAACGCGAACGATGATACCAATGAACCCAAATATCGGTACGCATAGGCTTAAGAGTAGCGACGTCGTATTGAGCAGGTCGTGCCGCGCCTGTATCTTGCATCGTTTACTTGAGAACGGAGTGTCGCAGTGGCTGAGACAACTTCAAGCAGGCGTGGACGAATTAGGTTCGATTCATTCTGGGACAACTTCCTCGGAAACGCGCCCGAATGGTACAAGCGCGCGATTGTTGGCTTCCTTATCCTAAATCCACTGCTCTTACTCTTGCCCCAAGGGCACTACATCGCGGGATGGGCGCTCGTCTTAGAATTTATTTTCACGCTGGCAATGGCACTTAAATGTTATCCACTACAACCCGGGGGCTTACTTGCGTTTGAAGCCATCGTCTTCCAGTTATCCAGTCCAGACACAGTAATGCACGAACTGGAAAATGCCTTTCCAGTCCTTCTGCTACTCATCTTTATGGTGGCTGGCATTTACTTCATGAAGGATCTGTTGTTGTTCATTTTCACAAAGATCCTGCTGGGCGTTCGTTCTAAAGCTTTGTTGTCGTTCCTTTTCTGCTTCGTCGCCGCGTTCCTGTCTGCGTTCCTTGACGCGCTTACCGTTACCGCCGTTGTTATTAGTGTCGCGGTCGGGTTCTATTCTGTGTATCACCGCTTTGCCTCCGAAAGCGGAGATCATGACGAAGATGTCCCCGAGCTTCATCGCCAAGACCTCGATCAGTTTCGTTCGTTTTTAAGAGGCTTGGTCATGCACGCCGCCGTCGGCACCGCCCTCGGTGGCGTAACTACAACTGTGGGCGAACCGCAAAATCTCCTTATTTCTAAAGCAATGGAATGGGAGTTCATCGAGTTTTTTATGGTGATGGCTCCCGTGACCCTACCCGTCCTCGCGATTGGACTGTTCACTTGTCTCGTGCTCGAGTGGACAGGCTGGTTCGGTTACGGAACGAAAATTCCGGAGAATGTCCTAACGGTACTCAAAGAATACGACAGGGAGGAAACGGCGGATCGAACAGGCCGCGACAATGCGCGCCTCATCATGCAAGCCGTGGCCGCACTCTTCTTGATCTGTGCCCTCGCGTTCCAACTCGCCGAAGTCGGTTTAGTCGGACTGTCGGTGATCGTCTTACAAACCGCTTTAAACGGTATCGTCGAAGAACATCAGCTAGGACACGCTTTCGAAGAAGCTCTACCCTTTACCGCATTGCTCGCAGTATTTTTTACCGTCGTCGCCGTGATCCACGATCAGCATCTGTTTACTCCTGTCATCGACTACGTGCTCTCTTTCGAACCACACCTACAACCTGGTGTGTTCTATATCGCCAACGGGGTCCTTTCCGCGATTAGCGACAACGTATTTGTCGCCACCGTCTATATCAATGAGGTTAAAGAGGCTTACGTCGCAGGCGATTTGATGCGTGGTGCCGACGAATCCTTAAGGCGCCAACAGTTTGACCTGCTCGCAGTAGCCATTAATACCGGTACAAACATCCCCAGCGTCGCCACACCAAATGGCCAGGCCGCCTTTTTGTTTCTCCTCACGTCATCGCTAGCGCCACTGATCAGACTCTCGTACGGACGCATGGTATTCATGGCATTACCGTACACAGTAACGATGGGGATTACGGGTTGGATGGCGGTTCAGTGGATTCTTCAGTAGTTCCTAATTGGCGCCAAACCGAACCGTTGTGCGCGACGTTATCGAGGTTGTCCAGATAGGCTTCATGCGCCTCTAATTCCTCTGGAGTTGGTCGCTGTACAAGCAACTTCGAAGACCTCGCGGTCAGCCGAACTTCCGTCGCTTGTGCCGCAATCCGTCCACTTCCATTATCACCATCGTCAAACATCGAGGTTTGGCCGCCAGTCATCGTTAGGTATACGTCAGCTAGTATCTCGGCATCGAGCAACGCTCCATGGCGCTCGCGAGCAGAGCTGTCGACCCCGTAACGACGACAGAGTGCGTCTAAACTATTTTTTTGCCCGGGATGTTTATGCCTGGCCACGGCGAGCGAATCTAAAATCTTACAAGCATCATCAATGCGTTCCGTACTCTCCATCCTCGACAACTCGTAATTGAGAAACGCTACATCAAACGGTGCGTTATGAATGATTAGTTCAGCACCACGAATAAAAACCATGAACTCCTCCGCAATGGTTTCGAACTCAGGTTCATCCTCCAAGTCGCGGTTGCTCAGTCCATGGATTTCGTACGCCGCATCATCTATTTCGCGTTTAGGATTCACGTATTGGTGATATCGTTCCCCGGTTACTCGACGATCCAGAATTTCGACACATCCAATCTCAATCACACGATGCCCCTGTTCCGGTTCTAGCCCTGTAGTCTCCGTATCGACAACAACTTGCCGCATCGTTACTCCTTCAACAGGTCGTCGATGGCGTCATTTGCCGCCTGGTCGACACGTTCGTTCTCTTCATGTCCGCTGTGTCCCTTGACCCAAAACCACTGCACATCGTGGCATGCGTTGAGCTCATCCAATTCAACCCAAAGGTCCCGGTTCTTAACCGTACCTCGAGAGGCCGTTTTCCATCCGTTGGACTTCCAACGTTGTATCCACTCAGTCACCCCTTTACGCACATATTGTGAATCTGTGGTGAGCGACACACGGGTCGTTTTTGAAAGTGCGCGCAGACCTTCAATTGCTGCCCGAAGCTCCATGCGATTATTAGTCGTAGAAGCTTCTGCACCGTTGATCAATCTCTCATTCGTTCCTTTTCGTAGTAGCGCCGCCCAGCCCCCGGGTCCCGGATTTCCGCGGCAAGCGCCGTCCGTAAAGATTTCTACTTTGGCGATGCTCATCGCCGCGCGATCGGCCTAGGCAAACCGATCGAACCAACCTTTGGTAAACGCGAAAACCCGGCCATACGCGGTGGAATGAACGCGCCCCTCTGCTGCACCCCGCAAATCACGTACACATCACCGAATGGGAAAGGGATCCTAGGCAATTTATCCGCAACCCGGTCAAAGCTCCTACTATTTATGCGACGAACCATACGGCCATAACAATTGAGGTATCGGACGGGTTGATCACGATGGATCCCTAGCACCGAGATCCAATCCTGTATGCGGATGCTCGACAGCGGCATCAAACCTCGAAAGGACTTGCGCCATCGTAAAACTCCCCAGAAGCTCAAAGAATTGAATCCGCAGATAATGACGCGCCCGCCCGGTTGCAATACGCTTTGTACCTCGCGCAGAACCGCCCGCGGATCCGCACCAAGCTCCAGAACATGATTTCACCATGAAACCGTCTTGCCTCATGGCTGAGCACTTCGATTTCAATATCAGAAAAGGAGGTCGCGACTTGCGAGTCCAGCCAAGCGACGAACGAGGCAGGCGTCCCTCCTCGTGGCTTTAAATATTTGGATCCAGCGTCAGTTGCCAATGACCTTCGAATTCCGCAAAGTACTGGCGTTTCATAGCATTCTGGACCGTCGAATCTTGAAGGGCAAGATCAATCCGGTAGTTCGTCTATCGTTTCCACTTTTGTTTCTCCTAGTTCAAGGCTGTTCGACACTACCCTTCTATTCAAATGACGAGCCGAAGAGTTACGTCAATCTCGGAACAGTAGACTGGGCACCCGAACCTCACTTTTACAGCGGAACTTCCTTACCAACCAATAAACCGAGCGACAATGCATTACACGACAGAACCAGTTTTCGGGAAGAAGAGTTACCACCGGAACGAAACAACTACCTAGAACAATTATCGAGATCCTTTGAACTCGACCACCACCTTGACAACCATCGCGTGCAACAAGAAATCGCAATGCTTCAGCGAAACCCAAATTACTTCGATTCGCTTCAATCTCGGCTAGAGCGTTATCTGCCCTTCATTTGTGACAAAGTGCTGAGTCGGAATCTACCAGGTGAACTTTGCCTAATTCCCATCATCGAGAGCTCGCTTGATCCGTTCGCATTTTCATCGGGTGGAGCCGCTGGATTTTGGCAATTCATTCCAAGCACGGCGAAACGATATGGGCTCAAGATTGACTGGTGGGTCGACGAGCGGCGGGATCTACTCGCGTCAACGGACGCGGCATTAGATTACCTCGTTTACCTCAATGGCCGCTTCGACGACTGGCTCCTAGCAATCGCGTCATACAATTGGGGCGAAGGGCGGGTGGCTCGAGCAAAAAAACAACGCGGCGGCGACGCTGGATTCTTCGATTTGCGCGTTCCGGCGGAAACGGCGGGATACATCCCGAGGCTTCTGGCCTTTGCGGCTATTTTTGCTGCACCCGATGCATATAACATCCACCTTGTCATCAATCGAGCCGACATAGATGAACAAGCTTTGGCAATCGTCGACACCATTGATCAGTTAGACGTGAGCAAGGCTGCAAGCACCTCGGGGATTTCGGTCGAAACCCTATATCGAATCAACCCTGCTTTAAATCAGTGGTCAACCCACCCGCGAGGCCCACATCGCTTAATGGTGCCAGCTCCTAATCGCGAGCGGATTCAAACCGCCTTGGCTAACATTCCTCCTGAAGACCGTGTTTCCTGGATTAGGCACAAAATCGTGAGAAACGAGACTCTAAGCGATCTTGCGCTGCACTATGGAACAGACGTTGCGACTATGCTCAAAGCCAACAATATGGCTTCGACTCGAATAATTGCGGGAAACTATTTGCTTATTCCTCGCTCAACCATCCCCGTTGAAAGATATCCGACGCCGGATCTAAACCGAAATACAAATGGGGCGGTCCACATTGTCCGTGCTGGAGAATCTCTCTGGACAATCGCTAAACGATACCGGGTAACAACAGATACGCTCATGCGCACCAACCGTATCGGTCCAAGCGAAATCATACGACCGGGAAGAAAAGTCATTATTCCGCAGAAAACATTCCCCGAGCCCGTCATCAGGGAAATCCGATACAAAATAAAAAACGGCGACTCTCTTGCGACTATCGCCCGAAAATTCAACCTGTCCGTGAGCGCTATTGCGAATCGGAACGCCCTTGACCCCGAAAAGTACATTCATCCCGGACAAGAATTAACGATCGACGTTAATGTAACTTCTGCACGCTCAAAGTAGTTAATTGGCGGTGAGGGTCACACCTGTCTCAATGGAGGCATCTGAACGCAAGGTCTGGATCAACCCTTCTAAATCTCGCTGTCCAAAAAAGCCGGTCAATTGATCGGTTAGTTGCAACCTATCGAATTCGGTCGTTGCTCCGAAATCTCCCAGGTTCACGTTCGTGACCAAGACAATCGCGCGGTTTCCATCCTCAAGTTGAGTCTCACCGACAGATCGCGACCGTTCTCCAGGTACCGCGAGCTCGAATGCCTGTTGCAGAATCGGTGTCGGCACATTATCAACAGCCCGCGTCGCATCATCTAAACGCACCCATGTCGCTCCCATTCGAGCTGCAACAACACTGGCCGACTCTTCATTCTCTAATCTCACCACCGTATCGTGTATCGCCGTCACAACCTGTTCATCAGCTTTACCTTGTTTAAGCTGCGCGATAATTTGCTCCCGAACTTCATTAAGGGGCCTTTGTTTTGACGCCGTTCGATCGACCAAACGGGCAACCACAGCATGGGTGTCTTCAATCAATATCGGTCGGCTATTGAAACCATTATCGATGACGTCGATTTCAAGCACCGCTTGCCTGACTTTCACATTTGCAAACACGCCTACACCTGCGCTCTTGGTAAGACCCTCGACGGTTTTTATCTCCAACGCATAAGCGTCGGCTATCGGTTGCAACGAATCCGTCTCTTCAAAAGCGAGTTTATCGACCGCCGCCAGACGTTCCTCAAACAAACGTTCTACCCGCTCCGTCAAAAGTGTTTCACGCATCGCCGATTGCTCGTCATCAAATGACGGAAATTCAACAGCCTCGATCTCGACAAGTTTAACGAGATGCACGCCAAATTCCGTTTGGAAAGGAAGCGAGACCTCGCCGGCGGTGAGACTCCACAGAACGTCTTCGAAATCGCTCACAAACGTGCCCCTTCCTGCCATACCTACGTCGCCCCCAGCACTACCGGATCCAGGATCTTCCGATAGTTCTTCCGCCAGAGTCGAGAAGTCCTCACCACCAAGTACACGACTTCGAATATCCGACATCTCCTCAAGAGCGACGATCAACGATCGATTTTCATTCACCTCAAGGAGAATGTGAGAAGCTCGCCGACGGTCATTGGACTCGGATGCAGCCTTCGCCGACTCGTATGCAGATCGAACGTCCTCGATCAATATATCGATCTCGTCGCGACGGTCATGATCTGAAAATTCAACGTAGGCAAGATCAAACGACTCCTCTGTTACGAACTGATCCGTGTGCATTTCGTAGAAATCCGCAATTTCTGTTTCGCTTACCTCAATTCGGTCTTCAAACATGGCAGCATCGATAATCATGTAAGCAACGTCGCGCGTCTGATTAAGCATCGACGCAGCGTCGCGAAGTTCACGTCCAGTCGTAAACGCAGTGTCTTGATATACCTCCACAAGCTGAGAAAGCTGTGCATCAGTTTCCATCGCTGACTGAAAACTCTGCGGCGAGTACCCCAAATTCTGCAAGGTCGATCGATATATGGATTGGTTGAATACGCCATCAACCTGAAAATTCGGATTGTCGGCAAGTTCCTTACGAAAAGACTCAGCCATGCCAACTAGGGCGAGTTCTTCGGCATTTTGCCGTAACAAAGTTCGGTTAATGAGTGAGTCAAGGACGGTTTGCTGACTAACAAGGTTGTCAATTAGTTCGGGATCAAACTCATCACCCATACGAGATTGCAAATTCCGTTTCCGGCGTTGAGTTTCTATCTCTAATTCGCGCATCGTAATTTCATCGTCGTTGACGGAAGCCGCGCGAGGCTCGTTGTCCGCAAGAAAATTGAACGCTCCAAACCCGAATACCACGAGGACAAAGCAAATAATGCCGACAAGGATTTTCGCCCCCAGACCTTGGGCCCCATCTCTCATCTTCTGTAACAAACTATTTAGTCTCCTAACAAGATCCAAGAATAAAAAAGGCGCATTCGAGGTGCGCCTTTAGTTGTCGGTCAATCCCTGGGGGTGAAAGGGGCCAGGCGGGTACGTCGTTTCGACATCCCGCCCATTCCCAGGCTTGTCTCGTCCAGCTGAGTTAGTTCAAAGAATCCTTCAGAGCTTTACCCGCTTTAAATGCTGGAGCCCGCGAAGCCCTGATTTGAATCGGCGCTCCCGTTTGCGGATTACGGCCCATCCTGGCCGCTCTATCCCTAACGTTAAACGTACCGAAACCAACGAGCACCACAGGATCCGATTGCCTCAACGATCGACCGATCGCACCCAGAGCCGCATCCAGCGCTCGTCCAGCAGATGCTTTAGAAAGATCGGCTTCGTTGGCAATTGCATCGATAAGTTCTGATTTATTCATATAGGCCCTTTTAGGTTTATGGAGAAACGGCTCAAAGCCCGTTTCTAGGGGTCTTATAGCAGCGCACGAAAAACGCTGTCAAGCCGCTTATTCAAAGGGATCTATCGAATCCGCTCACTTTTTGGTCAGTGTGGGTTAACGACGGGGCCGTCATCAATCGGTTTTTTGACCGGAGGCACCTTCGGATTCGCTGGCAATTCTTCATCCAGCGGCTCTGGTTTTCTCTCAAGCGCGAGCTCGATAACTTGGTCCATCCATTTGACTGGACGAATATCTAAGTCTTGTTTGATTTTGTCCGGGACCTCCTTCAGGTCGCGCTCGTTTTCGTCGGGGATGATTACCATCTCGACGCCTCCACGGTGTGCGGCTAGAAGTTTTTCCTTTAGTCCGCCGATCGGAAGCACTCGCCCACGAAGGGTTATTTCGCCTGTCATCGCGACGTCGGCCCGAACAGGAATCGCGGTTAGGACCGAAACAACCGCGGTACACATACCTATACCGGCGCTAGGGCCATCCTTGGGTGTCGCACCTTCTGGCACGTGTATATGGATATCCATTGTTTCGTGAAAATCAAGCGGCACGCCTAAAAACGACGCCCTACTCCGAACAAAGGTCAGGGCAGCTTGAATGGACTCCTGCATGACGTCTCCCAATGATCCCGTTTTGGTCTGCCGTCCTTTCCCGGGTACTGCAACGGCCTCAATGTTGAGAAGCTCGCCACCTACCTGAGTCCAAGCGAGGCCAGTGACTATACCGACCTGGTTTTCTTCTTCGGCACGCCCGAAGTTGAACTTCCGAACGCCATTGTGTTTTTCGAGTGCATCAGGCTCAAGCACCCCCGCGACCGCACCACCATCTAGCGCTTGTTCAGTCACTACCTTTCGACATAACTTCGCGATCTCACGCTCCAGCCCGCGCACGCCGGCTTCTTTAGTGTAATAACGAATAAGTTGTATTAATGCGTCATCGCTGATCGAAAAATTCTCTTTATCGCCCAGTCCATTTAATCGTTTCTGTTTCGGGAGAAGAAATCTTGACGCAATATTTTTCTTTTCGTCTTCCGTGTAGCCGGGTAACCGGATGACTTCCATTCTGTCCAGCAGCGCCGGTGGAATATTCATTGAATTCGACGTGCAAACAAAAAAGACGTCCGATAGGTCATAGTCTATTTCCAGATAGTGATCGTCGAACGCATGGTTTTGCTCCGAATCCAAAACTTCAAGCAGCGCCGACGCCGGATCTCCGCGAAAGTCCATTCCTATCTTGTCGACTTCGTCTAGAAGAAAAAGAGGATTGCGAACACCCCCTTTAGCTAGCTTTTGAACGATTTTCCCGGGCATCGACCCAATGTAGGTTCTGCGATGTCCTCGAATCTCCGCTTCATCCCGCACTCCACCCAAGGCCATTCGAATGAATTCGCGATTCGTAGCCCGAGCTATGGATTCGCCCAGTGAGGTTTTCCCAACCCCAGGTGGACCAACAAAACAAAGAACTGGCCCTTTAACCTTCCCTACCCGGGCCTGAACTGCGAGAAACTCTAGAATCCGTTCCTTGACTTCATCCAACCCGTAATGGTCAGCATCCAAACGTTCCTTCGCCTTGCGAATATCTTTACGAATTCTTGTACGTTTCTTCCAAGGCACACTCAATAACCAATCCAAATAGCTCCGCGAAACGGTCGCTTCGGCAGACATGGGAGCCATGAGCTGGAGTTTCGAAAGTTCGGACGTCGCCTTGACCTTTGCCTCTTTTGACATCCCAACTTCTTCGATACGTTTGCGAATCTCGTCGAGCTCGTCTAGCGTCGCCTCGTCATTGCCCAGCTCCTTCTGAATCGCCTTCATCTGCTCGTTCAAATAGAACTCGCGCTGGCTCTTCTCCATTTGGGTGTTAACCCGCCCTCGAATACTTTTTTCTAACTGCTGTACATCGATTTCTGAATCCAATAATGAGAACAGCTTTTCCCGACGCACTTGGACATCAACTGCTTCCAGAATTGATTGCTTATCCTCCATGCTGAGCTTTAACTGGGCCGCAATGGTATCGATCAAACGCCCTGGATCATCGATGGAGGCGACACTTGCCGCGACGTCCTGGGTAACTTGTTTCGTCGCCTTAACGTAACGGTCAAATTCAGTCATGAGCAATCGGTTCGTTGCCTCCCGCTCTGATTCGGCAAGTTCGGAAGCCTCTATTACCTCAACTGAGGCCACCAGGAATTCACCTTCATCGTTGAATCGGCGAATCGTCGCACGGCTACCCCCTTCAACCAGAACTTTGATGGTCCCGTCGGGAAGCTTGAGTAGTTGCAATAGTGTGGAAACGGTTCCCACTTCATAGAGATCGTTTTCTTTCGGTCGTTCCGTTTCAGGATCCCTCTTACTAACCAAAAAAACCTGTTTATCTCCCGCCATAGCGTATTCGAGCGCGGCTATCGAGCGAGTAGTTCCCACGAATAACGGTTGAACTCCGTGGGGAAATACGACCATGTCGCGCAGTGGAACTACCGCTATGTCACTAAGCAAATTCAATTCAACGGTCATCGATTTCATCCACTTGACGAAGAAACGTCGCGTGCGTCAAGACAACACACCAACCATATCGAGAAATAAATGTTCAGCGAAAACGAAGCCTGGGCCCACATTCGAAGATACAAAAGCCCAAAGGAAATACCTTATTCCTCCGACACAGCCTTGGCTTGATCAGGATTCTCGTACATGAGCATTGGCTCGCTCTCGCCATTGATAACGCTTGCATCAACCACAACCTTGGAAACAGATTCCGAAGACGGAAGGTCATACATGGTCTCCAGCAGAACCTCCTCCAGAATAGACCGTAAGCCTCGCGCCCCAGTCTTGCGTTCCATCGCCTTTTTAGCGATAGCAACTAGTGCATCTTGGCGAAAGTCGACCTCAACTCTCTCCATATCGAAGAGCTTTTCGTATTGTTTCGTCAGCGAATTCTTGGGCTGGGTGAGAATCTTAATCAACGCATCCGAATCCAGCTCTTCTAACGTCGCAACAATGGGCAGCCTCCCAACGAACTCAGGAATAAGGCCGTACCTAATCAGATCTTCCGGTTCGACTTTGCGCAGTGTTTGACCGATGTTCTTTAGCTCTTCTTCCCCGCTGACTTCTGCGGAAAATCCGATCCCACTTTGATCTGATCGATCCAAAATAACCTTATCTAATCCCGAAAAGGCTCCCCCACATATAAACAAAATATTCGCGGTATCAACCTGCAGAAACTCTTGCTGAGGATGCTTCCTACCACCTTGGGGCGGGACAGACGCTACGGTTCCCTCGATAAGTTTTAACAGCGCTTGCTGAACGCCCTCGCCGGACACATCGCGTGTTATCGACGGGTTATCAGATTTCCGCGAAATCTTATCGATCTCATCAATGTAAACGATGCCTACTTGTGCCCGCTCGACATCGTAGTCACATTTCTGAAGGAGTTTTTGAATGATATTTTCAACGTCCTCACCCACATAACCTGCTTCAGTGAGTGTCGTCGCATCTGCAATCGTAAATGGCACGTCCAGGAGTCGTGCAAGAGTTTCTGCGAGCAGCGTCTTACCACAGCCCGTTGGCCCGATGAGAAGGATGTTCGATTTCGACAGCTCAACTTCATCCTTGGTCCCGCTATGGTTAAGCCGCTTGTAATGGTTGTAGACGGCAACAGAGAGTACTTTTTTTGCGTGCTCTTGACCGATTACATATTCGTCCAGGATGCCCTTAATTTCCGCGGGAATGGGTAACTTGGTTGTTTCTTTGGCGTCCGAGCTTTCCTGCACTTCCTCGCGAATGATGTCGTTGCAGAGCTCTACGCATTCATCACAAATAAATACCGAGGGCCCGGCAATCAGCTTTCGAACCTCATGTTGACTCTTGCCACAAAACGAGCAGTAAAGAAGCTTCCCTGAGTCGTCACCCTTATTATCGTCACCTGCCATACAAACTTTTCGCTCTAGAAACCGCCTCTAACCATGCTGTCTCGATACATATTTTGCAAGTTTCATGCCTCTAAGCCGCAATTCCTCTGGGGAAAACGTTCCTATTCAAACTCCAATTACAGCTCGCTATCGGTTCTATTACGAGCGTGTTGCACCGTGTCCACCAGTCCATATTCAAGTGCTTCCTCCGGACTCATCCAGTAATCCCGGTCGGTATCTTCGGCAATCTTTTCGATCGCCTGGGACGTATGTTCGGCAAGGATTTCATTCAGTCGAGTCCGTATTAGAACGATCTCGCGAGCTTGAATTTCGATATCAGACGCAACGCCCTGCGAACCACCAGATGGCTGATGCAGCATCATCCTGGAGTTGGGAAGCGCAACGCGTTTTCCGTCAGCACCTGCAGCCAGCAAAAATGCTCCCATACTTGCTGCTTGTCCCACGCACATGGTGGCAATGTCGCAACGAACAAATTGCATCGTATCGTAAACGGACAAACCGGCAGTCACTGATCCACCTGGCGAGTTGATGTAAAGGTGTATGTCCTTGTCGGGGTTTTCTGACTCCAGCCATAAGAGCTGGGCCACGATGAGATTTGCGACGACATCATCCAAGGGTCCGCAAAGAAAAACGATGCGTTCCTTCAAGAGTCTCGAGTATATGTCGTAAGAGCGCTCACCTCGGGCACTCTGTTCCAACACCATGGGTACCAAGCCCAGATTTCTAGTAGGGATAGCAATTTCGTCGTTCACGTTTCCTCCATTGAGTCTTCAGTCGTGCCTTTAGCGTCTTCTTCATGGCTCGAATCTATTGGTTCGGTCACAGTAGCGCGACCAGACACAATATCGTCGTAATCACTTTCGACGACTTGGATCTGAGCCACCTCTAATACTTGGTCAACAACCTGATCTTCAAGAACTGAGAGCTGTATTTGCCGCAACTGTGTTTCATTCGAATAATACCAATTCACGATTTGTTCTGGCTGGTCGTAAGGTTTCGAAAGCTCGTCAACACGCTCCCTCACACGATCTTCATCTACCTTCAGATCGCATGTTTCTACAATGCGGTTTACCACTAGCCCAATGCGCACCCTTTTTTCGGCTTCCCCAGAAAAAAGGTCGGACGGTAGCTGCGGCTTTTCTGACGAAGGATCTATTCGTAACTGTTGGAGCATCTGCGTTCTCAGCGTCTCCGATTCATTCTCAACCAGAGATTGTGGGAGCTGAAATTCGTGAATCTCTGACAGCCCATCCAATACTTGACGTTTTACCTGACCACGAGCAGCCGTTTTCAATTCGCGCTGCATATTCTCATGTATTTGGTTGCGAAAGGCTTCTTCTCCTCCCTCCTCAATGCCAAAACTTGAAAAGAATTTTTCGTCCAATTCTGGCAAATGAGGTGCTTCGATTTTAGTCACCGTCAAATCAAATACCGCCTCTTGCCCCTGTAACTTCTCGTCTTGATATTCGTTGGGAAATTTAACGGAAATGAGCTTGTTTTCGCTGACACTCATTCCACTAACACCAACATCTAAATCTTCAATCATCTGCCCCTCGCCAACGAGGAAAGCCACTTCTTCCGCCCTGCTACCTTCGAACAACTCTCCAGCTATAGTGCCCTCAAAATCCACCGTCACGCGGTCTCCTATTTCAGCGGGCCGTTCCGCTTCATGGAAGTGTTTTCGCTCCTGTCGCAAACGTTCAATCATTCCATCGAGATCCTCGTCTCGAACAATGCCCTCCGGCCTTTTAACGCTAACTTGGCTGAGGTCTGAAACATCGAACTTTGGGAATATCTCGAAGGTCGCTGTAAATTCAAGATCGGCGCCAACATCCATATTGATCACTTCTAGTTCGGGGGATCCCGCGGGAGCAAGCTCCTCTTTTTGTACCGCGTCCATATAACTCGACTGAATCATTTCCTGAGCAACTTCTTGACGAACGGAAGCCCCGAAACGACGACGTACTTCTTTAAAAGGAACCTTGCCGGGACGAAAACCATCCAGTTTCACGCGCTGACTCGTTTCTTTGAGTTTTTCGTTGATGCGCTGTTCAAAGGATTCCGCCGCTACAGCAATTTTCAGCCGGCGTTGCAGCCCTCCAGTCGTTTCTATCGAGACTTCCATACCGTGTTTGTTATCTCGCGGTGGGGTGGATGATGGGGCTTGAACCCACGACCGCCGGAACCACAATCCGGAGCTCTACCAGCTGAGCTACATCCACCATTGAACCTCTTCTTAACAATTCCAGGTCTCTTAACAGCCCGACGGACGATCTTTTCCTCCGATCCTCGCCAGCAATAAGGTCACGAGTCCCGGTCCGCAGCGGCGCGAAATCCTATCAGAAAACGTAAATCGGATCGCGATGGAGTATTACCGTTCTTTATCGCTTTGGGAATCTTATGGCGCGCCTGGAAGGACTCGAACCTTCAACCCTCGGCTTAGAAGGCCGATACTCTATCCCGTTGAGCTACAGGCGCAAAAGGACTGAACACTAACAACGTTTGGTCGGGGTAGAGAGATTTGAACTCCCGACATCCTGCTCCCAAAGCAGGCGCGCTACCAGACTGCGCTATACCCCGCTGTACCGCGTCTATCATACATCTCGTTACCAGCTCATGCGCAGCTAGAAGGCACCGCGATGCGGGGCCTTACTGAGCCGCGAAGGATTGGTCAACAAACGTTTTGCGTGTTTACGGACAACCATAGTTCACATAAAGTCCGTTTCGAAGTCCCCGACCTCAGTTTTTTCAAGAGACCTTCATGTCAGCACGAATTCTCGATGGTGAAGTGATTGCCAAGTCCATAAAAGATGAGATTGCAAGACGCACTATCAAACGCGTCGACGACGGACATCGCCCCCCCGGATTAGCCATCATTTTGGTAGGCGACAACCCTTCGTCTCACGTCTACGTGCGGCTCAAAAAGGAGGATTGTGAGGTGGTTGGCTTCCATACCAAAATATGTCTTTTCGACGAGTCCGCATCTGAAAATGAGGTCATTTCCTGTGTCCAGCGCTTTAACCGTAACGAAAATATTGATGGCATCTTGGTCCAGTTGCCGCTACCTGCTCAAATTGACGCGTTAACCGTCATCAAAACCATGAATCCGGAAAAGGACGTTGACGGAATTCACCCATACAATCTCGGCATGCTGGCCTTACGCGAGCCTGCGATACGCTCGTGCACGTCGAAAGGCATCATGTCGCTCTTGGACCAAACCGACATCCCGATCCGTGGTCTTGATGCTACCGTCGTGGGTGCATCGAATCATGTCGGTCGCCCAACCTGCCTCGAACTATTACGAGCGGGTTGTACAGTAACAAGCTGTCACCGATTTTCACGAGACACCAGGTCCCACGTCGTCTCCGCCGACATCGTGATTAGTGCAACCGGCGTCGCCGGTCTGATCAAAGGTAATTGGATAAAACCAGGTGCCATCGTTATTGATGTTGGTATCGAACGTCAGGTAGATGGGTCGCTTCGTGGAGATGTTGATTTCGACAGCGTAATCAAGGTGGCCGGCTGGTTAACCCCGGTTCCAGGCGGCGTCGGACCAATGACACGGGCATCTATACTCGAGAACGTATTGGAAGCAGCGGAGAAGGTTGCGCCATGAGCGCCATATGCATATCGGACTTGCACCTTGACGTTATGGTTCCGAAAAGGCTCGACGCGCTCAACAATTTATTGGTTCTTGAATCGGAAAAAGTTGAAGCCATCTACGTCCTTGGTGATTTGGTGGAGGCGTGGGTTGGTGACGACGACGACGGCCAATTTGCGGACGAGCTTCGTTCCATTCTCGCAGGTTGTGTGCAACACACTGCCCTATACATCATGCACGGTAACCGTGATTTCCTCATTGGAAAGAAGTTCGCAAACGACACGGGCGCTTATCTTATTGACGATCCGGTAACGGTTGAAGTTGAAGGGCGGCGAGTTTTGTTAGCGCACGGAGACGCTTTCTGTACAAAAGACGAGCCGTATCAGCAGATGCGAAAGCTTTTCCGCTCAGCAGATTGGCAGCGAGATATTCTTAGCCGCACATTACAAGAACGTATCCACTTAGCCAATGAAATGCGTGAACAAAGTCGCCAAACAAATGCGAATAAATCTCAGAACATCATGGACGTAACAGACGAGGTTGTATTATCCGTAATGCAAGAAAACGCCTGCGATGTACTTGTACACGGACACACACATCGCCCGGGGATCCATCGATTGGATGACGTGAAGACTAGGTATGTGCTTGGAGATTGGAACCGTTGCGGCTGGCTCGCCCGTATCGAAGAAAGCGGCATCAGTTTAGAGTGTTTTTCTGTCTAGACAATTTCTGACTCGGTATCGAGTTCGACGGTGGGGCCACTGTGAAAACGAAACTCTTTGTCCGCGGTGGTTATAAACTTATTTTCCTCCTCTAGAATCACGTCGATACGCGCCCGTACGTCCTTCTCGTCTCCATATTCCAAAGCCAGCTGTCGGTATGCGTCAAAATGCCGTTTTTCCGAATCCAAAAGACTTCGGTATAAACCCGCAAGATGCACATCAACAACGTCGGCGAGCAACGCGAAACGCTCGCAACTGCGAGCCTCAATGACACTAGCAACCAACAGCGTATCGACCAGTCGTTGCGGTTCGTGGGACCGGACCATCTTTTTCAGTGCTCCAGCATAGCGGCTCGCCGAAACGTGCCGATAGGCAATGCCTCTTTCCTCAATGACCCGTGCAACTTGCTCAAAGTGCCGCAACTCTTCTCGAGCCAGTCTGGATAATCGTTGCAAAAGGCGCGGTTTTTCCACATAGCGATAGATAAGAGACAAGGCAGTACTCGCCGCTTTCTTTTCGCAATTGGCGTGATCGATCAAAAGTAGGTCGGCGTTTGATATCGCGCTCTTGATCCATGCCTCGGGCGTTGCGACACGCAAATATTGCGCTATTACCAATGGAATCATAGCGCGAGAGTTTTAAAGCTGCGCTCGTAATAGGCGGTCGAGCGGATATAGAACTCACGATCGATCGACCTTAGTACATCGCTCGACGACACGTCCCGCGGCAAGCCCAGAGGTTCGAGCCCAGCCTCTGAGGGTTTTCGTACAACGTTTTTCAACACAGCCAAAACGAGCGGCGCAAATTCGCTAGGATCCGCGTCAATCATTGACTCTAATGTTCGCCGCCATCGAATCTGATCGTACACGCGCACGCAAGCTCGGACACTTTCGTGATGCAGTTTGATCAGGCGTAACCGTACTCGCTCTTGTTGATCCGAGTCGTAACCGTTCCAACCGACGATCTCGTGAGAAAAACGCTTACATCCCCTACAAACCAAATCACCGTACGTTGTAGAACACACTCCGACACAGGGTGTCCTTCGGTTAATCAACGTTCAAGCCGCCAGCAACCCGCGCACATCATCGCATCGAACGCGCTTGTTGCGCGCAATCCTCATCGAAACTCGCGCTGAATTGAGCGTCACTCAATCATCAAGCATGATTATGGAGTTCAATCACGGTTGGCCCTTCCGTTAATTCCGCGTCTCTGCGTTGCTTCGTTTCGTCATTTCGGTCAATAGACAATCTTTCCAGATAAGCGTCATCGATATCGCCCGTAACGTAGTTGCCGTCAAAGACAGAGCAATCGAAGCTCTCAATCACGCGATTTCCTTCTCGGGCCGATTCAACGAGGTCGTCCAAATTCTGATAGATCAGCCAGTCAGCACCTAGATACGTGCCTACCTCTTCGTCGGTACGATTGTAAGCAACGAACTCTGCGGACGTCGGCATATCGATGCCGTACACGTTTGGATACCGAACCGCTGGGGCGGCCACAGCAACAAACACCTTTCTAGCGCCTGCGTCCCGTGCCTGTTGCACAATTTCCTGGGTGGTCGTACCCCGAACAATAGAGTCTTCCACCAACAGCACGTTCTTTCCGTTGAACTCTAAATCGATGGCATTGAGCTTTTGCCGCACAGATTTTTTCCGCTGATTTTGACCCGGCATAATAAACGTCCGTCCAACATATCGATTCTTAACGAACCCTTCCCGAAGCTTGACGTCCAACCGATGCGCGAGAGGTTGCGCAGCCGTCCGACTAGTTTCAGGTATCGGCATCACCACGTCGATCTCGTGATCCCGACCCGAGCATTGTTCCAAAATCCGATCGGCAAGTTTTTCGCCCATCCTTAGCCGTGCTTTGTGCACAGAGATGTCATCCATAATCGAATCGGGACGAGCCAAATAAACGTGTTCAAAAATACAGGGGGTGAGGCTAGGTCCAACAGCACATTGCTGCACGTGTAAACGGCCCTCGACGTCTATATAGACTGCTTCGCCGGGTGCCACATCGCCCAAGATCTCGAAACCAAGCACCGATAATGCTGCACTTTCGCTAGCGATTATATATTCCTCACCGCCCTGCACGTCGCGACAGCCGTATACCAACGGTCTTATTCCATGCGGATCCCTAAAACCGACGATGCCCCCTCCCATGATCAGTGCAACGGCAGCATAGGCTCCAAGGCAACGCGCATGAACGCCCGCAACCGCTTCAAAAATGTGTTCCGGACCGGGAACGAACTCGCCGCGCTTATCAAGCTCGTGGGCGAAAACATTGAGTAGAATTTCGGAATCGGATTCCGTATTGACGTGGCGAAGATCGGCGCGAAATACATCGGCGACCAGTTCCTCGGCGTTCGTTAAATTTCCGTTGTGCGCCAAGCTTATCCCGTAAGGAGAATTTACGTACATTGGCTGAGCTTCGGCCGAGCTGCTGGTTCCTGCCGTTGGATAACGCACGTGGCCGATGCCCATGTCGCCTGCAAGCCTGTGCATATGACGTTGCTGAAAGACTTGGCTAACCAGACCCGTATCTTTGCGGAGGTGAAGCCGATCGCCGTCAGCGGTGACTATGCCGGCAGCATCCTGTCCGCGATGTTGCAAAACCGTCAGTGCGTCATAGATGTCCTGATTAACAGGGCCCTTGCCTACGATTCCGACGACGCCGCACATACTATATTTAACCTCGCAGAGCTTCCTTTATGAATCCAAAGAACCGTACAACATCTACCTCAAACGCCATCAAATAAGGTCGAAGCATCGATTCCTGCCACCAACCAGTTTCTGACTGAGAAGACTCGACCGCCACAAGCGCAACGATCACTAGTATAGCTCCTCGCGCTCCACCAAAGAAAAATCCAAGCGTTCGGTCGGTTCCCGTCAACCCTGTTCCTTGTACAAGCTTACCTAGCATCCATTGAACGATAACTCCAATGACGAGAATTCCGATAAATATTGCCGCGAAGGCACCGGAGTACCGGAACGCTTGCTGTGCCGGCTCAGACAATCCTTCCATCCAACCGAACTGAATGAAGTTCATAGTCGATTCGGCAAACATCGTGGCACTAAGGAATGCTGCCAACCAAATTGCGAGAGAAACTGTTTCTCGAACAAGCCCACGGGCCATTCCGATTGCCGCGGAGATCAGTATCACAACTGAAATGGCGATGTCCGCATAATGCCAACCGGTCACTGGCTAAAACCGACAATCAATGCTTCCAAACCATCGTATCTATCGGCAAGTTCCTCCTCCATAGATAGTGCATCGGTACGCAAGAGTATGGGTCCGACCGCAACTCGAGTTCGATTACCTCCCACTTTACGTACATTCGAAAGCCACGCCGAATATCCGTCTTGAAGCAAGCGATCGCGCAAGGCGGTTGCGTTATCGTACTGATCGAAGCTACCAACTTGTACCGCCCATACGAGAGTAGAGGTATCTTCAATAGACAAAACCGGATCGCCGATCCGAGTATTGTTGTCTTCTAGATAACCTTCCTCGTCAATAGTCTCACGAAGCACTTTCCGCGCATCTAACGCAGCTTTTGACCCCGGAACCTCGGAAGTATCTTCCGAAACCGCTACCGAAAAATCCAGTGTGTCGACGGCTTGCTGCAAGTCAAACGCTTCCGAATTAAACGCCTCGGTAGGCTTGAGTCCGTCTCCATCGAATAGCATCGGTAGAAATATAATTGCTATCGACGCAAGAAAGATGGCACCTGTGACCCGGTATCGAGTCAACTCCATCACAGGATTAGCCGGTCGTCAGTTATCGTGAAAATAACCAAATGCGCATTCGCTCGACTAAATCAAAGGATCCGAATACGAGAATTATATCGGTACTCTGCGTCGTATCGATGAGGTAATCAACACAAGGCTCGATTTTCCCTCCAACACTCCCCGTAGGCCCAAAACTAGCCTTTTGTTCGAGTTCGCTCGCGGGCTGTCCTCGAGTCCCAATAGTGTCCGCGTACACCACTTGATTTAGCATCCCACCCAACACACGCAGAATCTGTGCTGCGTGTTTGTCGGTGTAACAACCAAACAGCCCACTGAACCGACGTCCCGGATAACGTTCCTTCAGCTGCTCCAATAAAAACCGAGCGGCATGAGAATTATGGGCAACATCGAGAATCCAAGTACGGTCCATCATGTGTACCACTTCGAAACGTCCCGGCAGACGAACGTCTACGACATCCGCAATCAATTTGGAATCTATGGATTCACCGAGTAGCACCGCGGCCTGGAGCGCGACGACTGCATTTTCCGTCGCAATAGACGGACGTTGCGAGTACTGATAGGCATTAAGTTGGGCACCCTCAGTGACCTCGATTCTCCAACCGTTCGAATCTGCATTCTCGTGAAAGTCCCGCCCAGAGATATAGGTCGGTACTCCAAGCTCTTTCGCACGTTGCTCGATCGATTCGGGTATTTGGGATTCACCAAAAATCAATGGGATGCCGCGCCGTAATATTCCCGCTTTTTCACGGCCGATGCATTCTCGATCAGATCCTAGGTATTCCTCATGGTCGATACCGACGCTGGTAATAATGCTGAGATCACCATCAATAATATTTACCGCATCTAGGCGTCCACCTAGACCGATCTCTAGAATAGCGTAGTCCAGATCCTCCCGGCTGAAGCACGTGAGCGCGGCGAGAACGGCGTACTCGAAATAATTGAGTGGCACACGGTTTCGGGCGGCTTCTACCATTTCAAAACTCTTGACTAAACTATTATCACTCACCTCCTCGCCTTGAACTCTGATCCGTTCATTAAAGACATGCATGTGTGGCGACAAGGTTGTGCCAACACGAGCGCCGGCGGACAGTAATATCTGTTCGAGAAAAACGGCGGTGGACCCCTTGCCGTTGGTTCCCGCGACCACGATCACCGTCCGTGCAGGTCTTAATACCGCCAAGCACTCGGCGACGTCATACACTCGCTTCAAACCGTCGAGTACATTTTTCGGGTGTTCCCGACCGATCCTGGCAAGCCACCCGCGTAGTTGAGACGATTCCTCTCGGATCACACGTTGACTAGTCATCAAAGAAATTCTATCTGGAACCAGCTATTCGCGCGCGTCCTGGTCACTCTCATCCATCGCGTCCCGGAGTTCCCTTACTTGTGCTTCGAGGGCACCGGGGATTTGACGTTCTGAACTCTGGAGAGCTTCCATGGTCCGGACGAGCGCACTGCCAACGACCACACCATCCGCGTACGTCGCTATCCGCCGTGCATCCTGAGGATCTTTGACACCGAAACCGACCATCACCGGCAGCGGTGTATACGACTGGACCCGCAGCACCTCCTTCCGAACGGTCTCGACCTCCAAATGCTGAGCACCAGTTACTCCTTTTAACGCTACGTAGTAAATGAAACCGCCCGCCACAGAAACGATCGAACGCGCACGCGCCTCGGTGGTTGTGGGTGCGATCAAAAAGACAAGATCGAGATCCGCTGCCGCAAATGCGGGTTGAATATCCGTCGCTTCTTCTGGCGGGAGATTGACGATGATGACGCCATCGACGCCGGCCTCGACAGCGTTTTTCACCAAGTGCTCGGGGCCCCGATGCAACAACGAATTAAAATACCCCATCATGAGCACAGGGGTGTTCGTATCGGTTTGTCTGAAATCACGAACCATGTCAAGAACTGCGACTAAATTGACCCCATTCGCAAGAGCGCGTTCCGACGACTTCTGTATCGTGGGGCCTTCTGCCTCGGGATCTGAAAACGGAACACCTAGCTCGAGAATATCTACGCCGCCCCTCACCAGCGCGCGAAGCGCGGGCACCGTCGTCGCAACCGACGGATCACCCGCGGTGACGAAAGAAACCAGCGCGGTTTTACCTGCGCGTTTGTACGTTTCCAGCCGCGAACCAATACGACTCAAAATTGAATCCCATCCATGTCAGCAATGGTTTGGATATCCTTGTCCCCACGACCCGAGAGATTCACGACGATAATTTCATCGTTGTTGCGACGCAACGCCTCGACGGCGGCATAAGCGACCGCGTGGCTAGACTCTAATGCAGGCATAATTCCTTCGGTCCGAATCAATAGTCGGAATGCGTCGACGGCCTGTTCGTCGGTCACAGCAACGTAATTTGCGCGTCCAATGTCTTTCCAGTACGAATGTTCGGGACCAACGCCAGGGTAGTCGAGACCCGCCGAAATCGAATGGGTTTCTCGTATTTGGCCATCTTCATCGTCCATGACGTAGCTTCGGCTTCCGTGCAATACCCCGGGCCGACCCGCGTTCAGTGGCGCCGCGTGCCTCCCTGTCTCAATACCAAGCCCAGCGGCCTCGACCCCCACCAAATCGACTCCATCGTCATCCACAAATGGAAAAAATAGCCCCATAGCATTCGAGCCGCCGCCGACGCACGCGATAAGCACATCCGGTAGTCGTCCCAACTGCTCGAGGCTTTGCTCTTTCGTCTCCCGACCAATGACCGTTTGAAAGTCGCGGACGAGCGCCGGGTACGGGTGAGGTCCCGCAACACTCCCGATAATGTAGTGCGTATCGTCTACGTTTGTTACCCAGTCACGCATTGCTTCGTTCATGGCATCTTTGAGTGTTCGCGAACCAGACGAAACGGGAACCACCTCGGCTCCTAACAATTTCATGCGATATACGTTGAGCGCCTGCCGTTTTACATCTTCTTCGCCCATGTAGACGCAACAATCAAAACCAAAACGAGCCGCAACCGTTGCGGTGGCCACACCGTGCTGACCGGCTCCAGTTTCCGCTATCACTCGCCGTTTCCCCATTCGTTCCGCAAGCAGAGCCTGCCCAACGGCGTTGTTAATTTTGTGAGCGCCCGTGTGATTCAGATCCTCCCGTTTTAGACAAATGCGTGCACCACCGATTTCGTTCGTAAGCCGTAGGGCCTCGTACAACGGAGTCGGCCTACCGACGTAATGCGCCAAATCATGTTCGAACCGCTGACGAAATACCTCGTCCGTCGACAAGTTCTCGTAAAGCTCGGTAAGTTCATCGAGTGCGTGCGTTAACGTCTCGGCAACAAAACGTCCGCCAAATTCTCCGAAGTGGCCACCATCGTCAGGCGCGTTATAGGGTTTACGGTTACGCGCCGACACGTCGAACCTCACTCATGAACGCTTCCATTTTCTGGGCATCTTTGGCGGGTCCGCCGTCTTTTTCAATTCCACTCGCTACGTCGACGGCCCAAGGATTCGTCTGCTTTATGGCCTGCGCCACATTAGCCGCATCCAATCCGCCCGCCAGAATGATTCGCTGTTTTACGTACTTCGGCCATAACGCCCAATCAAAAGTTCTACCAGTTCCGCCTCGCTCCAGACCACGAAAAGAATCGAGCATCAATGCTTGTGCTCGATGATACTTGACTGAGAACTCTTCGAAATCAAACCCCTCGTTCACCGATGCCGCTTTCACGAAAGGAACTTGAAACTGTTCGCAAAATGCAGCCGGTTCGTGACCATGGAACTGCAAGAAGTCCACTCCCACTTCCTCAACGACGTCCACAACTTCTTCGACTCTCGGGTCTACAAAAACAGCGACCGTTTTCACCGTACCATCAATGCTCCGAACGATCTCATCGGCGGTTTTTAGCGGAACCAGTCGGCGACTATGCTCGTAGAAATTGAGTCCAATCGCGCTGCAACCGAGGTCGACGGCCTGGATCGCGTCTTCCACCGTCGTAATTCCACAGAACTTTACTGCAACGCCCATAGTCGAGGAGCCTAAAAAAGCGCGCTAGTCTACCACCTGCGGACCCAAGATAACGGGACGTCGAGCTTCAATGTGACGTGAAAAATTTGGATACGAAACCTGAACTAGATACAGCCCATGCGGTGGCGCGGTGGGAGGAGCGAGAGATCGATTTCGGGCAGCAAGAAGGGTCTCGACATCCGAAGCATGAAGCATATTCGAACCCACTTGCGCTAGCGTCCCCGCGATGTTTCTAACCATGTGCATGAGAAACGCATTGGCAACCGTATCGATCGCTACCATCCGTCCACTTCGACTCACGGTCATTTTCTCAATACACCGATAGGGAGTTGATGCTTGGCATTGCGCAGCTCGAAATGACGAAAAGTCATGTTTACCTAATAGAACCTGGGCTGCCTCTTGCATGCGGTTCACATCCAATATCTTGTCCTGCCAACACGCCAAGTCTTTTCCTATCGCGGGTCGCGAATCAGACTCTCCGAAAACGTATATGTATCGGCGCCGCACCGCGGACCGCCGCGCATCAAAACCCTCCGGAACACGTTCCGCCCAAATAACTGACACGTCGTCTCCGATAACAGCATTCACACCTCTAACCCACGCCGAAAGAGGCCTAGGGGGACCACCAAAACTAACGATTTGGTGAGTTGCATGGACGCCGGCGTCGGTTCGACCAGCGGCCGTAACCCGCACAGGTTCGTCGGCAACACAAGCCAATGCTTCTTCGAGAACCCCCTGGACCGTCACTGGCCCACGCTGCGCCTGAAACCCATGAAATGCCGTCCCCATGTATTCAAGGCCTAGCGCAATGGTTTCCTTAGACACTTTGGCTTTTCTTTCCTCGAACTAAACAAAACAAAGATCCAATGTCGAAGCTATACACCGGCATTCTGTGCGCGTAAAAGTAAGGGATTCAGGTTAGACCAATAGCGGCATCAAGCCCTCGGCGATTTGCACGCTATTGAGCGCAGCTCCTTTTCGAACGTTATCTGAAACAACCCAAAGGTTCAGCCCACACGGATGCGAGATATCTTCTCGAATCCTTCCGACAAAGACGGCGTCGTTGGAGGCCGCATCAAGAGCCGCTGTCGGATAACGACTAGCATTTTGCTCATCTAGCACCACGACACCTTCGGCAATTTCCAACAACTCTCGTGCTTCCTCCGCACTGATAGGATCCGTTGTTTCAATATGTACGGCTTCGGAGTGTCCGTAAAAGACGGGAACCCGAACGCAGGTCGGATTCACCCTTATGCGTTCATCTTCGAAGATTTTCTGCGTTTCCCAGACCATTTTCATTTCTTCTTTGGTGTAGCCGTTGTCCTGAAACGAGTCGATGTGGGGGATCGCGTTAAATGCGATTTGAACGGGGTGAACTTTCGTCTCGATTTCTTTTCCGTTCATAAGGCCGAGAGTCTGTTCGGCCAGTTCGTTGATTCCGGGCGTGCCGGCACCCGACACCGCCTGGTACGTAGCAACATTGATGCGCTCCAAACCAACCGCATCATAGATCGGCTTCAAAGCGACAACCATTTGGATGGTGGAACAATTAGGATTAGCCACAATGTGTCGTGCAAAAGCGTCCTGGATTCGATGTCCATTGACCTCGGGGACAACCAAGGGCACGTCGTCGTCGTATCTGAACGCAGAAGTGTTGTCGACCACGATGGTTCCCGAGAGTGCGGCTCGTTCGCCATGTTCCGCTGATACCGTACCACCCGCTGAAAATAGGGCGATCTGGGTATTCGAAAAATCGAAATCGTCGAGTAGCTGCACGCGAATCGATTTCCCTTGAAATTGAAATCGTTTTCCAAGGGACCGTTCACTTGCAAGCAACGCGAGTTCACTTATCGGAAAGTTGCGGTCCTCGAGGATCTCCCGCATGGCTGTACCCACGGCACCCGTGGCACCAGCAATGGCGACGTTGATTTTTTCCATTATCTAGGCCTGATCATCCGTCTAGCGCCGCAATAACTGCGTCGGCCATCTCGTCCGTACTTACCAACGTCAATTCCGCCGTGGTTTCAGGCGGCATAATGTCGGGGGTGCGGAACCGACGTAAGACATCGGCCACGGACCGTTCCAACCTATCTGCAATATCTACTTCGGAAAGGCTGTACCGGAACATCATCGCACCGGAAAGAATAGTCGCCAGCGGGTTGGCAATGTTCTGTCCCACGATATCGGGTGCGCTACCGTGTACCGGTTCAAAGAGTCCTTGTGCGCTAGCGTTGAGAGAAGCAGACGGCAACATCCCTAAAGAACCTGTCAGCATAGCCGCGACATCGGAAAGAATGTCACCGAACATATTTCCAGTAACCATCACATCGAATTGATTAGGATGGCGCACAAGCTGCATCCCCGCGTTGTCAACGTACATATGGGAAAGTTCCACGTCCGGATAGTCCGCGTGAACCTCGGTGACAACTTCACGCCAGAGCTGCGTGACCTCAAGTACGTTGGCCTTGTCCACTGAGCAAAGGCGCCGACCTCTTTGGCGAGCAAGATCAAAAGCCGTACGCGCAATACGGGCGATCTGATGTTCATCGTATTCGAAAGTGTTGTAGCCACGGCGGCCTTCCTTGGCGTGCTCAATACCGCGTGGCACGCCAAAATAGATCCCACCCGTCAGTTCACGAACGATCAAGATGTCGAGGTTCGTCACCAATTCGGTTTTCAAAGACGAAGCGCTCTCTAGAGACGGAAACGCCACCGCCGGACGAAGGTTGGCATATAGGTCCAAGGCAGCTCGAATTTGCAGCAGGCCTCTCTCCGGTCGATCGTCCATTGCCAAGTGATCCCACTTCGGTCCTCCAACCGATCCCAGAAGAATTGCGTCTGACTGCCGAGCGGCATCAAGGGTTTCCTTCGGCAAAGGCCTACCGTATCGATCGATGGCGATACCGCCTATGTCCGCCGTAGAAATATCAAGTTCCGCCTGTCCCTGAGAGGCCGCTTTCATTACACGCACCACGTGTGGCATTACTTCCGCACCGATACCGTCGCCAGGGAGTATCAGAATGTTATGTTTGGTCATGGCTGAAAATCCATGGCATGGACTCGCGATGCCGAACTTCGAACTCGCGGATCTCGTCTGAATGCATGAAAGTCATGCCAATGTCATCGAGTCCCAGTATCAGGGCTTCTTTTCTCCCGGGTTCTATCTCAAAAGGAATATCGTCCGCGGTTTCAACAGAGAGTCGCTGCGTTTCGAGATTGACTTCGACCTCCAATGCCTGCGGACCCGTCGCTAAACCAAATAAGTATTCTATTATTTCTTCTTTTAAAACAATGGGTAATAATCCATTTTTAAAACAATTATTGTAAAAAATATCAGCAAAACTCGGTGCAATAACGCAACGGATACCAAATTCGAATAACGCCCAAACGGCGTGCTCTCTGCTAGAACCACAACCAAAATTTCGCCTTCCCAATAGGATGCTGACACCCTGGTATCGAGGGTCGTTAAAGATAAATTCCCTGTTGATTTTTCTCTCATTGGGATTCTTGCCAATCTCGCCTTCGTCGATAAAGCGCCAAGCATCGAACAGATTCTCACCAAACCCGGTCCGCTTAATGGATTTAAGAAATTGCTTGGGGATGATTTGATCGGTGTCGACATTTGCCCGGTCAAGTGGAACTAAGGTTCCCCGATGCACGCTAAAAGACTCCATCACATAAATTCCCGAGGGTCGGCCAAACGACCTGCTATGGCACTTGCTACAGCCGTTGCTGGACTGACCAAGTGCGTACGCCCCAGGTATCCTTGTCGCCCTTCGAAATTTCGATTCGAAGTCGACGCTGCCCGTTCCTCCGGATACAAACGATCCGCGTTCATCGCCAAACACATTGAACACCCAGGATCACGCCATTCAAAACCCGCATCCGAAAAGATTTGGTCTAAACCCTCCTGCTCAGCCTCCGCCTTAACCAGCCCCGATCCTGGTACCACGATCGCAGACTTCAACGCGGACGATATTTTCCGTCCTCGCACGAGATCTGCCGCTATCCGCAGATCTTCTATACGAGAATTCGTGCATGAACCAATAAAGACGCGATCGAGGCGAAGTTCTGTCATCGGCGCGCCAGGTTCCAGGCCCATATACTTGAGTGCCCGGACGGCCATTTCCTCTTTCTCAGGATCATCAAAGATATCCGGTTCGGGAACAACGCCATCGATATCAACAACAAGCTCAGGGTTAGTTCCCCAAGATACCTGTGGTTTCAGTTCGTCAGCGTCCAATTCGAAAGATAGATCGAACTCCGCACCCGGGTCCGACACCAAACCACGCCAATACCGTTCCGCCCTTTCAAGAAGTTCTCCTTCTGGAGCAAACGGGCGACCCTCGAGATAACTTAGAGTCACGTCATCGACGGCCACTAAACCTGCTCGTGCACCCGCTTCAATCGACATGTTGCATACCGTCATCCGTCCTTCCATCGACAACGACCGGATCGCGCTACCGGTATATTCGATCGTATGTCCCGTCGCTCCAGCGGTTCCCAACAACCGAATAATCGCGAGTACAATATCTTTCGCATACACGCCCTGTTGCAGCCTGCCCGTTACCTCGACACGCAGGTTCTGAGACCTCGTTTGAACCAAACACTGAGTCGCTAGTACGTGTTCGACTTCCGAAGTGCCAATACCCTGGGCAAGCGCCCCGAACGCTCCGTGGGTCGACGTATGCGAATCACCACACACAATGGTCGTTCCAGGCAAGGTGGCCCCTTGTTCCGGGCCAATCACGTGGACGATGCCTTGTCGCGGATCGGTCATGTCAAACTGTCGAATCCCAAAATCGTTACAGTTTCGATCTAACGTAATGATTTGTTCTCGAGCAATCGGGTCTTCGATTCCTTCAACTCCCGCCGCTCGATTCTGGGTCGGCACATTATGGTCTGGCGTGGCAAGGTTCGCGCCCAGTCGCCACGGCGACCTGCCCGTCAGCCTTAAGCCTTCAAACGCTTGCGGGGAAGTGACCTCGTGCAATAAGTGGTGGTCTATATACAAAATCGTCGCGCCATCGGACCTTTGTCCAACGACGTGTGCATCCCATATTTTGTCGTAGAGGGTTTTAGTCATGGTCCCGCTCTATACAACAACGAGCTTCCTTGTAATTCAAAAGGGGGGTTAAAACATTCTACATAACCGGAACGTGTGTCGGGGGCTTCGTCAACGCTCAATTCACCAAGATTACCGCGTTACATCCGCATTCTGTGCTCGATCTCGGAGCGCATGGTCCATGAGCACTAGCGCGACCATCGCCTCCGCAATGGGTGTCGCACGAATCCCGACACACGGATCGTGGCGTCCAGTCGTGACCACCTCCACCTCGTTTCCCGCGCGATCGACGCTCTTACCAGGCCGGGTCAGGCTCGACGTTGGTTTCAGCGCAATGCTTACGACGATATCCTGTCCCGACGATATGCCACCAAGAATTCCACCGGCATCATTGGAAAGGAAGCCCGACGTATCCATCTCATCTCGATGTTCACTGCCGCGTTGTTGAATCACTCCGAAGCCCGCGCCGAATTCAACGCCTTTAACGGCGTTGATGCTTACAAGCGCCGCCGCCAAATCCGCATCCAATTTGTCGAACACCGGTTCGCCAAGGCCCACGGGAATATTGCTTGCCATTACGTTGACTCTCGCACCAATTGAATCACCGTCGCGCCGGAGCCGTTCAATCAATTCGGCGATAGGGTCGATCATTTCTGGATCCGGGCAGAAAAATGGGTTCCCGTCGACCGTATCTAACGATTTTACTTCCGGCCGTATGGCGCCTATCTCCGCGAGGTAACCACGTATTTCAGTGCCAAACGTCAAGCGGAGATATTTTTTTGCAATACCCGCCGCCGCAACTCGCATCGCGGTTTCCCGCGCCGACGCTCGGCCTCCACCACGATAATCTCGGTGGCCGTATTTTTTGTCATAAGTGAAGTCCGCATGGGCTGGGCGGTATAGATCTTTGATCTGTCCATAATCTCTCGAACGTTGATCCGTGTTTTCGATCACTAAACCGATTGGAGTGCCCGTGGTTTTTCCCTCAAAAACGCCCGAGAGTATCTTTACTTGATCGTCTTCCTGGCGCTGCGTCGTGTATTTCGACTGGCCCGGGCGTCTCCGATCCAAGTCCCCTTGCAGATCCTCTTCACTAATTTCAAGACCGGGAGGGCAGCCGTCGACCACTGCACCCATCGCGAGTCCATGACTTTCGCCAAAGGTGGTGACCGTAAAAGTCTGTCCAAACGTATTGCCTGCCATCCCGTCAGCTTACCGCAAGAATGTTTCCGCGTCGGCCACGAAAACGCCGAACCCCCCGTCCTCCCGTCGGACCGCATATTCAAGTACCGGCCAAGTAATATCGTACGACGGAAACGCGTTCAAAAAGCCTGCTGTTGCGCTGCCGGTTTCGCCAACCAAAACCCCTTTGGGCGACATCCACTTGCCAATCTCCCTAAGGATCGATCTCCAACACGCGAGCCCGTCATGGCCAGCGGCCAGACCCGCCCTTGGTTCATACGCATACTCTTCCGGCAGGTGCTCAAATTCGTCGGCCGAAACGTAGGGAGGATTGGCAATGATGACGTCGAAAACATTCGGCTCTAATTGATCAAACAAATCCGACCGAAGAATCTCAACATTGTCGGACACACCATGTCGTAAAACATTCGATCTCGCCGACGACAACGCTCGCTCATCAATATCTATCAACGTGACGGAGGCTTCTGGAAATGCCAATGCCGCCATCACGCCGAGACATCCCGTCCCGCAACAGAGATCCATAATACGATCAGGAGGCTCTCTCAACCACGGTCGCAAATTAGTCTCGATGATTTCGCCGATTGGCGAGCGCGGTATCATCACGCCGCGTTCAACTTCGAACCATCGATTGAAGTACCAAGCCAACCCAGTCAGATACGCGACCGGTACCCGATCACCGAGACGAAGGGACACACAATCTTCTACGCACCGTTCAAACACCTCATCAATCGAGTCGCTGACCCGTTGCATAAGAAGACCATGTACCAGCACCCAGGCTTCCATGTGCGCACTATCGGATCCGTGGCCATAATAGATATCCGAAGCCCGTTCTAACCGATTTGCAACATGCCGCACCAACGCCTCGGTCCCAGCGGGATTTCTATATTCTTCATTCACTCCGGAGACGGCTTGGAAGCACAAGCTCAAGTCTTGAGTCGGTTGATTCTTCCGTTGGTGCCATCGGACCCGTGCCAAACGGTATCGTAGTCACACCGCTAACTTCTGCGATTCGTTCTGCCGCAAGTTCGGCGCACTCCTCTGATCGTTCAAGAAGCTTGTCGACTTTCATGGATCCATACAGGTGACAGACCACAT
>Ga0209445_1000046_pt1 | contig 60480 bp, 57 predicted proteins | sample MarorgKNORR_S2LV_4_FD_188223 | JGI IMG/M metagenome (GOLD analysis project Ga0209445, IMG submission 188223) | Marine microbial communities from the Southern Atlantic Ocean, analyzing organic carbon cycling - NADW_A/KNORR_S2/LV (SPAdes) (version 2) | ecosystem: Environmental > Aquatic > Marine >... | reverse complement strand
CCCATGCCCTGCTCATCCTGTCAGACGATTACGGTGGCCTATTCCTACTTTGTATGACAATTACGCGAAGTGGGCCGTTCGAGTTTCGAGTTGCTCACCGGAACCCTCGTTCGCTGCCGCGAATACAACAGAGAGCGCACCTCGGTCTCACGGAAAACCCCGTGCCCCGAAGACGGCTATCGACCTTTCTCGCCGCGTTGCTAACGGCCGTGATGGTCCGGATTCGTGACTCCACAGGCCTGGCGCCTCCTCCGCATATCTTCACGACCGAGGAGGTCCACTGGCTCTCGCCCGAGCTCGAAAACGAATTCGACGGGATGATCACGATCCAGGAGCCCGCAGAGCCGGACGAGGTGAGCCATCAGCCCCCGGAGGCTTCCGCGTCGCGCCGTGGGCCGCTGCGCGCGGTTCGCCGGCTGTTTGCCCGGATGATGCGCGGCAGGGGGTGACTCGCGCGCCGCGCTCGCGACGGACACATTGGCGTTCCGGCCCACTTCACCAGGGAGGCACGCCATGCGCGTCCGCAAGCTCCTCTTGATCGTCCCACTCCTGCTGGCCTTTCCTCTGCAAGCGCAGGAACTGCGGGTGGCTGAGTTGGGCGAGTGCGCCTTGGAGAGCGGGGCTGTGCTCGCGCCCTGCGATGTCTCTTATCGCACCTATGGAGAACTGAACGCCAACCGCGACAACGCGATTCTGATCTCGACCTGGTTCGGTGGCAACTCGGCGGCCTGGACCGGGATCCTCGGTGGGGGGCTCATCGACCTCGAGGGCTTCTACACGATCGTCGTCGACGCCTTCGGCAATGGCGTCTCGACGTCGCCCACGAACAGCCCCACCCAGGGCGGCGACGCCTTCCCGTTGGTTTCGATCGGCGACATGGTGCAGGCGCAGCATCGGCTCGTGACCGAGGTCCAGGGTCTGGACGGTCTGTACGCGGTAATGGGGATCTCGATGGGCGGCATGCAGACCTTCGAATGGCTCGTCGAATATCCCGACTTCTTCCAGAAGGCGGTGCCCATCATCGGCTCGCCCAGGTTGGGGGCGTATGACATCGCGCGCTGGGAGATCGAATTGCGCGTGCTCGAGCTCTTCGAGGACTGTGAGTGCGAGGCGGCGGCAGCGGTTCACGCGGGGCTCTCGATCCTGACGCTGAACACACCGGAGTACCACGCGCGTGTGACGGACCGTACTACGATCCAGGCGACGCTGACCAGCCAAGGCGTCCAGGGCGTTCGCGGTCTGGGAGAGGGTCGCAGCAAGAACATCGCGACTCAGCTCCGAGCCATGATCAACCACGACATCTCGCGGAAATTTGGCGGGGACATCGCGGCGGCAGCGTCCGCGATCAAGGCGGACCTTCTGGTCGTCGTGGATGTGGACGACCACCTGGTGACCCCGGGCCCTGCGCTGGACTTCGCCGAGATGGTCGGCGCGCAGAGCCTCGTGCTGCAGGACGATTGCGGCCACCTAAGCCCGTTCGTGAGTTGCTCGGGCACCGCGATGACATCGACGATCAAGGCCTTCCTGTCACGCGACGACTGAGCATGCTGACGGCTCACAGGGAATGTCCATGACAAGCAAACTCGACTGGCGGTACCACCGACCTGGCTGAACCAGCTGCAAACGCACTCAAGAGTTTCTTGAGCAGAACCACATTGAGGACGGGACGGTGCAGTATGCGTCCCGGGAGCCGCTGGAGGGTGCCACAGCTTTGTCCGCGCTCGAAGGCATCTCCGAGCTGTACGTGGCCAAGGGAAGGAAGAGCATCTTCTTGGATCTCACGCGAGATCGTCCGTCCGACGACAAACTGCTCGAACTCCTGCTCGGGCGGTCCGGCAAGCTGAGGGCGCCCACCCTTCGCATCGGGAAGCGCCTCATCGTGGGGTACCACGTGGAGCTGCTGGAGGACGCCCTGATGTAGTGCTGGCTACTCCCGCGGATCTCCGTCGGCGAGCACCTGCTGGCGACGCTCCTCCCGGTCCGCCTTCACCCGCTCCCGAATGTCGACGTGCGCGAGCCCAAGGATCTGACCGGCGAGCAGGGCGGCATTCACGGCGCCGGCTTTGCCGATGGCAAGCGTGGCGACCGGCACACCGCGCGGCATCTGGACCGTGGAGAGGAGTGAGTCGAGTCCGTCCAGCGACCAGCCCTTCATAGGCACACCGAGCACAGGCAGCGTCGTCTTTGAGGCGAGCACTCCGGCCAGATGCGCCGCTCCGCCGGCAGCAGCGATGATCACCTCGATGCCGCGCTCTTCGGCCGTGGCAGCCCAGTCGGTCGCAAGATCCGGCGTACGGTGCGCGGACATCACCCGCACTTCGCATGAGATACCGAGTGCCTCGAGTGTCGTCACCGTGTGCGTCATCGTGCTCCAGTCCGACTTCGAGCCCATGACAACGCCGACCAACGCTTCAGCCATCGTGCTTCACCCCGTTCGCCCGTAGTGTAGGTGGTGCGGATACGTGTCCGGACCGGAAGGCCGGGACGTTGCACTCGGCGGATGTGGGAATCAAGGGCCGCAAAGGATTGGGCGAACGCGTGAGCACTCAGGAGGGGCAATTCCGGGCCTGGCCCGACGAGCCATCGCAGCTCACCCCGTTGCTGCCGTTCGTATTCTGCGCGTGGGCGGACGGCGCTCTCTCGACCGCGGAACTGAAGGCCTTTCGGGCTCATGTGGACGCACAAGATTGGCTCGCGTCGGATGCCCGGGACTCGCTGAGTGCGTGGCTAGACCCAGGCAATCCGATGAGTCCCGATGAACTCAGCGCGCTGGGCGCACACATCAGGTCCGTTCCGCTGGAAGACCGGAAGGCGGCGAGCGTCTCGATCACGGACTTGGGTCTGGCGCTCTGGCGCGCACAGGAAGGAGCAACGGGTCCGTGGAGCGCGGACGATGCCATCGAAGGACTTCGTGCCCTGGAGAGCGCGCTGGGTCTCATCGGGCGAGAAGCCGCGCGTCGAGCCCTGGGGGCACCGGCTCCGAAGAGCAAGCTCCAGCCCCACGCTGCACATTTCGACGCGGAGTCGCTGCGCAACTATCTAGACCGGGATCATCGAGCGCTGCGCGATGAGGTGCTGGCGCTGCTGGGTCGGTCACCCCTGCTCATCCCGTTGGGTCTCGGCAAAGACGAGTACCGTGAGCGCGTGATGGACGCCGTACGCTTCCTCGCGCAGCGCGGACTGGGCTCGACCGCCTTCCCGGTCGACTACGGTGGTCAGGACGACCCCGGAGCCTCGCTCGCCATTTTCGAGAGCCTGGCGTTCGGAGACCTCAGCGTCCTGATCAAGTTCGGAGTTCAGTTCGGTCTCTTCGGGGGCAGCGTGTTTCAGCTCGGCACCGAGCGGCATCACCACGCCTACCTCGCCGCGATCGGCCGACTCGATCTGCCCGGGTGCTACGCGATGACCGAGACCGGCCACGGCTCGAACGTGCGCGACCTCGAAACGACGGCGACCTACGATGCGAGCACGGATGAGATCGTCGTCAGCACGCCCACCGACTCCGCGGCCAAAGACTGGATCGGAAACGCGGCATGTCACGGGCAGATGGCGAGCGTCTTCGCTCGACTGATCGTGGGGGGTGTGGACCACGGGGTTCACGCGGTACTCGTGCCGATCCGGGAGCAGGGCGGCAAAGTCTTGGACGGTGTGCGCATCGAGGACCGAGGCCTCAAAGAAGGCCTGAATGGTGTGGACAACGGGCGCATCTGGTTCCGGGATGTGCGCGTACCGCGCACCAACCTGCTCGACCGCTTCGCCTCGATCGACGAGGCAGGTACCTACGCGAGCCCGATCCCGAGCTCAGCGCGTCGCTTCTTCACGATGCTGGGCACCCTCGTCGCGGGCCGGGTGAGCATTGCGTCGGCGTCGGTGAGCGCTGCGAAAGTCGGTCTCACCATCGCGGTCCGACATACCGACCAACGTCGGCAATTCGGGTTGGATGGAGCAGAGGAGCAACCGCTGCTCGACTACCTGGTGCTGCAACGCGCCCTGCTGCCGAAGCTCTCCGGCACACTCGCGGCGCACTTCGCGGTCAGAGCCTTACAGCAGGACTACGCGGCGAGCCAAGGAGAGGACAGCGCCGAACTCGAGGTCACTGCGGCTGCGCTGAAGGCGTACGCCTCCGAGCAGTGCGTCGAGACCCTGCAAGCGTGCCGCGAAGCGTGCGGAGGTCAGGGCTATCTCGCAGCGAACCGCTTCGCGGCGCTTAAGGCGGACACGGACGTCTTCACGACGTTCGAAGGAGCCAACCTCGTTCTGTATCAACTCGCCGCGAAGGGGCTACTCTCTCGGTTCAAGGACGACATGAGCGACCTGAACCTCTGGGGAGCCGTAAAATACCTGGCGGAGCGCGCGGAGACGCGCCTCACCGAACTCAACCCAGTCGTCACACGCCGAACCGACCAGGAGCACTTGCTCGATCCGGCCTTCCATCAAGCCGCGCTCGAGTACCGCGAAGAGCGGCTGCTCCGTTCGGTCGCGAACCGACTACGGTCTCGTTTGGCAGACGGGATGGATTCGTTCCAGGCCCTCAACGAATGCCAGGACCACGTCGTCGCTCTGGCGCGTGCCCACATCGAGCGGGTCCTGCTCGAGCGCATGCAGGATGGGATCGCCGAAGCTCCCACGCCGGGGCTTTCCGAAGCGCTCGGAACCGTGAGTGCGCTCTACGCCCTTTCTCGCATTGAGGCGTCAATGGGCTGGTATCTCGAGACTGGATACTTGGAAGCGGCGAAGTCCAGGGCGATCCGAAACGAGGTCAACGAGCTGTGCCGCGAGCTGCGACCGCATGCGCTACTGCTCGTGGATGCCTTCGGTGTGCCCGAGGAGTTGCTGCCCGAGCTGGTGGCCGCACAAGCGTGATCAGTCCGCGGGGCCGCCATACGGCACACCTATGCTGCTAGACGGCGGAATCGTGGATGATTCAGAGGCGTCGATGTCGCCAGGAACAACAGCTTTTTCCTTTTGATACGGGGCCCGTGGCATAAACACTTGTTTTTTTTCCTGTGATTCGGGGCATTTTCTACGACAGAGCCTCGAGGGGCCGGTGCGCCGGTCCGATACCGTGTCGGAGGAACATCCCATGGTTCGCAAGGTCCTGATCGTTGCGACGCTACTCACAGTCGCCTCGCCGCTGGCCTCGGGCGGGATCGGCTCTACCGCTGGCTCTGTCTGCTGCTGATGACGACGGGCGGGGGAGACGGAGAGATACAGACCGAGATCGTGAAGGCCGCGCTGCTGCGTGGACGCATGTGCGAGTCCGTGGGTGACGTCGTGCGTACCTCCCGGAACCGGGACATCCCGGCCGGAGGGTCGCTGTTCCTGCTAGGCCTGTTCTCCGACATCAAGATGCTGCTCGGCGTGCCGGTCTCGGAGATCCTCGAGGACATCGACGTCACAGACGCGGTTCGTGACGCGATCCTCGACCACGAGGGTCCTGGTGGCACCATTCTGGCGGCCGTCGAAGGATACATGGAGGCGGATTGGGACCGCGCGGAGGGCGGTATCGGTCGCCTGGGCGCCGACGTGAGCACGCTCTTCGACGTCTACGTGGATTCGATCGCGTGGGCGGGCGACCGCATGGCGTACCACAAGGACGCCGCCTAGCAGGAGCAATGCTCCCAGCGGGTGGCTGCGTAGGCCTCCATTGTGAGGCGCCAGATCATGGTATCCCGCGATTCTCCGCGCGGGCCGACGGCATGGTCCACCAACGTTTCTCCGTGCTCGTATCCGAGCTTCCTGGGGACCGCAATGCTCGGCGCGTTCAGCGGATCGCAGTGGATCTCGATGCGTTCGATTCCCGAAAGCATGAAGCCCGCCTCGGTCATGGCATGCGCGGCCTCGGTGGCGAACCCCTGGCCCGTCTGATCCGAGCGTACCCAGTACCCGATCTCCAACGCGCCAGGACCGACGCGCCGGTATAGGCCGGCGCCGCCGAGCACTTCGGTCTCATCCGGATCCATCAAGGCGAAGAGCGCGCTGCGCCCACCGAAGAAGTCGTCCCGGTATCCGTTCAGCCGGTCCTCGAGCAGGTCGAGCTGCGAGGGCTCATTCATCGCCCACGGAATCCACCTCTGAAGCTCCGGCAGGCTGGAGTCGAGCGCCGCCTTGAAGAGCGGAGCATCATGAGGGTGCCAGCATCGCATGACGAGACGCTCCGACTCGATGCGCTCCGGAGGTACGGAGTCAGTCACCGCTGCTGAGGCCCCGGCCAATGCGCCCCCATCGGATCTCCCGCAGCACCGGAAACGATCTATACGAGCCCCTGTTGTAGGAGAAATACTTGAAGAGCACGCGACCTTCGATCCGCCAAGCCTCCAGCAGTCCCCAGTACCGTGAGTCGAGACTCTGGTCTCTGTTGTCGCCGAGCATGAAGTAGTGGCCCTCGGGAACCACGATCGGCCCCCAGTCGTGCCGGCTGGGCAGGTAGCTGTCGCGGTCGACGCTCGCCACGAGATGTTCGAGCTGCCACGCCATGTCTGGGCTGCGGTCGTCCTGTCGGCGCACGGCGTTCAGGTACGGCTCATCGACAGGCTCGTCGTTGAGGAAGAGCGCCGCGTTCCGCATTTCGAGCGTGTCGCCGGGCAGCCCGATCAGCCGCTTCACCAGCATCATGTCCACCTCGTGATGCGGGTCGAAGACCAGCACGTCGCCTCGATGTGGCCTCGAGTATCCGGGAATTCGGATCTGTGTGCCGGGGATGCGCGAGCCGATCGCCAGCCGATTTACCACCAGCATGTCACCAACCAGCAGAGTGCGCTCCATCGAGCCCGACGTAATCACGTAGGTCTGCACCAGAAACGTTCGGATCACGAAGAACAGAGCCAGCGCCATGACGATGGACTTCGTCCACTCGACGGCCGGATTCTTCTTTTTTTCCTTGTCCTTCTCTTTCGCCTCGGCCGGCAAGACTCCTCCTTGAGTAGCGCTGAGGAAAGATACCGCCCGTTGACGGATTCGGGCTCCTTCCGTAGATCCCAAAAGCCTGATGTCACTCAGTCCCGGGAGGAAGCTCTCGGGACCTTCGACCTCCCGTACAGAGGTGGTTTAGATGCGGACTCGCTTCGCGCTCGTTGCTCTCGGCTCTTGCCTGCTCTTCGTCGCGCCAGCAGGCGCCCAGATCCAGCGGTCGGCACTGCACGACTTTCAGATGGTCCCGGTTGCGGAAGGGTTCGAGACGCCCTGGTCGATGGCCTGGCTGCCTAACGGCGACATGCTGGTTACCGAGCGCCCGGGGCGCCTACGCATCGTGCGCGACGGTGAGCTGTTGCCGGACCCGGTGCCTGGCATACCCGAAGTCCACGCACGGGGTCAGGGCGGACTGCTCGACGTTCAGCCACACCCGGACTTCGCGAACAACCACTGGCTGTACATCACTTTTTCGAAGCCCCAGGCCGACGATCAGTCCACGACCACGCTGATCCGGGGCAAGTTCGAAAACGATGCCCTGACAGATGTCGAAGAGCTCTTCGAAGCGGTCGCCCGCGGTAGAAACGGGCACTACGGTTCCCGGATCGCATTCGCCGGCGGCTACGTCTTCATCTCGGCCGGCGACCGCCAGGCACCCTCGAGGGGCGACCTCGAGGCGCACCCCGCCCAGGACCGCTCGAACCACCACGGGGTCATCATTCGGCTGCACGACGACGGTCGCGTCCCGGCCGACAACCCGTTTGTCGGGCAAGAGGGAGTGCTGCCCGAAACCTGGAGTTACGGGCACAGGAATCCTCAGGGCCTCGCGATCCACCCTGTGACCGGCGACCTATGGGCCAACGAGCACGGCCCCCAGGGGGGCGATGAGCTCAACCTCATCCAGCCCGGCCGCAACTATGGGTGGCCGGTGATCGGGTACGGAGTGAACTACGGCAGCGGTTCCACAATCCACGTGGGCACGATGCGAGAGACGATGGAGCACCCCGTGCATTTCTGGGTGCCATCGATCGCGACGTGCGGACTCATGATCTACACCGGCGACCAGTTTCCTGGTTGGCAGGGGAACTTCTTCGTCGGGGGTCTCGGAGGCATGCAGCTCGCTCGGCTGACTGTGGACGGGCAGAACGTCGTCGCCGAAGAGACCCTCATCCAGGGCTTCGGCCGGGTCCGGGACGTGCGTCAGGGACCAGATGGCTACATCTATGTCGCGATTGGGAATCGCGGCGGTAGTCCGAGTGCAATCTACCGGATGGAGCCAGCCGGCAACCGTTAGGATGGAGACAGGACGCCGCCGCCGCGGCGTCCTGTCTCTTTCGTTTCAGTCAGCCCGCAAGACGGAAACGGGATCTACCGTCGCCGCGCGTGTCGCGGGCACCACGCTCGCCACGGCGCTCACCGCGAAGAGCACCAAGACTACGGGCACCAGCGTCATGGGCGAGACCGCCTCGAACGAGAACCCTCGTAGCACGTTCGAGATCAGCACCATCAGCGGCACCAGCAGGACTGTCCCGATCGCCAGCCCGAGCACGGTCATCTTGAGTCCTTGCAACGCGATCATGCCCACGACCGTGCGCGCCTCCGCGCCAAGTGTCATGCGCACTCAGATCTCCTGACGCCGCTACGCCACCGAGTAGGCGATGACGCCGTAAGTCCCCAGCGAAGCCAACAGCAACGCGAGGACTCCGAAGGCGCTCAAAATATCGTTGAAGAGGCTCATCGTGACCGTGTAGCGTGCCGCGTGCATGGAAACGATTCGCAGGCTTCGACGACTCTCCGATCCGGTCGGATCACGCGTTGTGCTGAAGTCGGGCCGAATCAATGTGGGACCCGGCCAGGCCATCCGCTGGACCGTTCACGAAAACGCCGGAATAAGCAGCCTTACCATCTGGTAGGCTGGTACACGAGGCACGCCACTCAGGCGTGGCGTGCCTCGCTCACCACAGTCAGGTGATAATTCTTCTTGCCTTTCCGGAGCACGAGAAACCGCCCCTCGATGGCATCCTCGGCCGTTACTCGATAATCGGTGCTCTCGATGCGACGATTGTTGAGGTAGATGCCACCCCCCTCGATCGAGCGGCGCGCGTCTCCCTTCGAAGTCGCGACGCCGGACTCTTCGAGAAGATCCACGATCAGCTTGCCCTCGGCAGCGAGCGCCTCCGCACCGACTTCGGAGGAGGGAACGTCCCCGAAGACATCCGCAATGTCTGGGGCACTCAAGCCAGCGAGGTCCCCCCCGAACAGCGCATCCGTCGCCTGTAACGCTTTCGCGAGGCCTGTCCCACCATGGACGCGACGGGTCACGTCCGCTCCGAGGGCCTTCTGTGCCACCCGCTTGTACGGCTCCGCTTCGGTGGCCGCCTCGAGTTCGGCAATCTCTTCTTTGGAAAGCAGCGAGAAATATTTGAGGCACTTCACTGCGTCCGCGTCGTCGATGTTCAACCAGAACTGATAGAACGCGTAGGGGGACGTGCGTTCCGGGTCGAGCCATACGGTGCCTGACTCGGTCTTTCCAAACTTGCGGCCGGAGGCATTGGTGATGAGCGGTGAGACGATGCCGAACGCCTTCCCGCCATCGACCCGCCGGATCAGATCCGTGCCCGCCGTGATGTTGCCCCACTGGTCGCTGCCCCCGAATTGTACCGTGCACCCGTCCCGTCGGTACAGCTCCAGGAAGTCGTACGACTGCATGAGGATGTAGCTGAACTCGGTATAGGAAAGGCCCACGTCCGGATCCTCGAGTCGCCGCTTCATCGACTCCTTGGCCATCAGTTGGTTCACCGAGAAGTGCTTGCCGATGTCCCTCAAGAAGTCGACCAGCGCGAGCTCACTGAGCCAGTCGAGGTTATTGCGCATGACCGCAGCATTCGGATCGACCGCGAAGTCGAGAAAGTGTTCTAGCTGGCCGCGGATGCCCTCGGCGTTTTCAGCCGCCTCTTCTTTGGTGAGCAGCTGGCGCTCCGCATCCTTTCCGGACGGATCGCCGATGAGTCCCGTGCCGCCGCCAACCAGGGCGATGGGCGTGTGACCGTGCCGCTGCAGGTGCACGAGATCCATGACCACGAGCAGGTTGCCCACATGGAGGCTCGAAGCGGTGGGATCGAAGCCGATGTAGCCACTCCTGGGCGCCTCAGCCAAATGCTCGGCTGCGCCTTCGGTCATGTCCTGCAACAGCCCGCGCCAGCGGAGTTCTTCGACAAGAGCGCTCATGCGCCGAAGGGTACTCGCACCGGACAAGCGGTCAAGTGGCGACTGGCCAAGAAGCCTAACATGAAATCTTGAGATTCTAGGGACGAGTCCCTACTCTGCGCCTCCAAGAATCAGCCGTCCCATTGCGTGAAATCAACGGAGAGCCCCTTGGCGTACATCGACCCCTGCGACGTATCCCCGAACTACTACAAGACGCTGTTCGACAACGAAACTCTACGCGTCGTCGAGATGACGCTTCCGGCCGGTCACAAGGACACCCAGCACTCCCATCCAGTCGAGACCGTGTACTTCATCAAGGGCGGCAAAGTGCGCATCTATGTGGGCGACGAATCGATGGAGGCCGACATTCCGGATGGGCACGTCATGCACCACGAGGAGTGGACCCACACCGTCGAGAACATCGGGGATACCGACATTCACGCGATCATCTTCGAGCCACAGATGGACGTGTCGCACCTGTAGGGCACCGCCGCACAACCGACCGTAACAAAAACTCGAACGGCCCGCCCGGCAACTGTCCGGCGGGCCGTTTCACTACCAGCCCATGCGGTCCTTCAAGCGCGTCACGTGCGCTTCGTGATGCGGGCAATGCCAGCTGTAGATTTCCAGCAGGACGTCGACCGAGACCACCCCCACGTCGGGGTACCGTAGTAAACGCGCGAAGTGATCGGCGTCGAACGCACGTAGCATCGTGACCCAGCGCGTGTGCAGCGCCTCCAGGATCGCCAGCGACATCTCCACCGGCGCGGACCTCGCCTCGGGTAGCTCCGCCCACCGGGCCTCCTCGTACGTGCCGATGGTCGGCTGGTCTTCCGTGACCGCCAGCTTGAAACGCACATAAGAGTTGATGTGCGAGTCGACGACGTGGTGAACGACCTGACGCACGGTCCAACCACCGTCCCGGTAGGGCGTGTCCAGCTGTTCGTCGTTCAGCCCTGCCACCGCCGCTCGCATGTTCGCGGGATGCGCCTCGATCGTGTCGATCATCTGCGTGCGCTCCTCGCTCGTGAGGGGGCGCTGCCGCGACTCGAAGCGGCCGATTGGATATCTCAACTCTTCCATGGCTCCATCGTACCTATCAAGCGTGTGAGTGTAGCGAGGTGGTGATCATTGCGGACCGTTCGCGTCCGCCCCAGCGTGCGTGCTCATGTCTTCCTACGACGATTTCTACGCCATCGCGCGCAAGGTTCCGGCCGGGCGGGTCACGACCTACGGGGCGGTCGCCGCGGAGGCGGGGCTGCCGGGTCGCGCCCGGCAGGTAGGGTATGCGATGGCGGCCTTGCCTGACGATCACGACGTGCCCTGGCACAGGGTGATCAACGCTAGGGGAGAAGTCAGCCCACGTGCCGGCGGCACGGCCTTCGAGAAGATCCAGCGCAACTTGCTCGAGGCCGAAGGCATCGTGTTCAACGCTCGCGGACGAGTCGACCTCGATCGGTTCGGCTGGCCATGAAAAGCGGGCGCCACGGCCCTCCCCGACATCATTCGTATTCGGCCCATGACAGCATCTCCGTCTGAAACCCCGCCTTCGCCGCTGCAAGCATAGAGCATGACAGCACGGGCACGTGTGCGCGAGGGTGCCCGAGACCACACGTTGATGGTCAGATGCCGTGTCTTTGTGGTATATTCTAACCTAGTAATATATGTTAGATAGTTAGTATATCTTTATAACCTTCTATTAGTATTTTAACAGTTGGACTATCGCACATATTGGAGCGGGAGCATGGACACAGACAATGTCGCCCTCGACTTCTTGAACACTCGGACGTACGTGAACGGCCGAGCGACCGATCTCCTTTCGACCCCGGAAGAGCTGCGTGAGTGGCTCGTCGGCGTCGGCCTGCACGCGCATGGGATCGATGTCGAAGCATCACCGCCGGCTGCGCGGCTCTTGTTCGATGAGGCCCGCCGTCTCCGGGATGGGATCCTCACCGCGGTCGAGGCTCATGGCCGCTGCGAGACGGTACCGCCGCGGGTCCTGTACGCGCTCAACCGTGTCCTGGAGGCGAGTCGCTCGACGGTACAGCTCGTGCATGACGGGGAACGGTTGACCTTGGTCAAGCTAGGCACTGCCCCTGACTCGCTCGCGGCCCTCTCACCGATCGCATTAGCTGCTGCGACGCTGCTCACGGAGGCCGATCGCCGACGAATCCGACAATGCGGCTCGCAGCGTTGCGTACTCTGGTTCCTCGATACCAGCAAGAACGGGCGGCGGCGGTGGTGCTCGATGGCCACTTGCGGAAACCGCGCCAAAGCAGCGAGGCACTACCAAAAGCAGAAAGCTGCCAACTAGGAAGCTCGGTCCTACGCCCCCGGGACCGCGTCGGCCGTCACGCTGTTCAGGAACCGGCTCACGGCTTCCGCGAAGCCGGCCTTGTCCTCCATGTGCGGGAAGTGACCGACTCCGGCGAGCACTACCAGTTCGCTCCTCGGGAGGGCGTCCCCGAGCCGCTCGTGGGCGTGTGACGGAAAAACGCTTTGATCGCCCGTGAGGATGAGCGTGCGGGTGTCGAGACGCCCGAGTGAGTCGAAGAGATCCCAGTCGCCCAGGTTTTCTCGCATCGCTACTGCCGTCGCAGGGAAGTTGCCGTACACGCCCTGAGGTAACCCGAGCTGCAGGCGGACCGATGCCTCCCTCTTTCCGAAGAACGCCTGGAACCGGGCCAAGTGGTAGTTCTCCAGCTGGATTGGATCGAGCTGCCAGTTCTCGCTGGCCGAAATCGACTGCATGATCATGCGGTTCTCCTCCGTCAGCCGAGACTCGATGATGTCCTCATGCTCTGCCCAGAGCGCCCGGCTCGCCGGTTCGGGATCGATCAAGATCATCGCAGCTACGCGGTCCGGATACCTCAGCGCGTAGTGCAGCGCCAGCAGGCCCCCGAACGAGTGCCCCATCAACGTGACACGCTCTTGACCCGTCGCTGCCCGAATCGCCTCGAGGTCCTCGACGAAGCGGTCCATGGTCAACTTGGACGGGTCTTCTGCGCCGGTGGAGCGGCCGCTGCCACGCTGATCATAGGCGACCCATTTCAGGCCCTCGGGCGGAAACCCCGGAGCATCTAACTCAGCTAGCAGGTATCCGACACCGATCCCCGGGCCCCCATGCAGAATCACGATAGGCGCACCCGTTCCCGCGACCAGGTATTGGAGCTGCGCACCGTCCACGACAAGCGCGCCTTCTTGCTCGAGCCGCACCGGTGCCTCCTGCTGGCCACACCCCGCGAGCGATGTGGAGACCACCAGCGCGAGGGCAACGAGGGCCAATGAGAAACGTCTCATGAGTAGTGTCCAAGCAGCGTCGACTGTGCGCACCCAGAGGGCACGCAACGCGATCCGCGAGGTGGCTCGTCCTCCCTAAAAGCGAAACCCGACCGTCAACGCAACATAGTTACGATCGCCGCCGTCCCCCTGGATCTTCACATACCGGGCCTCGGCGAACCCACCAAAGCCCAGCGCCCCGATGCTCGCGCCCAGGCCACCATGGTAGCCTCGGTTGACCACGGCGTCAGCCGTCGCGCTGTCGTCGTAGCGGTAGCTGCCGAGACCGGCCAGGACGTAGGGGGAGAGCCCTAGTCCGCCCAAGGAGAGCACGCCGCTGATCGTGCCGTTGATCAACTGGGCCTTTTCGCCGCCCGTCGCCTCGGAGAAGCTGTGGACTTCACCTTCGGCCCGGACCGAGACCGGGAACACTGGCACACCAACCTGGAGCCCGACGCGGCCATGTTTGCCCGCGTCCACGGCATCGGCGAAATCACCGAGGGGGTTGCTGATTCCGCCGCCTACCATGAGGCGGGCCTGGGCGTTCAGGGCTGCGGGTAGCACAAGAGCAACAAGCGCCAGAAGCGCGATACGTCGCATTGAGCCGTCCTTGAAATTGGTGTTCAGTCGGTACTCAAGTGTGTCCCCGAGAGCGTGACCCAGCAAGGAACGGGCCCGCGGAGGTTCCTACACCACGGGCAGTCCCGGCTCGACCGACTCCGCCCAAGAGAGAAGCCCTCCCGAGAGGTTGCTTACGGGCCCGTAACCTCCAGCGACGAGCTGCCGGGCGGCGCTCTGGCCCCTCTGGCCGCTGCGGCAATACACAACCACGGGCGTCTCCTTGGGCACCTCCCCCAAGCGGTCGCCCAATTCCGCGAGCGGGATCAGCCGCGCGCCTCGCTCGGCCAAACTGCTCACCGCCCACTCCCAGGGCTCTCGCACGTCGATCAGGTACGGAGGGGTGTCGGAAGCAAGGAGCGCAGCAACCGACGCGGCATCGAGCTCCTCGAAGTCCTCCGCCGAGTGTAGCGAGCCCTCGCCGGGACGCGTAACTCCACAAAACAGTTCGTAGTCGATCAGACCAGTCTGTGTGGGCGAGTCGCTGCACACCGGACACTCCGGATTGCGTCGAAGCGCAATCTCACGCCAGGTCATCTCAAGGGCGTCGAAAATGAGCAGACGACCCGCCAGACCCACGCCTTTACCAAGCAGGAGCTTGATGGTCTCCATCGCCTGCATCGATCCGATGATTCCTGGAAGGACGCCCAGCACGCCACCCTCGGCGCAGTTGGGCACGAGCCCGGGCGGGGGCGGCTCGCGAAACAAACAGCGATAACAGGGCCCGCCCTTCGTGGCGAACACCGATACTTGCCCCTCCCAGCGGAAAACGGAGCCATAGACATTCGGAGTGCCGAGAAGCACGCATGCGTCATTGACGAGGTACCGGGTCGGAAAGTTGTCGGTGCCGTCGACGACCACGTCGTATCCCTTCAGGATCTCGAGCGCATTTTCGGACGTGAGACGCTGTGGGTGTCCGACGACTTCGACGTGCGGGTTGACGTCCTCGAGCCGATCGGCGGCGCTGTCCAGTTTGTGCCTTCCGACGTCTCCGGTGCCGTGTAGGATCTGGCGCTGCAGATTGCTCGCGTCCACGTCATCGAAGTCGACGATGCCGATCGTGCCGACCCCCGCAGCCGCCAGGTAAAGCGCCAGCGGCGATCCCAACCCCCCCGCACCCACGCAAAGCACTCGCCCCGCCTTGAGTCGGAGCTGCCCTTCGAGGCCGACCTCGGGCAAGGCGATGTGCCTGGCATAGCGATGAAGCTCGCTGCGGGACAACTCGGGATGATCCATGGTGGGTTGCACCCGCACATCCCACCGGAGTTCCCCCGAACGTGCAGGCCATCGGGGCACACGCCCGCACGTGTCGCTCGTTGGCTCGCGAACGTCTGTTATGGCATACGAAGTCGTTCGTATGAAGTAATACGTGGCGCGCGCGGGGCGAGCCTATCGCCTAATGGTGCATCGAAGAGGACGGGACGGGGGGAGGCATGGCCAAGGGTCGCACCTTCACCGAACGGGAGCTCGACATCATGAACATCCTGTGGGGGGAAGGATCCGGAACGGTCGCGGAGGTTCGGGAGGAGCTGCCGCACCTGCTGGGATATACTGGCGTTCTAAAGATGCTCCAGATTCTGGAAGAAAAGGGAATGGTACGCCACGAGTAGGAAGGGAGAGCCTACAGGTACTTTGCAGTGGTGAAGCCCGCCGACGTCGGCGGACGCGCGCTCGGGCGGATCGTCGATACGATCTTTCAGGGCTCCACCGAGATGGCGCTCGCTCGCCTCGTGTCGGGACGCAGACTCGAGGCCGACGAGGTGCAGCGGATGAAGGCTCTACTGGACGCGGCAGCCTATGAGAACGGGAGTGACGGGTAGCAAGGCTAGGAGCCTACTGGATTGGCGTCCCTCGCACTCCGCCCTGCGCCACGATCTGGAAGCTGAGCGAGTCGTCCTCTAGGCGCCGCACCAACTCCGGGTCCCGGCCCGCCACTCGTGCGACGTCCGCCAACTGCAGCGCCATCGCGAAGTACTGCCACGGAATGTTCAGCGTGGAGCGGTCGGACCAGATGGCTCGCTCCCTGATGCCCCGGAATTCGTACACGTTCTCATACAGCTCGAGCGACCGATCGATGTCGTACCACACTCCGCCGTGGTCATCGCTGCCCTGCACCCAGTTGGCGGGCAGCACCGCGTCGAGGGACCGCATTTCGAGCTTCACCACGAGCCCGTGACGCACCCCCCACCGCTCGAGACCCAACTCGCCCATCATGCCTCCAGCCGAAGCGAAGTAGATCGGACGCTCATCGATCGAGTCGTGAATGATCGAGAGCGCGAGCTGGTGCGCGCGGTCCAGGATCATGTCGGCAGGATAGCGCACCACGATTCCGGGGAATGAAATCGGCAGGTCCTCCTGCAGGCGCGCCGCAGCGACCTGATCCATTTGCTCCGCCGAGAGGTCGACGATCGGTTCCGTGGGCAGGCCGGGATCCGTGAAGAGGCCTGGCGCCAGCTCCGGATCGAACACCCGCTGACGGTCGGGGCGAGTCAGTGCCTGCAACTGCTTCGGGTACCACGTGGTCATCAGGTATTGACCCACGATGACGGTCACGTCCTGACGGATGCCCTCGACCTCCTGCAAATACCAGAGGGGGAACGTGTCGTTGTCTCCGTCGGTGAAGAGCACGCCATACGGTTCAACACTCATCAACAGGTCGAACGCCCAGTCGCGGGCCGCGTAGTCGCCGGCTCGGGACACCCAACTCCAATTCATGATGAGGGGAATCACCGCGATGAGCAGAACCGGCGCCGAGCGGGTGTACCGGCGAACGCCACCTGCCGCGCCCGCGAGGGCATGCCAGACCCAAGCCAGTCCTATGCCCGCCAACGATCCCCACAGCAAGAAACTGCCGACGTAGAAGTAGTCTCGTTCGCGTACCTCATGGTACAGTACCCGGTCGGTGATTTCCGGTGATAGGGAGTATCCGTACTTGAAGTTCAACTGGATGACGAGCCCGACGGACAAAGTCCCTAAGAGCACGAGTAGGTACGAGAAGATCGCCCGGTCGGCCCGCCAGGCAGCGTAAAGCCCCAAAGCTCCCAACGCGGCGAAGAGAAGGGAAAACGGCACCCTCACCGTTCCCGGAAGCTCGGACGCATCCGCCCCCCGAGCCCACTGCCAATCGAAGTACTGCAGGTACATGGCCGCCTGGGCGCGGAAGGGAGCCTTGCGCTGCGTAACCGGAGGCGTTTGGTATTGCTTGCGCGTCAAGTTGTCCGCCAACATCGGACAGCCCGACTTTCCGTTCGTGTAAATTGCCTGAGCCGCGCCCGCGAGGGACTCACAAGTCGGAGCACCCTCGTTGATGATCGGATCGAGCGCGGCACGCACAGGAAGCACGAAATTGAACGACAGTCCGAGAAGCACGAGCGGCACAACGCGAACGAGAAACGACTTGCGGAGTAGGACGGCCGGCGCGGTCATCAAGATCAAGATCCCGAGCGCTGGCGCCGGCAGCACCGACATGAGGTGGTTCGTCGAACCGAGCGCCATCAAGAAGATGGCCAGCAGCAGATAGCGCTCACCGCCGGCAACGTCTTTTTGATCCCGCCAGCGCACGGCGAGCCAGCTCACAGCCGCGATGATGAGCACGCTGATGGTGTACACCTTCTCATTCACCGTGGACTGGCCCCAAACGGTGAACGCGGTGGCGCCAATGAGCGCGGCCGCGGCAGCACCAGCAATCGCGAACCGTCGTGCGTCGAAGAAGCTGGAGATCACCCGGTGCGCAACCAAGAACAGGAAGCTGGAAGCCGCCGCGCTGGTTACTGCGGCGAGTAGATTGATGCGCACCGCTACGGGCAGCCCGAGAGGCGCCAAGAGCAGGCTCCAGGTCCTGGCGAGCACCACGAAAAGCGGGTTTCCCGGTGGGTGAGGGATTCCCAGGATGTGAGCCGTGGCAATGTACTCGCTGGCGTCCCAAAAAGTCGTAGAGGGCGCAAGAGTGAGCACGTATACGATGAGAATGCACACGCCCACGATCGCGGCAGCGCCGTACGCGGGCTTGTACTCGTTCATCTCGCCCATCTGGGTCTCCACCCTTGACCTATCCCCTGGCTGGGATGCCGCTGCGAGCTACGCCGGACAGCAGCTCCAATACGCGCTCGATTTCGTCCGGGCCATTGTAGATGTGAGTGGAGAGACGCATCCAACCGTAGTCGTACTCTCCGATCACTCTCGTCCGAATGCGCGCGGTGCGCGAAAGGTGACCCTGGAGCGCCGACGACTCCACCCCCTCTATCTGGAATGAGATCATCGCTGCGCGCATATTGTTGTCCGAAGGTGTTGCCAGCGTGACGCCCGAGATCGACGCCAGGCCGTCTTGCAGCAGTCCCTGCAAGTAGCGGACGCGACCCTCTACACGATCCATGCCGATGGCCAGAAAGAACTCGCAGGCGGCCAACAGGCCGGCCAACCGGGACTCGTCCATGGTGCCCATGTGGTTGAATCGCTGCGCCCCCAGCGAGAGGTCGTCCCAGCCGCCTGAAGCGAGCGTGGGCCACAACCGCTCGCGCCATCCCTCGCTGATGTAGAGAAGCCCCGTACCCTGAGGCGCGAGCAGCCACTTGTGGGGCGAGCTCGCATAGAAGTCACCACCGAGTTCGCCCAGATCGAGTCGCATCATGCCCGGCGGGTGCGCCCCGTCAACCGCAAGCACGATGCCTCGTTCGGCACAGCGGTCGGCGAGCTCGCGGATCGGAAGGATCGTGCCCGTTGTGAACGTGAGATGCGATACGCACATCACCCTGGTCCGGTCGGTGACACCGGACCACACCGCCTCGAGCAATTCGTCTGGGGAGAGCGCCGGGACGGGCAAAGCCACCACGCGCAGCGGAAGGCCCTGGCGGGTCGTCACTAGCCTCCAGGGCTCGAGGCCTCCGATGTGCTCATGGTCGGTCGTGAGCACTTCGTCTCCGGGCGCGAGCTCGATGCCGTGCGCGACGAAGTTCATCGCCTCGGTCGTATTGCGGGGGAAGACGAAGCCATCGGCGTCTCCACCCAGCAAGGAGGAGAGCGACTGCTTGAGATCGTCCCAAGCGACTCCGGGCGGGTACGTCATGGCTACGCGACGGGTGTGCTCGGTCACCGCATCGACAACGATGTGTGGAGACGGCCCCAGCGTACCGTTGTTGAGATATATGCGGTCCGGCGGGATCAGGAACTGGGCGCGCACGAGTCCCCAAAACGGCTCATCCGTAGGTGCACCGCCCGGGGCGAGTTGCTGTGCGAGCGCTTCCACCGTCCTCGGCCACGTCAGCGTGGCTCCCCCTAGGACGGAGAGAAAGCTTCTACGGTCTAAGGACATCGGTCCGAGCCCGGAAGGTCGTTCTCCTAGTTCTTCACCGCGATGAAGCTGATCTCGATGGACGCTCCCGCCACCAGGCCAGCTACGGCCACCGTGACCCGAGACGGTGCCGGGAAGGACTGAAAGTAGGACGTGTAGGCTTCGTTCATCTCACCGAAGTCATCGATATCGGCGAGGTAGACAACCGCGCGCACGGTGTTTTCGAGCGTCATGCCCAGCTCTTCGAGCAACTCCTCGAAGGAGCGCATGATGTTGTGCGTCTCCACCGCTACCCGCCCCTCGGCCAATGACCGCGTCTCGCCGGAAGCCCCGATCTTGCCCGAGAGCCAGTACGTGTCGCCAACCTGGATGGCAGGACTGAACGGTCGCCCCTGCCGGGCCTGGTGCGCGATGCGGGGGCCGTCCTGAGCCGCAGCAGGTACCGCGACGAGCATGGCCAGAAACGCCAAGAACAACGATGCGCGCTTCACGATGGTCCTCCATTGTTGGCTGGGCTTACCGAGCGCAGATGATGCCGGCCAGAGGCGCCGGGAGCAAGCGTACGTCATCTCTCCTGCTCGTCTACGTCGTCCGCCTGCTGGCGATGCGAGTCGCCCCGCGGGTAGCTTTCGCCATGGCGATATCGTTTCCCCGCACCCTCCGGTACGCTCGGACCTGGCTGACAGGCCGAGATGACTTGTTGCAAGACGAGATCATGTTGGACCGGGACGGCACGAGCATTCCCGCGACGCTTCTGAGACCCAGGGCTCCGGCTTCGGCGCTGCCCGCGTGGGTCGTGATGCATGGTATTACGCGGGCTGGCCGGGCGCACGCCCAATTGGTTCGGTTCGCCCGTTCGGTCGCCTCGACAGGCGCCGTGGTCATCATTCCGGAGGTGCCCGAATGGCGACAACTCAACTTGGCACCACATCTGACGGCTCCCACCATCCGCAGCGCAATCGATGCCCTAAGGACGCATCCAGATGTGCATAAAGGTCGATTCGGGCTGGTCGGGTTCTCCTTTGGTGCGCCGCACACCGTCGCAGCGGCGGGTGATCCCGGGCTCCGATCCGATATCGCGGGCGCGGTGAGCTTCGGGGGATATTGTGACCTCGGGCGGACGATCCACTTCATGATGACCGGCGAACACGAGCACAACGGTGACGCCTTCTCTCTGCGACCCGACCCGTACGGCCGTTGGATTGTGGCTGCGAACTATCTCACCGACGCCGCCGGCTACGAGGACGCGGTCGACGTGGCAGACGCACTCCGGCGACTCGCCCTTTTGGCCGGAGATACCGGGGCCCCGGCGTGGAGCCCGGAGTACGACCTGGCCAAAGTCCAGATGGCCGCGGGGCTCGCGCCCGATCGTCGCGAGCTGTTCGACCTGATCGCGCCTCCCTCCAACCGCCAACCCGACGCGGCGCGGGGAGCAGAGATGGCGGCGCTGCTCACCGAAGGCGGAAAGCGAGTACAGCCGCACATGGATCCTGCGCAGTCACTGTCTGACGTCGCGTGCCCGGTCCATATCCTCCATGGGCGATTCGACCATCTCATCCCCTTCTCGGAGGGATTTCGGCTGCGGCAGGCGTTACCTCCCCAGGCGAAAGCCTATGCGACGGTCACACGGCTGTTCGGGCACTCCGCGCAGGACCCGTTTCCGTCCCCGCTTCAGGCGCTGCGCGAGATTCCAATCCTATTCGGCGCGCTGGCTCGGGTCTTCGGCATGATGTAGCAGCTTGTCAGCCCCCGCCGGATCGTTCGCCTCGCGAAGCGCGGTTACCAACTCCCGGATTTCGCTCGCCTGGCCCTCACGTTCCAGCTCGGGGGTGGCCAAGAACCTATCGAGTGCGGAAACCAATGCGTCCGGATCGGCATCCATCCTGTTGTCAGGCTCGGCTCCCCGGGATGGCTCTTCCGGCACCGCTTGCCAGGTCAGGTCGTCGGCCGCGGAGTCGACCCGCCCTCACCATCGCTTGGTGGCGCGGGCTGGTGTGACGACCCGCTCAACTCCTTTTTCTCGTCCGAATCGGACATTCTGACCTGGGAATCTTCATGGCACTAGGGAGGGGGACGCCCCGATCTAGGGCATCTCCCGCTTCTAACGCGAGGGAACTGTCGGTAGACCTCTTCGCATCCGATCGAGCATCCCGCCGTCGATATTGCGGACGTCCGCGAATCCTTCGGCCTGCAACACGCTGGCTGCGATGGCCGACCGGTTTCCGGTACCACAATAGAGCAATACGGGCCGGTCACGCGGGACTTCGTCGATGCGATCCCGCAGATAGCCCAGGTGCAGGTGATGCGCTGAGGGGACATGGTCGTGATCCCACTCCGTGGCGTTGCGCACGTCGAGCAGGAACGCGTCCTCCTCGAGCACGGCCCGCTCAGCCTCTGCCCAGTCGAGGACCGCGGTCGTCTCGAGTCCTCCGTGCTCCCCGCCCCAGGCATCGATAGCGGCCACATCGAAGTATCCTTCGCACGCGTCTATGCCGATGAAGGCCAGATCACGCGCAGCCTCGCGCGCCTGCTCATCCCCATCTGCGACCAAATAGATCGGTCGGTCGTACGGCAGCAGCCAGCCGCACGAGGTGGGAAACGAGCTCGTGAGCGGCACGTTGATCGAGGACGGAATGTGGCCGGTCGCAAAGTCGGCTCGAGAGCGTACGTCGAGCATGATTTCACGGTCCTCGACCAAGGGCGCGAGCACGTCGTTGGCGATGCGCCGCGGCTCAGGGAGCCCGTCGAGCAGCGCAGGACCGTCTCGGTTCATGCGCTTCATTTCGGCGAAATAAACGGGCGGCTCTGGTTGTCCCTGGAGCACTTCGGCAACGAGGTCGTCCTCGGTCTCACACCGAAACGCCCAGTTCGCGAGCTGCTCGTATCCGAGCGTGGTCGAAGGCACCGAGCCGAGCGCCTTTCCACACGCGGAGCCGGCACCGTGCCCCGGGAAGATCTGCAGGTACGATGGCAGCTCGCGGAATCGCTGCAGCGAACCGTACAACACCCGGGCACTGGCCTCCATCGTGTCGGCAAAGCCCGCAGCCTTCTCTAGCAGGTCGGGGCGCCCGACATCGCCCACGAAAATGAAGTCGCCGGTCAGCGCACCCACGGGCTCGCTGGACGCCGCGCCGTCGGTGACCAGGAACGAGATGTGTTCCGGGGTGTGGCCGGGCGTGTGCAGGACCTCGATCGTGACGTTGCCGAGCGTGATCTGATCACCATCCTGCACGAGGCGCGCGCCGACCTCCTCCACGAAGCCGTACCGCCAGGTCTCGTCGCCATGTCCGGAGAGCACGAGCTCGGCACCCGTCTGCTCGGCGAGTTGACGCGAGCCCGAAAGGTAGTCCGCGTGGATATGAGTCTCGGAGACGTAGGCGATCTCCATGCCCTCTTCTTTCGCCGCTCGCAAGTAGATGTCGGTATCGCGATGCGGATCGATGACGATCGCCTCTCCGGTCGCCTGACATCCGATCATGTAGGACGCCTGGGCCAGCTTGATGTCGTAGAAGCGCTTCAGAAGCATGGCGGATTCGGGCTAGAAGGGTTCAGGTGGACGATGAGCCGTACCGGACAATAGCAAATCCAGGCTCAGGATTCTTGCTCCCCCCTGAAAGCTCGAACATCTTCTCCGTCCGCTTTTGGCCCCTTTGGCGCCGGCAAAGCGCGCACCGGAGAAAATGAATGACATCGAAGCTGCGACTACTCGTCGTCCTGTTGGCCATCGCGATCGATCCCTCATCAGTCAACGCCCAGATCACGAGCAATGAACTGGCGGGACTCGTGCCTCGGAACATCGGGCCGGCCACGATGAGCGGACGCGTAGTCGACCTCGCCGTGGTGAACATGGATCCCCGGGTCTTCTATCTCGCATCGGCGACGGGCGGAGTGTGGAAGACGACCGACAACGGCGTGCGCTTCGCCCCGGTGTTCCAAAACGAGGCCACGCATTCGGTTGGGGACGTGGTCGTGCACCAGCGCGATACCAGCGTCGTGTGGGTTGGCACCGGCGAGCGAGCGAGCCGGCAAAGCTCCTCCTGGGGTGACGGGGTCTACAAGTCCACGGACGGAGGCCAGACGTGGCGCAATATGGGTCTTCGAGACAGCCGCCACATCGGTCGCATCATTCTGCATCCCGACGACCCCAACATCGTGTTTGTGGCTGCCATGGGACATCTATGGGGACCGAATGAGGAACGCGGGCTCTACAAGTCCACCGACGGCGGCGAGAATTGGGATCGGGTGCTGTGGGTGGATGAGCTCACGGGGGCCGTCGACGTCGCGCTCGATCCGAAGGCGCCAGGCGTCATGTATGCCGCGATGTATCAGCGCCAACGACGACCTTGGGGCTTCCACGGGGGGGGGGCCGGTAGCGGGCTCTACAAGAGCGTGGACGGCGGCGATACCTGGGCCAAGCTCAGCAACAGCGGGCTCGACAACGGACTGCCGACCGGGGACATAGGCCGCATCGGCATCACGGTCTACGACGCAGATCCACGAATCCTCTACGTCAGCGTCGAGCAGGGTGAGCGCTTCAACGCTTCAACTGCCTACGAGCAGCGCCTCGCCGGCCTCTACCGTTCCGAGGATCACGGTGAGTCGTGGACGTTCCAAAGCGACTGGAACCCCCGCCCGATGTACGCGAGTCAGCCGCTCGTGGACCCGAACGACGACCAGCGCGTCTACATGCTGAACGCGTACAGCTATTCGGACGACGCCGGGAAGACATTCACCTCGCCGCGAGCACACCGCACACACGGCGATGACCGTTTCGTGTGGGTCAACCCGAGCAACTCGAATCACGTCATGAAGGCCGACGACGGCGGTCTCGGCATCAGCTACGACCGTGGTGATCACTTCCTCTATGTCACGACGCTTCCGCTCAGCCAGTACTACCGCGTCTCCGTAGACACGGCGCACCCGTACAACGTGTACGGCGGTCTGCAAGACAACGGCTCTTGGAAAGGACCCAGCGCAGTCTACCGCTCCGAAGGAATCCTCAACGAGGACTGGACCAAGTGGGGCGGCGGGGACGGTTTCTTGAGTCTCGTCGATACGACCAACAACCGCATCCTGTACGCCGAGAGCCAATACCTCGGGCTCACGAGAAATGACATGGTGACCGGAGCGAGCCGAAACATTCGCCCTGACCAGTCGCAGGGGTTCATTGGTGGGCGGCGAAACTGGACCACTTGGCCAGACCTGGAGGACCCCGAACAGCGGCTCGGCAACGCGATGACACCGGGCAATTGGGAGGGGCCCTTCATCATCAGCCCGCACGACCCAAACACCTTGTACGCGGGTCTCGACCAGCTCTTCAAGAGCACAGACCGTGGAGACAAGTGGCAGGCGCTGGGCGACCTGACCACCGGAACCGACCGTCGCACGCTCGAGATCATGGGGCAGAAGCCAGACTCGTTCGTCTTGTCGCTCGACGACGGTGCGCCCTACTGGCCGACCCTGACCGCGATCGCCGAATCCGAGTTCACACCTAGAGTGCTCTACGTCGGGACCGACGACGGCCAGGTGCAGGTCTCGACCAACGACGGCCACTCTTGGCAAAACGTGACGTCGTCGCTCCCAGGGGCTCCCGACATGATGTGGGTGAACCACGTCTTCGCCTCCAAGACCGTCTCGGGCCGCGTATACGTGGCTGCCAACAACTACAGGAACGACGACAACGCCAACTATCTATGGCGCTCCGAGGACGACGGCATCACCTGGAGCACCATAACCGGGGACCTGCCGGGCGAGCGCGTATTGCGCACGGTCCGTGAGGACCCACGCAACCCCGACGTGCTCTGGCTAGGAGCCGAATTCGGGGTCTGGTGGTCGTGGAACGGTGGAGAGAATTGGGTTGAGCTCGTGGCTGGCCTCCCCACGCTCGCTGTGAACGACCTGGTCATTCACCCACGCGACAACGACCTCGTGCTCGGCACGCACGGGCGCGGCATCTGGATTTTGGACCAAGTGAACGCGCTGCAGGAGATGACATCAGCGATCGCGGCATCAGCGTCTCACCTCTTCAGCATCGAGCCCGCCGAACAGATCCGGTACCGTGGCGATCGCGGCCACACCGGCAACATGATCTTCGAAGGGGAGAATCCGCCGGCTGGAGCCATCATCGACTTCTGGCTGGGTAGCGCCGGCGAGGACGTCGCGATCACCGTGCACAATGCGTCGGGCGAGGAAGTCGCCACGGTGAGTGCTGCGGGCGAGCGAGGAGTGAATCGCGCTGTGTGGAACTTGCGCCACGGCAGCAGTGGAGGCGGCGGCGGCGGTCGCGGTGGCTTCGGCGGAGGCAACATCGGCCCCTGGGTCGTACCAGGCCTCTACACGGTTCGACTGAGCGTAGGAAACGACCTGCACGAACAGACGGTGCGGGTGAAGGAAGACCCTCGCATCGAGGTCGACCCGCTCGTGCGGCGTCAGTGGACGGAGATGCTGCTCGAGCTCGGCGAAGTAGTCTCGGCGGCCAGGGCACTCAACCGCGAGGTGGGTCAGGCCGCCGAGAGTCTGGACGACGACGACCAACCGCTCGCGGCCGAGCTGCGTGACTTGGCGCGTGAAACCGGGGAGCTTAGCGGCCGACTGGGAAGGCTGCGCAGCTCCGCGCAGGGCTGGATCGGACCGCTTTCCGCGGATCAAGCGTCTCAGCGCGTGTTCCTGACCGATATGTTGGAGACGCTGCGTACAGAATGGGACGCGGTCTCGGGGCGACTGGGGAGATGACCACACCATCGTTGGGAGCGACATAGCCATGCCGGTATTCACGCGGATGCGGGACGAGGGGCTCGTGGTGACCGTCGACGGCGACTACACCGCCGGTGAGTTGAGTCGGGCCGGTGAGCGGGGGCTCCGCCTCCGACGACGTGCCTAACCCGGTAGCTGTCTTGCTCGACTTGAGTGGTGCAGCAGGCCTCGAGAAGAAGTCGCCGGACGACCTCAGACTAGTCGGCGAGTTCTTCGGGGAACGTCAAGACATCCTGACCCGAGTAGCGGTTCTGACTCCGTCCGACGCTGCCAACGATCTCCTGGACAGCGGGGGCGCTTTCGCCGCCGCGACCGGGATCCCGAGCCCGCCCCTCCTTGACCGCGGCCAAGCTTTCGAGTGGCTGCAGGAGGGTCGGTAGGGGCCTAGCGGTCAGCCGGGTGCGCGCGCCCGTGCCCAGTCCCATCCCACGGTGCCCCGCTCGTGCACCGCTCGTACCTCCACGGCTCCGCCGGCCCGAACACCGGCAAGCGCCGACCGGTTGTCGGTAACCTGCTCGCTGCGCCAACCCTGGTCGGTCTGCCAGCGCACCTCGTAGCCCGAGACGCCCGACTCGCGTGAGGCCTCCCAAATAGCCGTGCCGTCGGCGACGACGAGCCCGGTGGCCCGAGCGGGACTCGACGCGAGTAGCATGAGCGTCGCGGCGGTAGTCTTGGAGACCTCCGCGACGAGCTGCTGGTTGATGGTCTCGAGACGGTCGTGCGCCTGATGGTAGTGGGGGTTGCCGAGAACGGGATAGGAGCCGATGCCCCCCACGATGTCGCCGTAGGCCTCGTAGTACGCCGCGGCGTCCGTGCTCTTGTAGTAGAGCGCGTCGTACGTGATCAGGTCTGAGAATTGGATCGCGGCGGCGTGTTGGATGTCGCGGATGCCCGGGTTCGAGTACCGGATGGTGTTGTCCAGACGATGGTCGTTCGCCCATCCAATCATGTCGTTGTTGAGCGCGCCGGCGATGTGTTTTCCGCTCTCGCCCGCGAGACGCACGTACTCGCGGCTGCCCCTCAGCCCCGCCTCTTCGCCGGTGAAGAACGCGAGCTCCATCGTAGCCGGCATCGGGTGGTCCTTGAGCACGCGCGCTGCTTCGAGCAGCGCGGTAGCTCCCGAGGAGTTGTCGTCGGCTCCGGGACCCCGCTCGACCGAGTCGAAGTGGCTGCTCGCGACATATACGAGCTCGGGGTCGGCTGTGCCGGGGATTCTCGCTACCACGTTCGCGGTACGGACACCACGCGTATCAAACCACTGGACCTCGGGCTCGTAACCAAAGCCGCGCAGCGTCTCGGTATAGTATTCGATCGCCAGTGCGTTGCCCGGCTGCAGGATGTGCTTCGAGCCGAACGCGTACACGTCCCGCGCGTACTGATAGATCCGCGATACCGAAACCGCGTCGGTAACGGTGACAACCTCATCAGCGATCGGCGCGAAGGCATCTTGTCCACGCTCGCGAAGACTCAGCTCAGCGGCCAGGCTCTGCTCGAGACGGGTACGCACTTGCTCGACCGTGACGCGCGAAGAGCGATCCACCAGGTAGACTCCCCGCTCGGGGGACACCGTGTCGCCGTCCCGCTCGGAGACGATCAGTACCTTGGCACCGTCCGCATCAGTCGCCCACTCGTATTCGGGCGCGATGGTCCGGATGGTGTTGTTGTGGAAAAGCTTGAGTGGGGGGCCGCCGTCCAGATCGTAGACGTACGAACGCATGTGCCGCCCTTCCCCCTTCGCCGCAAGCACGTGTGCCGCGTCCAACCAGCGGGGATAGCGGTCGTGCTGGATCTCATTCGAGAGCGCCCACGGCGGCGCGCTGCCGTCGGTCGGCGCTACGTAGATCTCCCAGTCGTCGAAGGGCTGGATCTGGTACACGACGTGACGTCCATCGGGAGACACCACCGGGTTCGAGATCGGCCGAACCGTCTCGACCACCACCCTTGGCTCAGACGCCGACAGGAGCGGCATCAGGGGCACGGCCACGACTTCGAGCTCTTGCTCGAGTCGCATGAACGTGAGCATCGAGCCATCTGCCGAAACGCTCGGCGAAACAGCGCCGTCGAAGGTCGAAATGCCGCCGCCCACCAGATCCCGGACCGCGAGTCCCGCCCGCGTCCCATATACGATATAGCGCCCCCCCGCGGCGACCATCAGCCCCGCCTTGGGCCCTGGTGAAGTATCGACGGCCTCCACGGCACCGCCTTCGTCGACCCTATGGACCGTGACGTTCTCGGGGTCCAGCAGCGGGCTCGCGAGCACGTAGAGCACTTGTGCGTCCGGGGCGAACTGCATCGAGACCGGCGCCTGCCCTGCCAACTCGACCGCGCCCGTCCCACCGGAGGTGCGCACAACCAGCGTCGAGGCCTTGGACTCCTCCCACGCGGTCGCCACGGCCGCCTCTCGGCGGGCCTCGCGGCCCGATGCCCGCGCTTGCTGTGCACGAGCCTCGTCCAGCGCCCGAGTGTCCTCCACTCGCAGATAGGCAATGGCTCCGTCAGTTCCGAGAGTCACGCGGCCAGTCGGCAGAGTCTCGACCACTAGTCCACTCGCGAGGTCGATCAGCTTCGTGACCGCCATGCCATCCTCGACGACCTGGAACGTTCCGCTCGAGGCGTCCGGAGCCATCGCGATCCCGGTACCATGGACCGCCACCTCGGTCACGCCATACAACTCACCAGTGAGCAGAGCGATCTCTTCGAGATGTGCAGCGCCGTCGCGACTGTTCAGAACCTCCAGATAGGCCCGGAGGGCCTGAGGGTAGTCACCACGGTCCCAGGCCAGGAATCCCTCGCGCAACCTCGCATGCTCGGGCATCGCAGGGATCTGGGCGAGCAAAGGCGCAGCCGAGATCGCGAGCACTGCTACGAGTGCGAAAAGCCGGTTGGTCATCGAGTATCGTGGACGAGGAGCGAGGTGATCTCCGGTGCTAGCCGGATGAAGCCGAGGGACCGAAGTTATCGATGCCGGAGATGGAGGTACATCCCGTGACGGGTGTCAGTGGCTCGCGCGGACAACAGGCGAACAACAAGGGGGAGTTGGGATGAGGACAGGCACACTTTACGTCCTGCTGGGCGCGATCCTGTTGGTGAACTGCGGAGGCGTGCCGGACGCCTCTCCGGGTACGTTGGCGTTTACGAACGTCAGCGTCCTACCGATGGACAGAGAGACCGTGCTCGCGAACCATACGGTCGTTGTCGTCGATGGCGTGATCACCGAGGTCGGCCCATCGAGCGACGTCGTGGTCGGGAACGGAGCCACCGTCATTGACGGAACCGGGCAGTATCTGACGCCCGGGCTCGCCGAGATGCACGCGCACGTACCGTCGAGCGCCAACCCTGCCCGCGAAGCCGTCGAAGACATCCTCTTTCTCTACGTCGCAAACGGGGTAACCACGATCCGTGGCATGCTCGGCTCCGACTACCAGATTCCGCTCGCCGAGGACCTCGCTAGCGGTGAGGAGTTCGGACCCAACTTCTACGTCGCCGCGCCGTCGATCAACGGGGGCTCGGCGCCGGATGCGACGACAGCGGGGCGGCTCGTTCGCACCCACAAGGAACGCGGCTACCACCTTCAGAAGATCCATCCGGGAGTTTCCCTGGAGACCTGGGACCACATGGTCGAGGTCGCCCAAGAGGTCGGGCTGACATTTGGCGGCCATGTGCCCGCCGACGTTGGGCTGGTACACGCCATCGAGACCGGCATGTCCACGATCGATCACCTCGACGGCTACGTGCAAGCAATCGCCTCCGACGACGTGGTATCGCAGGTGAACGCAGGACAGACCAGCCTGTCCGGACTCATCGACGGCGTCGACGAAGAGAAGCTCCAACAAATCGTCCAACTCTCGCTCGAGCACGACGTGTACGTGGTCCCCACGATGTACCTGTGGGAGAACCTGTACGGAGCACCCGATGTCTCAGCAGTCCTGTCACAGCCCGAGATGAAATATGTCTCGCAGGGGCAGCGGGACCGCTGGCGCCAGCAGGCATCAGGCGGGCCCCAAGGCACACCCGCGGAACTAGAAGCGTTCTTCGCACTGCGGAAGCGGATCCTGAAGGCCCTCTCCGACGCCGGAGTGGGCATCCTCATGGGCACCGACTCGCCGCAGATGTTCAACGTGCCCGGCTTCGCGCTCCACCGTGAGCTGCGGGTGGTCGCCGAGTCGGGCATGTCGAACTATGCGATCCTCAGAAGCGGGACCGCATCCGTCGGTACCTACGTGGCCGACCACCTGGGCCTCGACGGAAACTTCGGAACCGTGGCGGTCGGCCAGCGTGCGGACCTCGTCCTGCTCAGCCGCAACCCGCTCGACGACCTCGCCAACCTCACGGATCGAGTGGGTGTGATGGTCCGGGGGCGGTGGATCACTCGGGCGGAAATCGATGCTGGTCTCGCGGCGCTGGCCGAGAAGCACGCCGGCCAGACACCCTGAGCCGCTGATCAACGCATCACTCGTTGACGATCACCTCGATGGGGGAGATGGACGTGACGCGCCGGGCAGGCACATAGGCGGCGAATAAACAGACGGCAAGGGAGAGTGCGGCCACAGCGATGTAGGTGCGCGGGTCTCTGCTGTCGATCCCGTACAGCAGGTGGCCAATCAGGCTCCCGGCCCAATATGCGCCGACGAGTCCGGCGGTCGTGCCGGCGAGTGCACACACCAGACCGTCCCTCACGACCAGCCGGATCAGTCCGTCGGCGCGGGCACCGAGCGCCGTCCGAATTCCGATCTCGCGCGACCGGGCTGCCACGGCGTGCGCCGTGACGCCGAAAATTCCCACCGCTGCGAGCAAGGTGGCCAACACCGCGAACGTCGACATGAGAAGTGCCCGGAAGCGGTCGTCCGCTTCCGAAGAGCGCATGAGGTCGGTCATCGCCGCCGGCGCCGTGATCAGGACGTCGGGATCCAACGCCCAAATGGCTTCGTGCAGCGCGGGCAGTGCCGCACTGCGTCCTCCGCGCTACGGATCAGCAGCAACAGCCGGCGCCACCGGGAAGGCCCGGCCTCATGCAATCGATCACGGAAGAGCTCGACCAGATCGTCTTCGAACCGCGCGGTCAGGCGAGTCCCCAGGAGTCGAATCCGGAGCCGAAAGGCACGAGCCTCCCAGCGCCGCTGGCGTCGGGGCGTCATGTGGGGCCCGCCTTCACCGGGAGGACTCCGGCCTGCTCTGCCTGGAGGAGCAGGCCCCGGAGTCGGGTCGCTTCCGCTTGCGCCACGCCACGCCCCAGCGGCGTGATCGCAAAATACTTGCGACGGCGCTCCTCGGCGGAATCGCCTAGTTCCACTTCCTCGAGCAGCCCTGCCGATGCCAGGCGCCAGATCCTGCGGTAGAGGTTCGTCGGCAAGATCTGATTCCACTCAGGCTGCCGGGCCTCGATACGCTGCACGACATCGTAGGCATGAGTGACGCCTTCGGTGAGGCTGAGCAGGACTTGAAACTCCAGCGGGTGCAACGGTAGGTGCTGCTCAGGAGCGAGATATTGGCGCGACGCCATCGACGAACCCTCGGCCTGGGATGCTGACTATCAAAATGATAGTACTATCACTTTGATATCTCACAAGCCCAAAGGTTGGAACTTGCCTCGCCCACCCCACCCGTCGACACTCCCTTCATGCGCCTCGGATCCATCACGATCGACCCCCGCTACCACGGGCCGCCCGCCACGGGCAACGGCGGCTACGTTTGCGGTCGCCTCGCGCACTTCGTCGACCACCCTCTCGCGGTACGCCTACAAGTCCCTCCGCCGCTCGACGTCGCCCTCGAGGCTCGCCAGACGGACGAAGGCATCGCTCTCATGCGGGATGACGTCGAGGTGGCTCGCGCCTGGCGCGACGCCCCCCGAGTGGATGTCCCTCCCCCGCCTACCGCGGAGCAAGCTGAGGCCGCTGCCAAGAGATTCGTCGGCCTCCACTCCCATCCGTATCCGGGCTGTTTCGTTTGCGGGCCCGATCGCGAGGACGGCGACGGCCTGAGGATCTTCCCGGGTCCTGTGACAGGTTGGGACCTGGTCGCCAGCACCTGGACGCCAGCCGCCAACGTCAGCAACGGGGACGGCCACGTCGCGCCGGAGTTTTTGTGGGCAGCGCTCGATTGCCCGGGAGGCTACGCGTTTCCCCAGACGCGGGAGCGTGCAGCCGTGCTGGGTGAGATGTGCGCCGATGTCCAGGGCGCACCGCGCATCGGGGAGCCGTGCGTATTGATCGGGTGGCAGATCTCGGCCGACGGCCGACGACACTTCACGGGCACCGCGATTTTCGGGGAGTCCGGGTCGTGCCTCGCTGTCGCCAGAGCGACCTGGTTCGAGGTCCGAGGCGACTCGACCACGCCGCAATGAACCGGAGCGATCCGCCGTGCCATCCAAATCCGTCCAGTTCACCTACCTACTCAATCGCCACCTCCCGTCCATCTACTCACCTTCGATTGAGTCACGAGCCGGACAGGTAATCCCGCTCGATCAGCTGCCGATGCCAAAGCTCGTGGCCCGCGATGATCCATGGGAAGCTCCGGACCGCGAAGGCATACCCGCTCGCAACACCCGTGCGCCTCCCGGTTTCCGCATCGAAGCTCTCGAACAGATGCACGTTCGCGCGACGTAGAGCGGCCCACTCGTCGGCGAGGTCTTGCAGGGTGCGCTCATGGGCGTTGTTGCGCCCGCACCAGTCTTCCTGGTCCATGCCGGGAAGCCGAGCAGCGTCCTGGCGCGCCATGGTCAGCGCGCGGAAGGAAAAGACCCGCTCGGTATCGAGCAGATGCCCGATTACTTCGCGCAGAGACCACTTCCCTTCCGCGTAGCGGAATGTCTCCTTCTCGGCTGGCACGCTCCTCAGCAGCTCGAGTGTGGCTTGAATCTGGTTCCGCAGCGTCTGGATGATGTCACCGTCCGGGACGAGGTCCGTGTAGCGAGTGTAGTACTCATGTTGGTCCTCGCTTCCAGGGCGCTGGAGGCTGCTCATCACGAGCCTCCCGGCGATCCGTCCTGGCTCACCCCCCCGTCCAGCTCTTCTATCGTCGCCATGGAAGGCGCCCTCTCCCGCTGCAGGCGCCGAGCAACTGTCTCGGCCTCCATCATGACGCGAAGCAGATTCTCGCCCGCGAGTTTGGCGAGATCGCCTTCGCTCCAGCCCCGACGTGACAGCTCGGCAAAGAGGGCGGGGAACGTCGACACGTCCTCCAGGCCGACCGGGGTGGAGGAGATGCCGTCGAAGTCCGACCCGATGCCCACGTGATCCACGCCCGCGATGCTGGCGATGTGATCGACGTGATCCGCCACGTCCGCGATCGTCGCCTCATCGCTCTCGGACACGAACGAAGGCACGAAGGTCACCATGACAACGCCGCCGTTGGCCGGGAGGCGACGCAGAACCTGGTCGGGCACGTTGCGCGGGTGGTCTCGGACGCCGCGCGCCGACGCGTGCGACCAGATGACGGGGGCGGTCGCCACGTCGAGCGCGTCGTTCATCGTAGACGGCGCGGTATGCGATAGATCGACGAGCATGCCCATTCGGTTCATCTCACGCACGACTTCCTCACCAAACGCCGTGAGTCCTCCGTGCACCTGCTCCCCATTCGCGGCGTCGGCCCAATCGAGCGTGCCGTTGTGGGTGAGCGTCATGTAGCGCACCCCCATCGCAAAGAACGCCCGCAGCGCGCCGAGCGAATTCTCGATGGCGTGGCCGCCCTCCATGCCCATCATCGAAGCAATCCTGCCCGACGCGAAGATGCGCTGAACGTCGGACGCATCCAGCGCGAGCTCGAACACGTCCGGATACTTGGCGATAAGCTGGAGCGCAATGTCGATCTGCTCGAGCTGTACTTTGGCGGCGCCCTCTTCGGTCGAGCCGAAGGGGATGTAGACCGACCAGAACTGCGCACCCACCATGCCCGCTCGCAAGCGTTCGATGTCGGTGTGAAACGGCGTGCTCGCGCGCAAGTCGTGCTCGGCCGCCTCGACATCGTGCGGCGCGACCTCGCTGCCCCGGATTGCCCACGGCAGGTCGTTGTGTCCGTCGATCAGAGGCGTCGACGAGAGCACGCGCAGCGCCCTCGCCATGTGGGGATCTTGCTGCGCCAGGAGAGACCCGGCGGTCAGCGTGAGTGCCGTGAGCACTAGAGCGAAGGAACGTCTCATGATCAGACTTGGAATCCGGTTCGTGGTTGATGGAAGCCGTACGATCGCCTGTGCGGCAGTTCGGCGGCAAGGCTTTCGCCACCGGACGAGCGGCAGCGAGATTGCGGCGCATCATCTCCTGAAACAAGGTCCAGATCACCATGAAGCGGAGAGAGTTCGTTCGTCTCGCGAGTGTCGGAGTGATCGCACCGGAAATGCTTCGTGCCGTGGAGGAGGGCCGCCCAAGCGGCGAGCGAGCTCGGCTCGCGTGGCCCGGCTACGAGCAAGCGTTCGTGGTCGATGCCTTGGCGGGCCCGATGCAGTTCAACATCCCTCAAGGCGCGCTGCCGCTCGGGGATGAGGCGCTCGACCACATCAGTAGCTCCGGCATCACCGCGGTGAACCTCACGGTAAATGCGCGAGCGGGTGTCGATGGCAGTGCCTTCGACAATACCCGCGCTCGAATCGCGACTTGGGCGCGTGAGCTCGTAGCGAATCCCGCAACGCTCGTTGGCGTTCGCTCCGTTGCAGACCTGCGAGATGCGAAAGCGAGTCAAAAACTCGGTTTGATTCTCGGGTTCCAGGACGCGGTGCCGATCGAAGACGACCTCGGGCGCATCGAGGAGTTCTACGAACTCGGCGTGCGCATCGTCCAACTCACCTACAACGTCGTGAACAAGATCGGCTCCGGGTGCCTGGCCGCCGACGATGGCGGCCTGAGCGAGCTCGGAGTCGAGGTAGTCGACTGCTTGGACGAAAGGCGAGTTCTGATCGACCTCTCCCACTGCGGTCCACGCACGACGCTTGACGGTATTCGAGCGTCGCGTCGCCCGGTCTCAATTACGCACTCGGGATGCAGAGCCGTCTTCGATCATCCCAGGAGCAAGGATGACGCGACGCTGAGGCTGCTTGCTGAGAACGGTGGCGTGGTGGGCATCTATCTCATGCCGTTTCTGAACCCGAGCGGGCCCCCGTCGGCCGCACACGTACTGGCTCACATCGAACACGCCCTTGATGTGTGTGGCGAAGACCATGTTGGCATCGGTAGCGACCAAGGCATCGTCCCGCTCGACGTAGGAGGGGACTTCACGGCCCGATTCGAAGAGGTCTCTCGGCAGCGTGCCGCAGCCGGGATCGCCGCACCGCGCGAGGATACGATTCCGTATGTGCCCGATCTGAACCATCCGCGCCGACTCGAAACGATCGCAGACCACATGTCCGCGCGAGGGCACGCGAGCCGGGTGATCGAGAAAGTGCTGGGAGCCAACTTCATGAGGCTCTTCGAAGAAGTCTGGGGGTAGTCCGGCGGCGGTTATTGTGCTCCCGACCAAGCGTCCTCATATGCGCTGATGTCGCCCTCGTGCCGAAGCGTAAGGCCGATACGGTCCAGTCCTTCCATGAGGCACGTGCGCCGAAAGTCGTCCATCTCGAACTCGGCGATGAAACCGTTTTGGTCAGCCACTGTGCACGCTTCCAGATTCACGGTGAGCTCATACGGTGCTTGATCCACCGCTCGCGCGAGCACCCCGTCGATCTCGTCGGAGGCGAGCGTGATGGCGGCGATGCCGTTCTGGTCGGCGTTCTCACGGAAGATGTCCGCAAAACTCGGCGCGAGTACGGCCCGGAAGCCGTAGTCCAACAAGGCCCAGGCGGCGTGCTCGCGCGAAGATCCGCACCCGAAATTGCGGCGCGTCACGAGAATCGACGCACCCTCATACTCCGGACGGTTCAAGGCGAACTCGGGACGGGGGGACCCGTCTTCGGCGAAGCGCCAGTCGTTGAACAAGAACTGGCCGTAACCGGCCCTCTCGATGCGTTTGAGGAACTGTTTCGGGATGATCTGGTCGGTATCGATATCGGCACGATCGAGCGGCGCGACGATCCCGGTATGTTGGCGGAACGGCTCCATCACGCGCTCCAGTTCCGTGGGTCGGTGAAATGGCCGACGACGGCGGCGGCAGCAGCCATGGCGGGGCTCACGAGATGGGTGCGGCCACCCCTGCCCTGGCGTCCCTCGAAGTTGCGATTCGATGTCGAAGCGCAGCGCTGCCCCGGCTCCAAAATGTCCGGATTCATGCCCAAGCACATCGAGCATCCAGCCTCTCGCCAATCGAACCCCGCATCCTTGAAAACGTCATCGAGCCCCTCCGCCTCGGCCTGCCGCTTCACCGCGGCCGATCCGGGCACAACCATCGCCTGTACGCTCTCGTGCACGCGGCGTCCGGAAAGCACTGATGCAGCCTCTCTCAGATCATCGAGTCGACCGTTCGTGCAGGAGCCGATGAAAACACGATCGATGCTTATGGCTTCAATACGCGTCCCGGCCTCCAGGTCCATGTAGGCGAGCGCGCGACGCGCGCCTTCTTTGGCGTCCTCGTCCACGAGCAGCTCGGGGTCCGGAACCGATCCGGAGATAGGCGCAACCATGCCGGGGTTCGTGCCCCAGGTCACCTGGGGCTCGAAGCCACTGACGTCGAGCACGACGGAACGATCGTAGGTCACCCCCTCATCCGTGGCGAGCTCGCGCCACTCCGGGATGAGCGACTCGAGCTCCTCATCCGTGGGGCCCATTTCGCGACCCCTGAGGTAGTGCCACGTCGTCTCGTCCGGGGCGATCAGTCCAGCACGCGCGCCCGCCTCGATGGACATGTTGCACACGGTCATGCGCTCCTCCATCGAAAGCGCGGTAATGACCGGGCCGGTGTACTCGATCACGTGGCCCGCCGCACCGGCCACGCCGATGTGCCCGATGACCGCAAGGATGAGGTCCTTCGCGGTTACTCCGTCCGGGCGCACTCCCTCCAGTCGGACCTCCATGGAGCGGGGCCGTCGCTGTGGGATGCACTGCGTCGCGAGCACGTGCTCCACCTCGGACGTGCCGATGCCGAACGAAAGCGCCCCGAACGCGCCATGCGTCGAGGTATGACTGTCACCGCACACGATGACCATGCCCGGTCGGGTGAGTCCGAGCTCGGGCCCAATGACGTGAACGATGCCTTGCCGAGGATCGTCGACGTCGAGCAATCGAACGTCGAAGCGTTCAGCGTTGTGACGCAGCGTGTCCATCTGCCGTCGAGCGATCACATCAAGCACGGGCAGGGACCGGTCCGTCGTAGGCACATTGTGATCGACGGTCGCGATCGTCAGATCGGGCCGACGAACTATGCGTCCCGCGGCGGCGAGGCCCTCGAAGGCCTGGGGCGAGGTGACCTCGTGCACGAGGTGCAGGTCTACGTACAGAAGATCCGGCTCACCCTCGCCCGCGCGCACCAGGCTGCCGGCCCACACTTTGTCGAGCAGCGTGCGCGGCGGCGCTTCCGTCTCCGGGTTGCTCACGGCGACACCTCGGCGCTTGCGGCACCGACGCGTGCACCGCCGAGCGCCACCGCCTCGACTACGGCATCTGTGAAAGCGCTGGTGTTCACCGATGCATCGTTCGGCCCCGCGAGGTCGGGCGTCCTCAGGCCTCCCGCCAGTACAGTAGTCACCGCATCCTCCAGAGCCCTGGCCTCGGATTGAAGATCGAACGAGTGCGAGAGCATCAGCGCCGCAGAGCGGATGCCACCGATCGGATTGGCGATACCCTGGCCGGCAATGTCGGGTGCCGAGCCATGCACGGGCTCGTACAAGCCCACCTCGCCACCCACGCTTGCCGACGCGAGCAGCCCGAGGGAGCCACAGATCGCGCCCGCTTCGTCACTCAGGATGTCACCGAACAGATTGCTGGTGAGCACCACGTCGAACTGCGTCGGAGCCGTAATCAGCTCCATCGCCGCTCGATCGACGAACATATGGCCGACCGAAACGTCCGGATAATCACCAGCGACGCGATCGACCACCGCGCGCCACAATTGGGACACTTCGAGCACGTTGGCCTTGTCGATCGAGGTCAGCCTCCCCCGTCGCCGCCCAGCCATCTCGAAGGCGATGCGCGCGATCCGCTCCACTTCGAACTCCGTGTAGACCAGGGTGTTCACGGTCCTATCCGACCCGGCTTCAGCGCCTCGAGGCGTGCCGTAGTAGATGCCGCCCGTAAGCTCGCGCACGATGACGAGGTCGGTGCCCACGGCCACTTCTGGCTTGAGCGCCGAAATACCGACCAGCTGCTCGTCGATCTTGGCGGGTCTCAGGTTGGCAAAGCAGCCCAGCTCGCGGCGCAACTGAAGCAGCGCTGCCTCCGGGCGCTTCTCGGGTGACAAGCCATCAGCGCGGGGGTCGCCGACTGCGCCCAGGAACACCGCGGGCCCCCGCACGCACGCCTCGAGCGTAGTGTCCGGCAGCGGCGTCCCGTGCCGCTCGTATGCCGACCAGCCGACATCGTGGGGGCGCACCGTGAGTTCGTGGCCGTAGGCGGAAGCAACCCCCCCTAGAACGCGGGTAACGGCTTCCGTGACCTCCGGCCCGATACCGTCACCCGCCAACGCAACTACGTCGATGTGTGCCACTATCGGGCCGCACCCGAGCACGAAGAGTTCACTAGACGCCCCACTGGTCCGCGGTACTCTCCAGATGCGCTTCCTCCAGCACACGCGCCGCCGCCGCCTTGTTCACGGCGTGCAAGTATGCTTGAGCAGCCGCGTGCACCACGTCGGTGTGCGCGCCGCGCCCGGTGAACGTGTGGGCGTCGACGCGTGCATGAATGGAGACCTCTCCTAATGCGTCGCGTCCAGGTGTCGCGGAACGCACTGTCAGATCATCTAGGACGACCCGGAAGTCGAGCACGGATTCCATCGCCGCAAACGCTGCCATGATGGGGCCGTCACCCGAGCCGCTCGCCTCCAGACGCAGATCGTTGTCGGTTTCGATGACGATACTCGCGTGTGATACGTCGCCCCCGCACTGCACATCGAGCGAGGTGAGCCGGAACGCTTCTCTTACGTCCTCCATCACGCCGTGATGCAGGATCGAGATCAGGTCCTCGTCGAGCACTGTCTTTTTCCGCTCGGCGAGTGCTTTCAAGTCCTCGGTGACCCTGTCCAGATCTTCCCGCGTGAGGGTGTAGCCGAGCGCCTCGTAGCGAGCTTCGATGCCGTGCCGGCCGGAGTGCTTCCCGAGAACGAGCTCGGTACCCGGAGCGCCTACCAGCTCGGGCGTCATGATCTCATACGTCCTCGGATCGCTCAGCACACCATGCTGATGGATGCCGGCTTCGTGCGCAAACGCGTTTCGACCCACGATTGCCTTGTTGGGCTGCGGCTCGATTCCCGTCAAGTGCGCGAGCAGCCGACTGGTTCGGTAGAGGCGCTCGGTCTTCACACCGGTCTCGTGTCCGAGCTCGTCGGCGCGCACATGAATGGCCATCACGATTTCCTCCAGTGCGGCGTTGCCCGCGCGCTCACCGATGCCATTCACGGTGCACTCGACCTGGCGGGCGCCCGCGGCGATCGCGGCCAGCGAGTTCGCGACGGCGAGGCCAAGGTCGTCGTGGCAGTGTGCGCTCAAGACTTGATCGGCGAGCCCCGGCACGCGCACCAGCAAGGTGCCGAACATTTTGGAAATCTCGGCCGGGACCGCGTAGCCCACAGTGTCGGGAATGTTGATCGTGGTAGCACCAGCCGAGACCGCTACGCCGATGACCTCGCAGAGGAAGTCGATGTCCGTCCGCGTGGCATCCTCAGCGCTGAACTCAACGTCATCCACGAGCGACCGCGCTTGAGTGACAGCCTCTCCCGCCCGATCGACACACTCCGCGCGCGAGATGCCGAGTTTGCGCTCCAGATGGATGTCGGACGTCGCGATGAATGTGTGGATGCGCCCTCGCTCTGCGCCTTCGAGCACCTCGGCCGCCGCCTCGATGTCACCGGGGGTGGTGCGAGCGAGCGCGGTAATCACCACGTCCCGCACCTCCGCAGCGATCCCGCGGATCGATGCTGCGTCTTCTGGAGAGCTCGCCGCGAATCCAGCCTCGATTACATCAACACCCAGGCCCGCAATCTCGTGGGCCATCCTGAGCTTCTCGATTGCGGTCAAAGTCGCGCCGGGTGACTGTTCCCCGTCTCGTAGCGTCGTGTCGAACACCGTGATGCGTGCCATCTGTCGTTTCCGTTGAGGTGCGAAAAAAGCGGCGGGCCCTCCCCTGAGTGGAGAGGGCCCGCCGCCGCTCGGTTCGTTTTCGGTGTTTTCTATCCCGTACGAACGGCTGGCGCCCTCTCAGCAAGCTCACCAAGGAGCCCGATAAGTCGGAGCGAGCCGAGTAGAAGGAAGCCAATCGCCAAAAAGTCGATCATCTGATCACCGAAAAAGTGGTCCGGCGCCGCTCTTGGCACCCCGCCGGTCAACTGAACCCAGTCTCGGCATTGTTACTACCATCACTGAAGGTCGTCAAGGCCCCTTTTTCCCATCCGCCTGCCATGCGGCGAACGTACCCAGCTCACGGACCACCGCACCGAGCCGCTCAGCTTCCTCTGACGCACGACCGGCATCCGCAGGATCTGCGTGAGTGAATTCGAGAATGAAACGATAGGTCCAGGGGGACTCCGCGGGTCGGGACACCACGTGTGTGAGGTCCAAGCCGCGAGTTACGAAAACACCGAGCAGCTCGTGCAACGAACCCGGGCGGTTGGGGATTTCGGCGACCCATGCGGTCTTGAGCGCTAAGCGATCAACGGCCTGGCTCGAAGCCGACGGCTCGCCAATCGAGTCCCCGCCCATACCTTCGCGAGTCACGAGAAAGAATCGCGTCTGGTTGTCCGAACGGTCCTGAAGCTCCGCCTGTAACACGTCCAGGCCGTAGCGCACGCCCGCGCCGCGCGACGCGATGGCAGCGACGGTCGGCACCCCCGCGCTCGCGACCGCTCTGGCGGCGCCGGCTGTGTCGTACACGGCCTGCTCCAAAATGCCAGGGTGCAAGGCGAAAAAGCCTCGACACTGAGAGAGGGCTACGGGGTGGGAGCGCACCTCCTCCAACGACTGCAGCGAAGCGCCCGGAACACCGAGGAGGCAGTGCCGAATCGGTATCGCGACTTCAGAGACCACCCGGGTAGCCCCGCCCGCCAAGGCGTCGTACGCGGCCGCCACGGTGCCCGCCAGCGTATTCTCTACAGGCAAGACGCCGGCATCCGCCGTGCCTTGCTCGACCGCGAGCACCACGGCGTCGAAGCTCCTACACGGAACTGCTTCGGCCTCGGCCACCAGCTCGTAGATGGCCTCCTCGCTGAAAGCGCCCAGCTCGCCCTGGAAGCCTACTCGCACGCATGACTCCTGATAACGCCCGCCCGGCAATAGTCGATGACGCTCCAGATGATCTGGCGTACGCCCTCCTCGGGAATGCCCTCAGCGCGCGCGACCTCGCATGCCCGTCGCACGACTTCAGCTTCGCGCCTGGGATCCAGCGGCAGCATACCCGTATTCCGTTTCAGGGTGCCTATTTGCTCCGCGAGCCGCAGTCGTGCGGCCAGGGCTGTCACTAGGTAATTGTCGACTTGATCGATTCGCTCGCGTAGCGATGTCAGGGGTTCCGGACCAGCCTGCACAATCGGTTCGGATCGCCCCATGGTCTTGGTGTCCATTTCGTGACTCCCTATGTGGCGAAGAGTTGAAAAGCTCGGGGAAAAAAGAAAGGGCCCTCTCCACGAGTGGGAGAGGGCCCCGGGCCGAAGCCTCGGATGCTCGGTGGCTACGTCACGGTCAACACGTGCGCACACACCTCTCCCGCAAGGTGGAGAGGCCCATAAATCGGGCGGCAAGCGAATGCGTGACGATGCTGGTCATTGTTCCGAGGACTCGAATTCCTTAGACGCTGATGCTGGCAGGGCCTGATGTCCTGGTCAAGCCCGACTTTTACCTGCCTCCCATGATTCGTTCTATGTCCTCGACCGCACGAGGCTCACCAGCGGAGAGATTCTCGTAGCCGTCCTCCGTGACGAGGATCACGTCTTCGATCATGATCGCGATATCCAGATCCGGCGCATACAGCTTCGGTTCGACCGTGAAGACCATGCCGGCCTCGAGTGGCGTGCTGTAGTCACGCCCGTCGGTCCGACAAGGGGAGTGCCGCTACCTTCCTGGCGCCACCCCGTCTCCAGCCATCGCTCAACGATGAAGACACGGTTTCGATTCCCTCCAATGCTCGCGATCGGCGCTCTCTCGTGCATGGCCGCATTGGCCTGCGGCGCACAGTTGGCGACGCACCAGTCCCGTCCGCCCGATCCCTCCAGCATCGAGGTCGAAGAGGTGCGCCGCATCATCTCTGTGCTCGCCTCCGACGGCATGCGCGGTAGGCGGGCGGCCACAGCGGACGCGGAGCGAGCGGCGGCGTTTCTGGCACATGAATTCGAGGCCGCCGGGCTCGAACCCTTAGAGGGCCTGCAAGGCTACTTCCAGTCCTTCTCCGCAAGGATCAGCGAGGAGCCACTGGTCAACGTCGTCGGCATGATCCCCGGCCGACGAAGCGATGAATTCATCCTATTTTCGGCCCACTATGACCACATCGGCATCCGTCCGGCCGTGGATGGCGACTCCATCGCGAACGGCGCCAACGACAACGCTTCTGGCACCACCGCGGTGGTGACGCTCGCTCGCTACTTCGCCCAGCGCGGCACGCCGGAGCGGACCTTGCTCTTCGTAGCCTTCACGGCTGAGGAATCCGGCGGCTACGGATCGAGGTATTTCTCGACGCAGCTCGACCCGGACCAAGTCGTCGCAATGTTCAATATCGAAATGATCGGGAAACCCGCCGTCGAGGGGCCGAACACCGCCTGGCTCACCGGTTTTGAGCGCTCCAGCTTCGGGGAGATTCTTCAGGAGGCGGTGGCCGGCACCGAGTATTCCTTCTACCCGGATCCGTACCCGGCGCAGAACCTCTTCTATCGGTCCGACAATGCGACGCTCGCCCGACTCGGGGTGCCGGCGCACTCCATCTCGACCACGCCGATCGATGTGGACCGCGACTACCACCAGGTGAGCGACCACGTCGAGACGCTCGATATGGCGCATATGACCAATACCATACGTGCTATCGCCCTGGGTGCCGAGAGCATTATCGCCGGAGACGCCACGCCCACACGAGTGGACCCTGCCTCGGTGAACTGAAGGCCGTCAGCGACCCCGGGGGGGGCACTTCGACCGTGACAGCCAGTCGATGAGCGCGGCGCAAGGGGTTACTCCGCTCCCATCGCGGTGTGCGACCCAACGTCTCGCGATTCTACTGCGCGGCAAACATGCTGAGCGTAAGCGAAGTATGCGACCCTTCCGTTCCACCCGCGACTGTAGCAATCGCTTGTTAGGTAGCAGCTGCCGCTTAGGCGCCTACCAGACGAAGGGAATCAGTCGATGGCGAACGCGGTTGGTGTAGTCGCCATAGCCCTCCAGCGTATCCCGTAGGAAGCGTTCTTCGGCATGGATCCGGCCCAGAAAGAAAGGGACCAAGGCCAGCACACCGATCGCCGCCGTAGTACTCTCCAGCCATAGCCCAAGTCCGGCTAACCAGAGCAACATCCCGGTGTACATGGGATGACGAACTCGGCTGTAGAGACCCGTGTCGACGAGCGTCTGGCCACGCTCCGATTGGTCCTTCACGATGGGGGCGGCGAACGAGTTCTGGTAAATCGTCACCAAGATGACCATGAAGCCGGCCAGGCAGACCACGGCACCGACGATCGAGATCGCAAGCGAAGGTGGGGCCAAGAGTTCCAACCGGAAGACGTCGATGGGAACAAAGACCAACCAGGCGAAAAGGGCGGCAAAGAGAAGCGCCGAAGCGATTCGGTCGCCCAGGGGCTGGGAAGCGGACGCCGGGGCAGCAAGCCGCGCCTCGAGGCCTTCGGGTGCGATCCGAGCGAGTACGACCACCGCAATGCCGACGACCAATCCGTAGCCCATGAGGAACTGTATCGCTCTGGGCCAATCCCAGGTGCCGGCGGGCAAGAGTAGCACAGCCCCGATTAGGGCAACTTGGACGGCACTGCCGATCAAACCGCGGAGGACGAGCACGGGGTCAGCACTCCTCAAGTAGCATGATGCGGAGCGGCACCCTGGAATCAAAAAGTCCGAGCACGCCTGCTGGCCGAGTTGCGAAGTATCGCATGCATGGCCTCCTGTTGTAGGCTGCTCTCTAACGTCTCGCGATTCTGCTGACGGTCGAGAATGCTGACCCGGAGTGTGAGGTGCAAGCCGAACACTCCGCACCCGCTAGCTCATATCCGGACTGCAGCAATCGCTTGTTAGATAGCTTGGAGGTACGCTGACAGGACATAGGTAACACTTTACTGACAGGACATGGGTGACAGTCCCGACCCCTAACATGGTGCCGCCGAAAGGAGGCGCCCATGCCATGGTTGGAGACCGACCCCGTGACCGAACGAAAACGTTTCATCATGGAGTGGTTGTCGGGCGAGTTCGCAGTCGCCGAGCTCTGCCGCCACCACGAGATTAGCCGCAAGACGGGCTAAAAGTGGATCGCCCGCTACGAGCGTGAGGGGCCAGAGGGCCTCGAGGACCGCTCGAAGCGGCCGGGCAACTGCCCCGGGGCAGTTGAGCCCGGACCTGATCGAAGAGGCAATCCGGATCCGCTACAGCCGACGTCAGATCCTCGGTGCCCGAAAAGTTCGCCCCCGGCTCGTCGAAGGTTCTTCATGGACCGTGCGCGATCTTTGTCGGTTCCTGTTCGATCCGGCCCCTGACGGCAGGATAGGCGTAAGCGTGTTCTACGCTTGGATTGATGCCCGTGGCTACCGTGACGCCTGGGACTACACGGTGCGATTCAAACAGAAGCTCCGGCAGGACGCGCTAGACAAGGTCGAGCTAGAGGTGCCCGAGATTGATTGGGATGCGTGGCACGTAGAGTGCGCCTCAGCCTCGAGTTAGCCCCTGACGGTGACCTGTTTCCTGGAGCAAGCGGATGCACTGTTGCCATAAGAACGATGCGGACATTCTCTCCGACCTCGAACACGGCCGAATTCCGGACGAAGTCCTTGCCAACAAGTGCTGCTGGAGCCGGATCTCCCAAGTGCGTTATGTGACGCACCGCTATTCACTCGACCGTCCCAGTGTTCCGCCACGAGCTCTCGGTCGAGAGCCTATCCTGGTTGCGCGGCAACTCGTTCTGCAACGGCCAGCAGCCGGGTCATTTCACGTAGAACGGGCCTCTCAATGAGCTTCCCGTCGACCACCACCAGGCCAGTATCTGCCTCGGCGAACGCGTTCAGGATGCGTTGGGCGTGAGCGACAGCGGCCTCGCCTGGCGAAAACACCTCGTTTAACACGGCGATCTGTTTCGGGTGAATGGCGCCTTTACCGCAAAACCCTAGATCGGCAGCAAGCTCAGCTTCCCGCCGCATGCCTTCGAGGTCGTTCAGATCCAGGTACGGCACGTCGATCGCGTCGATACCTGCGCTCGCGGCCGCGTGCACAACGCGTGACCGAGCATACAACAGGGGCTCCCAAGCATTCTTGCAGCGTAACTCGGCGGCCATGTCGACCCCGCCGAAGAAGAGGCCGTCGATGCGGTCACTGCAGTGTGCGATGGCGTAGGCAGTCTCAAGCGCGGCATTCGTCTCGACGATGACATGGAGGCGACTTGGATGGCCCCGCTCCGTAAGCAGGTCGTCGAGCCACACGACCTCGTCGGGGCAGGTCACCTTCGGCAGCATCAACGCAGGCGGTGGGGTGTCGGTGTCGATGACGCTCGTCACGTCTGCCAGGCCGACACCGGTCCGGAGGCTGTTGATCCGGACGATCCGCTCGACGCCGTCCTCCGCCTGCGGAGAATCGAACAGGGCGAGTGCCTTGCTTCGGGCCTCCACCTTGTCCTTGGGCGCGACGCCATCCTCCAACTCGACACACACAATATCCGCGCCGGACGCCAGGGCTTTCGGAAACATGGCGGGGTCTAGGCCAGACGTAAAAATGAAGCTGCGCCGTGGACGAACGCTCCGCTCCAACTGAATATTCATGCTCCCTCGGGTCGCCTAGGACTTTGCGACTTCGGTGGTAGGCCACTCGACCGTCTGTCTGAAGCGTAGCGGAACCGACCGACGCGCGTCTCGTGATTTCTCCATTCAGCAAGGTGTGTCACATAACGGACAAGGGACTCACGACGCGGAGCTCGGGGTGCTAGCCCCGAGCGCAGTGTCCGCGTAGCGGCCGAGCTGTTCGTTACGGTACGGCCACATGAGCCGCAGCGCGAAGCGCGTAGGAAACGATCTGAGGCGAGAGCGTGAGTCCGGCGTTATGTGACGTACCCCCTGCGAACCTAGGCCGCCTCGCCACGGGTCCAAGGCGCTAGCCACGTGACTCAGGCCAACCCGGACCGACGAGTACGACCGATTCTTCGATCTGACGATCAGAAACCGTCCAGTATCGGTCCAGCAACTGGCGAGTCTCATCGCGAGACGTCAGCCTGAAGCCATGACGCTCGTAGAAGCGGATGGCCCAGCTGGCGCTAGCCCAAGTGCCGACCAGGATCGATCGCGACGTTTCGGAGAGTAGGTGCGCGAGGAGTTCATAGCCGATACCGCGCCCCTGATGCTCGGGCCGGACATAGGCGTGGCGAATCAGGGTTACGTCGTGAACATCCTGCGAGCCCATGACCCCCTGCAACTCGCCATATGCGAAATGTCCGTTGAACGAGACGCCAGCTTCGATCTCACCCTGAAGCTCCTCCAGCGACATGTAAGGTTCGTGCCAACAGTCGTCGGGAATCGCTCCGAGGTAGGCGGTCGCCCCCGCATTGATGACCTCGCAGATCCGCTCGGCGTCGGAGTTGGAGATTGATGAGATCATGACCACAGTCGTCCGTCATGAGGAGCGGGTATTTGCTCTCGATCCCAGGCCAGAAGGGTATGTCATATAACGGACAAGGGACTCACGACGCGGAGTTGAGAGTGACAGTTCTCAACGGAGTGTCCGCGCAGCGGCCGAGCCGTTGTTTAGGGTACGGCCACAGCAGCCGGAGCGCGAAGCGCATAGGAGTCCACCCGAGGCAAGAGGGTGAGTTTGGCTTTATGTGACGCACCGCTGCCAACCGCCCACCCATGCCTTACACGACCGGTCGAGCCTCTGGGTTTAGCCACCTATCAAGTCGAACAGGCTATCGATGTACATCTGGAACGAAGGTGCGAAGAAGGGTCGCCTTGTCGCCCATTCCTCGTTCATGCCCGGAAGGGTCAAACGGTTTCGTAGCGGGTTAATCACAGACTCCAATCTCTCCAGCTCCAAGACGCCTTGCTCGAACTGGTAGTAAGCCATGTCTCCGTGCCGGAAGAGCATCCATAGGTACGACGTCATCTGACTCTGTTCGGCCGGTGTCAAGCTGGTGTCGCCGGCTAAGGACCGGAGCTGGAGGTCCGCGAAAGCCGGGTTCTCGAGGACTATCCTGTTCAGCTCGGAAATCTGAGCTATCAGATCCTGGTACGCCGCGACCTCGACCGCGCGAGTGTTCAGCACGGCCTGGTCCGTGTTCTGACGCAACTCCCATGCGACGAGTCCGAGGCCCAGGATCACTCCCAGGGCTGATGCAATCTCGATCCAAGTCTTCGATTTGGGAGCTCGATTCATTTCGGTGCTTCGACTTTGGGTACTGGGGTCCACGAGGTGTGTCATATAACGATGCACTCCCGAAGACCGTCGGGAAGTCGGCATGGCAGCGCCCCTCGCGACGCGTGTCCGAACAGTAGTCGCCGCTTCTTGGGGCACTCTACGCAGCCTCACGACACATGGCTACCCGGCGAGACCGACATCAGGTACTACTACCGCCGACGATATCCGCGAGAACCGGGCGAGCTGACGCTCAGCGCTGCGTCACCAGCGGTGGGCCGCGGTAAGGCGGGACACGAGGCTCACCCGCCAGAGACCGCCAGACCGTGCTTCGAGTGCCCTGCCCTCGCCACCCGGCACAGTTCCGTAATGAGATGGCCAAGTACGTGGACGACCACGAAGTCAAACGCATGGCTCGCTACGTGGAAATTCGCTGTCCGGACGCGTACCTTCGGCCGATCGCAACGTCCGGAGGAATCATGCGCACTGAACATCAGCAGACCCCAGCGAGCCGACGATCCCTGTCCATCGGCGTGTCGGCCGCGATCATCGTCCTAGCGCTCGCTGCCTGTGATTCCCCTCCGACGAGCTTCGACGAGCTCGCCGAAACGAGCCTGCCCCAGATCGAAGGTGCGATCCAGGTACCGGGCCTGCAGGACGAAGTGGAGGTTATCCGCGACCCGTGGGGCGTTCCTCACATCTTCGCCGACAACCTCGACGACCTCTTCTTCGCCCAGGGCTTCGTCCAGGCACAAGACCGACTCTGGCAGATGGACATGTACCGGAGGGCGGGCGAGGGCCGCCTATCTGAGATCCTTGGGCCCGAGGCACTCCGCCACGACCGCGTAGCGCGTCTGCTCAAGTACCGCGGTCCTTGGACCGACGAGGAGTTCAACAGCTACCACCCGGAAGGACGACGCATCTTGCAGGCGTTTACATCCGGAGTGAACGCGTACATCGCCCACGCCGAGGGCGCCGGCGAGCTGCCGGTCGAGTTCGAGATCACCGGTCTCCGACCCCTCCCGTGGTCGATCGAGACTCCGCTTCTCCGGATCGCGACGGCGATGCCGACCGGCGATGCTCGCCGTGAGCTTTCGCTCGCGCGGAGCGTAGCCGGACTCGGAGCCGCCGAGGCCAACCGGAGGGCACGGCCTACTCCGTACCGTGACCTCGTGGTGCCGCGCGACGTGGACTACTCGATCATTGACGACGCCGTGGCCGCCGGCCTCGCCGGCTTCCAAGGCACGATCGTGGAGCCGCCGCTCGTGGCACCCTACGACTCCTGGGTGGATGCACGGGTCTCGGCCAACCTGGGCGCTCGGGAAAACTCACCGGGCAGCAACAACTGGACGATCAGTGGTAGCCTGACCGCCAGCGGCGACGTGATCGTCGCGAACGATCCCCACCGAGGCGTGAACAATCCGTCGCTGCGGTACATGGTGCACCTCGACGCACCCGGTTGGACGGCGATCGGCTCAACCGAACCGGTGATCCCGGGTGTCGCGATCGGCCACAACGGACGTGTCGCATGGGGCCTCACGATCGTCGGGACGGACCAGTCCGATATCTATGTCGAGGAGGTGAATCCGGACGATCCGAACCAAGTCCGCTGGAACGGATCGTGGGAATCGCTCCGTGTCGAGTACGATACGATCCTCGTGAAAGGAGCCGCGCCCGAGGTCGTCGAGCTCAAATTCTCCCGTCACGGACCCATCTTCTACGAGGACGGTGAGAACCACAAAGCGTACGCGCTGCGCTCGACGATGCACGAGCCGGGGTCGACCGGATACCTCGGGGCGCTTCGCCTCAACGTCGTGAACGATTGCGTCGAATTCCTCGACGCGCTCGACGCGTGGATGGCTCCGACCGAGAACATGGTCTGCGGCGACGCGGACGGAAACATCGCTTGGCAGGCGTCGGCTCTATCTCCGAGGCGAGACGGGTGGCAGGGACGTCTACCCGTGCCTGGAACTGGCGCGTACGAGTGGGATGGATTTCGCGACGACCTTCCCCGCGAGCTGAACCCGGAGCGCGGTTGGATCGCGACCGCCAACCATGACATTCACCCCGACGGATACGATCCCCCGCTCTTCTTCAAGAGGCAGGGCCCGTTCGAGCGCTTCGCCCGGGTCTCCAGCGTGCTCGCCCGCGGGAGCGACTTCACCGTCCAGGATTCCAGGGACCTCCAGCATGACGCCTATTCGTCCTCGGCGGCGGCATCGCTCGAGCTCTTCCGCGGATGGACGTCCGATGACCCGGAGCTCGAGCGATACCGGCAGGAGCTGGCCGCATGGGACGCGGTGTACGACCGCGACGATCGTGCGGCAGCCATCTTCGGGCACCTACGTCGCATCCTGTCGGGAGGCGGATTTGGGCAGCGGGCCGCACCGACCGACGTCGATCCCGAGGCGGCACTTGGGACCGCGCTCGAGCGGTTACGTGAGCAGCAGGGCGACGATCCGGCGCAGTGGCGGTGGGGGCGCACGAACCGCAGTGAGTTCCCCCACTCGCTCGTGTCCGCATATGACCTACCGGCCGCCGAGCGGCTTGGCGGTGCGGGCACTGTCGCCGCCGTAGGCGCTACGTTCCGCGAGATCATCGACTTCTCCGATCTCGACGGCTCGCTCGCCACGAATGCTCCGGGGCAATCAGGCCGTCCTGGAAGCCCGTTCTACGGCAATCTCGTGCAGAACTGGGCCGACCAGGAGTACTTCCCGATGTCGTTTAGTCGGGAGGCGGTCGAGGCGAACGCGGCGTATCGGCTGACGCTGGTGCCGGGCGGCTGACCCAACCCTCCCCTAGGGACTCTCGTGTCGAGTTTCCAAGAACTCTCGAACTTCATCTTGAAGAAAGCACCCCACCAAGGCGATGATGACCCCACCGCGCGCCAGCCACCGCATCACCGAGGCATGCCTCGCCTCGCCGCTGCTCACGCTCGCGCTTCTTACGACGAGCGGCTGCGACTCCCCGCCGGGCACCGCCTTCGAGGCCTCCGTCGAATCCGATGCCGAGCGCATCTGGGTCGGCCCAGATTTCTACGCCAACCGGCTCCAGGACTGGCGGCTGCGGGACGGACGGATCGAGAGCATCGAGGGCGGCGCAGCCAAGCCCATGCGCACGCTGCATCTGCTTACGAGAGCGCTTTCCGAATCTGCGGGCACGATGACGATGTCGGTCCGCACGGGGGCGATCGAGCCGGGGCCCGCGCACGAGGACACGTGGTCCGGTTTTCTGATCGGGGTCGGTGGCGCGCACGTCGACTTCCGCATCAGCGCGCTCAGCCATCACTGGCCGTCGACGGACGGGGGGCTGATCGTCGCGGTGGACGGGACGGGACGGATCATCGTACGAGACAACTCGGTCAACCACGGCTACACGGGGCCCAACCCGAACATCCCGGTCGACAATTGGCCGCTCGTCTCACCGGACAGATTCGACCGCTGGGGCGAGCCCGGCGCGGATATGCGGCTCACCCTCGAGGCCCGGCCGGCGGCCGCATCGGGAGTTTCGGGCGACGGACCTGACGGAGACACCTATCGGCTCACGGTGACGCTTGCCGATGGGGAGACCAGGGAGGTGCTGACCCGGTCGACCTACTCGGGCATCGCCTCCGAGCACCTGACCGGAAACGTCGCTTTGGTCTCCCACCGGAGCCCGCTCATGGATGGGCCCGGCTACTGGTTCCGGGACTGGCAGTTAGCCGGCTCGAAGGTCGAGCGTCACGACGACCGTGCGTTCGGGCCGATCATGGGTGCGATGTACACCCTCAGTCGGGGCACGCTCAAGATGACGGCTCAGCTGGGCCCCTTAGGTGAGAGTGACTCGCCCTCGGCCCATCTGGAGGTCTTCCGCGATGCCGGTTGGAGCGCGGTCGACACCGCGGACATTCAGCCGCTGAGCGCGACGGCACACTTCCGGGTGGACGATTGGCCCGGAGACGAGGACGTGCCCTACCGGGTGGCCTACGATCTCGGGACCGCTGCCGGCGGGAGCGAACGTCACTACTTCGAAGGGCGGATCCGCGCGATTCCCTCGGACGATCGCGAGTTCGTGCTCGCCGGGCTCAACTGCCATCACATCTCGGGCGCCGGCGGGCAGTGGAACGCCGACCACTTCTGGTACCCCCACAACGAGACCGTCGCGGGCGTCGCCTACCAGGATCCCGACCTGATCTTCTTCGCGGGCGATCAGATCTACGAAAGCGGTCTGGAGGGTGTCGTGCGGGAACCCGCCGACGTCGCCGCCATCGACTATCTGGGACACTGGTTCCGGTTCGTGTGGGCGTTTCGCGACCTCACCCGAGATCGGCCGACGGTCACGATTCCGGATGATCACGATGCCTACCACGGCAACATCTGGGGCAACGGCGGCGTCCGCGAGCCGGGCGACTACACCGTCCAGGACGCGGGCGGATATCGAATGGCCCCCGAGTGGGTCAACGCGATGCACCGCACGCAGGTCGCGCACCTCCCCGACCCGGTCGATCCGGATCCCATCGAGCACGATATCACCACATACCACACCCGCCTCGAATACGGAGGCATCAGCTTCGCGGTTCTCGCCGACCGCATGTGGAAGTCGCCACCTTCCGTGGTCGTCCGCGGGAGCGACGTGGTGAACGGCTGGCCTCAGCGACCCGGGTTCGACGCGGCGACCGAACCCGATGCCCCGGGCGTCGAGCTTTTGGGGGCGCGGCAGGAGGATTTTCTCGAGCGGTGGGCGAACGACTGGTCGGACGGGGCATGGATGAAGGTGCTCCTCTCCCAGACACCGTTCGTCGACGTGGCCACGATCCCGGAGGAAGCGACGAGCGGCGCGGTTCTGCCGGGCTCGTACATCGTGCGTCCCGGCGAGTATCTGGACGGCGAGAAAATCGCGCAGGACATGGACTCGAACGGTTGGCCGCGGTCGGGGCGAGATCGCGCGCTGCGATCGCTTCGCAAGGGCTTCGCCTACCACATCGTCGGTGACCAGCACCTCGGACACTTCGTGCGCTACGGCGTCGACGAGTGGGACGACGCGGGGCACGTGTTCACGGTGCCCTCCATCGCCAACCTGTGGCCGCGGCGATGGTTCCCGCCCGAGCCCGGCCGCAACCCTCAGCCGCACTCCCCTCGCAACACCGGCGAGTACCTGGATGGCTTCGGCAACCGCATGACGGTCCTCGCGGTGGCGAATCCGACGCAAGTCGACTTCGAGCCCCATGAGCTGTACCAGCGCGCGCCCGGGTACGGCATCGTGCGCCTCGACCGAACGACTCGGAAGATCGTGAGCGAGGCCTGGCCGCGCTGGGTCGATCCTTCCGTGCCCGATGCGGCGCAGTATCCGGGTTGGCCGATCGAGGTATCCCAAATGGATGGCTACGATCGGCCCGCGGTCGGCTACCTGCCCGAAGTGGTCGTGACCGGAATGATGGACCCGGTCGTCCAGATCGTCGATGAAGAGACCAGCGCAATCGTGTATACGCTGCGGGTACTGGGTAACCGGTTCAGACCCAGGGTTTTCGTCGCGTCTGGGACCTACACGGTGGTGGTCGGGGAGCCCGGCACCGATCGACTGAGGACGATCACCGGCGTAACGCCGACGGGTGACAGGGCCGCGGCGCTCGAGGTGGTCTTCCAATGAGACGCACGCTGGGCGTCCTGGTCTCGGCGGTGCTGTGTGGGCCCGGCGCGTGTGGGCCGGCCGGTGAATGGCCCGGTGAGGACGGGCCGCTCGTCAACATCGTGCTCATCTACGTCGACGACCTAGGTTGGCGCGACCTGGGCGTACAGGGGAGCACGTACTACGAAACGCCAAACATCGATCGCCTGGCAGCTGAGGGCATGCGCTTCACAAACGCGTACGCCAACGCTCCGAACTGTGCGCCCAGTCGGGCGGCTCTGATGTCGGGCCAGTACGCTCCGCGTACGGGGGTCTACACGGTCGGCTCGGCGGCCCGGGGCCGCGCCCCGGATCGCAAGCTCGTACCGGTCGAGAATCAGACCGAGCTCGACCTGGGTGTGGTGACGATCGCCGAAGCGCTCAGCGACGCCGGCTACGTGACGGGACACGTGGGGAAGTGGCACCTGGGCGGCTCGGGCCACCTGCCCGCCGATCAGGGGTTCGACTGGGCGGTCGCCGGAGATCACCAAGGGAGCCCACCCAGCTACAGCTACCCCTATGAGCGGGGTGAGCGAGCGCTTCCGGGCCTGGAGGAGGGCACCGAGGGCGAGTATTTGTCCGACCGACTCACCTCGGAGGCGATCGGGTTCTTGGAGGAGAACCGCGAGGATCCCTTCTTCCTCTATCTCTCACACTACAGCGTGCACACCCCGATCCAGGGCAGGCCGGATCTCGTGGAGCACTACCGCAAGAAAGCCGGATCGGGGGGGCACGGCAATCCGGAGTACGCGGCGATGGTTCACGCCGTGGACGAGGGCGTCGGGCGGCTGATGGACGCACTCGATCGTCTGGATCTGGCCGAGAACACGTTGGTGATGTTCTACGCCGACAACGGCGGCTTCGGGCCCGTCACGTCGATGGCGCCGTTGCGGGGGTCCAAGGGAATGCTGTACGAGGGTGGTATTCGCGAGCCGCTGATCGCGCGCTGGCCCGGTTGGATCGTGGCCGGCACCACGACTGACGTGCCCGTGATCGGGACGGACTTCTACCCTACGCTGCTCGAGCTCGCCGGGGCCCCCGCGCCAGCAGGTCAAACGCTGGACGGACGTAGCTTCCTGGCCGTGCTCGACGGCGCTAGCGCGCCCGACCGCGATCTCTTCTGGCACTTTCCGGCCTACCTCGAGGCCGACCGATCCGTGAGCGGACCATGGCGGACCACACCAGTCAGCGCGATCCGCCGCGGCGACCTCAAGCTGATCCACTTCTTCGAGGACGGGCGCTCTGAGCTCTACGATCTCGGTGCGGACATCTCCGAGTCGCACGACTTGGCCGTGGAGATGCCCGAACGCACCGCGGAACTGAAAGCGGCGCTCGAATCGTGGTGGGCGGAGACCGATGCCTATGTGCCCCGGGCCCAGGAGCTCCCCAACACCGCGTTCGGCATTCCCCTCGAGGACCTCGACGCGGATACCGGTCGCCAGGTGGTCGTCGATCGAGAGCCAGGTCAGTACCTCGGCCATCCCACCACGCAGCTTCTGGACGACGGAGAAACGCTGCTCACGGTCTATCCCAAGGGTCACGGGCGCGGCCCCATCGTCTACAAGCGCAGCCCGGACGGGGGCCGTTCCTGGAGTGAGCGACTGCCCGTCCCCGAAAGTTGGGCGACCTCCTTGGAGGTGCCGACGCTCTTTCGAGTCGCGACACCGGACGGCCCTCATCGCTTGGTGATGTTTTCCGGCCTGTACCCGATCCGGCGCGCCTTCTCGGACGACGACGGCGCGACTTGGTCGGAGCTCGAGCCCATCGGGGACTTCGGCGGCATCGTGGCGATGTCCTCACTGCACACCCAGCGCAGCGGCGATCTTCTGGCGTTCTTCCACGACGACGGCCGGTTCCTACGTGATTCCGGCGAGCCCGGCAGCTTCCGCGTCTTCGCGACCCGCTCGGCGGACGGGGGCCTGACGTGGTCCGAGCCCTGGGTGGTGACCGAACACCCGGACGCCGACTTGTGCGAGCCGGGGCTCGTAGTTGCCCCCGACGGGAACCGCATCGCGCTTCTGCTCCGGGAGAACGCCCGCCGGCACGAGTCCTTCGTCGTGTTCTCCGACGACGATGGGGAGAGCTGGTCCGCTCCCAGACAGCTTCCCCCCACGCTGACCGGGGACCGTCACGTCGCCCGATACGCGTCGGATGGGCGCCTGGTGGTGACCTTCCGGGACATGGCTGCGGACAGCCCTTCCAAGGGCGACTGGGTGCTGTGGGTCGGGACCTGGGAGGACATCCAACGCGGCGATCCGGGCCAGTACCGGGTGCGGATCATGGACAACAAGAACGCCTGGGATGCCGCCTACGCCGGGCTGGAGCTGCTCGCGGACGGCACGTTCGTGACCACGACCTACGGACACTGGGAAGAGGGCGAGGAACCGTTCGTCGTGAGCGTGCGTTTCCGCATGCAGGAACTCGACGAGCGGGTGCGGTCCGGCGAGCGTCGGTGAGCGCGTCATCCGCTTTCGAACTGCGACCTCGCCTCCGCTAGGCTCTCCAGGGAAGTTCTTCACCCGTTTCCGAGTGGAAGCCAACGCCTGAATGCTGACTTCTCATCTGATCGCGGCCAGGCCCCGACCGTGATATAAGTCACCCATCGTGCGCCGAGGCTCCTCATCGCGCTGCGAGCAAAGACCGGAACCGCTCGCCCAATTCCTCGGTGTGATTCTCTACTCGATACTCAACGACGTCGGAGCGGTACGGGGTCCGTTGGGCGTGTCCGTAGATCCGGTCCACGAGCTGCCCTCCGCCATGGCCCATCTCCTTTTGGACCTGGAAGCGAGACACCTCCACGTAGTCCCACCCGTCTTCGTCTGCGGGCTCTTTGTTCGGCTTCTTGAGAAATTGGATAGCTGATGGCTCTAATCGAATGCTATGAATGCGAGAAGGAGATCAGCGACAAGGCCAGCCGCCTGTCCGCATTGTGGTGCCCCTGCGGGCGGGAAGAAGGACGGTGTGTACAGGAGGTGTTGAGTCATTGCCCAGTCAGGAGATCGGTCGCGGATGCCGAAGCCATTGGCCGGAGGCCACGCCCTCAAGGATAGTGCCTCGCTCCAGCACGAGCGTACCGTTGACGATCACATAGGAGATGCCCTCGGACATCTGTGCCGGATTGGCGTAGGTGGCGCGCTCTCGGACGGTGGTCGGGTCGAAGACCGTCACGTCGGCGTCCATGCCGACCTGCAGCCGGCCTTTTCTCGCCATTCGAGGAATCGCTCTCTCGACCCGCCGTGCGGGCAGTAGAGTGATCTTCTCGATTCCTTCCATCCAGCTCACTACCTGAAGGTCGCGCACGAATCGCCCCAGGAAGCGCCCGAAGGTCCCTACGCTGCGGGGATGCCCCCGCCCGTTCACGAGTCCGCCGCCGTCGGAGCTGACGATCCCTAGCGGGCTTCTCAAGCCCATGATCATCTCTTCTTCGGGGATGAACTCAGTCTGGACCGCAAGTCCGCCGGGCTGCGACCTCAGCTCGAAGAAGCGGTCTTCGGTCAGGCGCTCCTGAGTTTGAGCCACGTAGACGTCCGAGTATTCCGCGCCCCCGAAGCGCTCCCGCCATCCCTCGTCGAAGAGCGCCGACTGCAGCGTGGTTTGGTTGCGCGTCCACACGTGGAAGTCGAAGCCGACGTTGACCCCGCGCGCATTCGCCCCTTCGACGAGCGCGATCGAGAGCGGCGCCGATCCCACCGTCGACGAGATGAGGTGGGCCAGCTGCGCCTGCGCCCCTGTCGCGGCGGCGATTGCCACGACCTCCATTGCCGCGAGGCTCATCGTCAGCGGGAAGACGTTGCCCTTGTAGCGCGCGTGCAGATGACAGGGTACGCCCTCGGCGGCCGCGACCTCGAACAGCGCGAAGATCTCCTCGTACGACGCCCCTGGCGTGTAGTTCACGCCGAACCCGATGCCGACCGCACCATCCCGAATCGCGCGCACCGCCAGCGGGCGCATCGCCTCAATCTGCTCGGGCGTCGCAGGCGCGTAGCGGTCCGTGGCTCCAACCGCCTCGCGGAGTCCGGCGTGACTGACCGTCGCCGCGTAGTTGGCCAGCGGACCCACGGCGGTATGCTCTTCCACGTACCGTTCGACGTCGAGCGGCCCTCCGTGCATGCCCAGAACCGTCGTCACGCCATCGCCGATCTTGAACGTGTGCGCCTCCCGGTTGCGGCCGATACTCGCGAGGATGTCGATGAAGCCGGGCGCCACGATCTGACCGCTCGCGTCGATGGTCGTCCGACCGCGAATCTCCTGCGTCGTGATCGCCTCGATCCGTTCTCCTAGGATGCCGATGTTGGCGATCTCGTCGCGGCCCGTCTCAGGGTCCATGACCCTGCCGCCGAGGATGACGACGTCATAGAGCTCCTGAGCAAGGCCGGGCCCAGGAGCGAGCAGGATGACGAAGAGCGCTGTGACTGAGATACGGACGAGCATCGGATAGGCCTCCTCGGTTGGCTCCCGCTCGGTGCGGTAGCGGCCCTCTGAGACTGCGTTCAGGTGATACTCATGCGCTCAAGATGCGGCGCTGGTCAGCAGAGCGCGAGGAGATCCCCTACTGGATCGACCCGACGATCACCACGCCAGGTGCTCCGACCAGAAGGATCGCGAGAACGACTCCAGGGTGCAGTGGGCCAGCCACGTGTCTCTTGGTCGACATAGCAAGCCCCGCCCGATCCCCTAAGACCAAGCGGGGCAACACTTCCTAGGAAGTGCGCCTGGGTAGATTTGAGCCACCGACCTCACGCTTATCAGGCGTGGCGTAGGATACTCGAATCACGGCAAGAAACCCCACAAATCATTGGAGGGGCGCACGATCTGCTAGTCTTGCCGCTGTCCAATGCGCACATCTGCGGCTCTGGATCGGCCCAATAATGGCCTCAACCGACACGTGAATTGTCCCACCGGGTGGGTCAACACATGCAGCCCCACGGCGCAGCTAGGCGCTGGCGAGCCCACGCTCCTCTTCCATGAATGGCGGCGCCGGGATCTGCGTCAGCGCCATGAGATCGGCCATTGTCTGGTCGTCGGTCTCTTCGATGTGCTCAAGGGCCGAACGCACCGCCGGGTGGTTCATCAGCGTGCGGATCTGAGCTTCGTATTCCTGTTCGCTCTGCGACGCGGCCTCGGTCGTGGCCCCGGCCATGACGAGCACGGCGAGAAGCAGGGACGTGAGTGAGGCAAAGGGCAGCGTGGAGTGAAGTCGTTGGGCGAAGGTCATGGAGTCATTCTTGTTCGGTGGTCGTTGATGCGAGCGGGCGGGATCACAATGTACGCGTTGGGTCGGAACTTGAGGACAGGCAGCGGAATCGCACCGAGCTCAACGGGACCCCCAGGGCTCCTTGTTCGGAGTGGAGGCTCGTCCTACCCTGCCTGTCTCCCCCTGCACGCCAGTGAAACAACGAGTCTGGAGTTTCTGTTATGAAGTTCTTCCGAGTCCCGAACGTCCGTCTCCTGTCCAGCTTCGGAGTCGCGGTTGCTGTTAGCGCCGTGACGCTGACCTCCCCCGCCTCCGCGCAGGATGCGAAAGAAGCGATGGCGGCCTTCATCGACGCTAACGCTACCTCTTATGCAGCGGTCGCCCAGGAGATCTGGGAACTCGCCGAGGTCGGCTACATGGAGACGGAGTCATCCGAGAAGCTCCAGGGAATGCTGCGTAGCGCAGGCTTCGAGATCGCCTCGGGCGTGGCGGGCATACCGACGGCGTTCGTCGCCTCATACGGTGGCGGTGGCCCGGTCATCGGGATCATGGGTGAGTACGACGCCCTGCCGGGCATCAACCAGAGTCGTTCCGCGGAGCGCGACCCGATCCCAGGCAAGATCGCGGGTCACGCGTGCGGCCATCACCTGTTCGGGACCGGCTCGGTTGCGGCCGCGCTCGCGGTGAAGGAGTGGCTGGACGAGACGGGGGCGCCAGGAACGATCCGCGTCTATGGGACCCCAGCAGAGGAAGGGGGCGCGGGGAAGGTCTATATGGTCCGCGCCGGTCTCATGGACGACGTGGACGTCATGCTGCATTGGCACGCGGGGTCGCAGAACAGTGCCAGTGCCTCGTCGTCGCTCGCCAACAAGTCGGGCAAGTTCCGCTTCTACGGTCAGTCGGCCCATGCGGCTAGTGCGCCATGGCGTGGACGTTCGGCGCTCGACGGCGTCGAGGCGATGCACGACATGGTCAACATGATGCGTGAGCACGTGACCCCCGCGAGCCGCATCCACTACGTGATCACGTCTGGCGGTTCTGCACCCAACGTCATCCCTGACTTCGCCGAGTCCTACATCTATGTGCGTCACCCGGACCCGAACGAGGTCCGCCGCATGTTCGACTGGGTGACGAGAATCGCCGAGGGTGCCGCGATGGGTACCGAGACTCGCATGGAACTCGAGGTCATTCACGGCATCTACAATGTGCTTCCCAACGAGGCACTGGGTCGAGCGATGCACGCCAACCTCACCGCGGTCGGTGGTGTCGAGTACACCGCAGAGGAGCGTCGCTTCGCCGAGATGATCCAGAACACGTTCCCCGAGGGCGTGCCTCCGATCGAGCGCGCGAATGAGATCGAGCCCTTCGAGGTTATCGAGGTTGGGCAAGGGGGCTCGACCGACGTCGGCGACGTCAGCTGGACGGTTCCGACTGCTGGGCTCCGCACGGCCACCTGGGTCCCCGGAACGTCCGCCCACTCTTGGCAGGCGGTAACGGCCGGTGGCATGGACATCGGCAACAAGGGCATGGTCAACGCGGCGAAGACGCTCGCGTTCACGATGCACGACCTCTTTACTCAGCCGGCGCTCATCGAGGCCGCGCAGGAGGAGTTCCTGAGACGTCGTGGCCCCAACTACATCTACGAGCCGTTGGTGGGTGATCGTGATCCGCCGCTCGACTACCGTGCCAGCGTGGTCGGAGGGTCAGGCAACTAGGTCTTCAGGCCCGACCGACTCGACCCAAGGGCTGGGCGAGGGGCAGGTAGCGCGGAGGGTCCCGGGCTACGGAGAGACGACGATCGTCCCCCCGTGCCTCGGGACCCTCAAGTCGTAGGGATAGGCGATTCAACCGCCGTATGGACGCGGGAAGGGTGGTGGGTATGACGTGCCCCCCTGAAACGAGGCCAGGATCTTGCGCTGGTCGCAGATTCAGGGAGGAGGTCAGAAATGAGCAGGAGACGACACACGCCGGAGCAGATCATCACGGCGCTTCGGGAGGCCGAAG
>Ga0209445_1000045_pt1 | contig 61435 bp, 54 predicted proteins | sample MarorgKNORR_S2LV_4_FD_188223 | JGI IMG/M metagenome (GOLD analysis project Ga0209445, IMG submission 188223) | Marine microbial communities from the Southern Atlantic Ocean, analyzing organic carbon cycling - NADW_A/KNORR_S2/LV (SPAdes) (version 2) | ecosystem: Environmental > Aquatic > Marine >... | reverse complement strand
CAGAAGATGTCTCCGAGTGCGGGGAAATTCGATTTTGTTTTAAGAAAAGAAAAGAAATATGAGCATAGGTTTTTTTATATCACTGATGTCTTGCCGAGTAATTACGCACATAGGTACCGCTTAACTGATCGCGAGAAACCAGATATTTCATCTAATAAGGGAGGCTCCATCGGAAATGTTAATGCGGAAATTAAATTAGATATCATAGAAAGAATAGTCTGGGATAACCTGAATAACAAAATTGAAGACGTTCTAAATATGTCTAATGACCTCTTTTCTAAACATGGGATTGACAAAGAATTGTCCTTTGAAGAGTTACGGGGAATGCTTCATCGATTTTGGAAAAACGGATATTTATCTTTTTCTGACAAGTGATTTGCCAATTTTTGGTAGTTGACTAGACGTTGCACCATATCGGAGCACAAAATGAAAAACAATATCGGACTACTCCTTAGTAAACGAGCGATTATCAATCCAGAAAGGGAAGCCTACGTAGACAGCAGCTCAGGCTTGCGTCTTACTTTCAACGAATTGAACGAACGTACCAATCGGTTGGCAAACGCATTGCTGAAACTTGGTGTTCTACCAGGTGATCGAGTCGCATTGGCATTGATGAATAGTGCCGAGTTTGTAGAGGCGTATTTTGCAATCGCTAAAATTGGTGGAATAGTCGTGCCTTTAAATTGGCGATTGGTTGCTGATGAACTGGAATTTATTCTAAAAGACAGTGGTTCGAAGACTTTGATTTTTGGTGAAGAATTCAGTGACATTATGGCGGATCTGCACGGCCGAAGTGACAAGACTGATATTGTTAATTGGATTCGAGTATCCACAGAAGGCAGTGCTAATGAATTTTCTCGGGACTATAAAAGCTTTCGAGACAGTGGTGATGCCGTCGAGCCGGCGGCAGGAGCTATGGATGACGACCTACTTTATATCATGTATACATCGGGTACCACTGGTTTGCCAAAAGGCGTGGTGCATTCCCACAATACTTCGTTTTGGGCCTTGTTTACTTTTGCAGCCTCTTGTGACCTAAGAGATGCAGACCGGTACTTAGTAGCGCTTCCTTTGTTTCATGTAGGCTCACTGATTCCCGTTACTTTGAATATTTACCGTGGTGTTACCAGTATCGTCATGAAAGAATTTCACCCAGTATCTGCTTGGGAGCTGTTGCAGCGGGAAAAAATAAACTGTTCGCTATTGGTGCCGGCGATGTTGAACTTTATGATTCAGGTACCGAATCTTTCCCAATATGATTATTCTTCACTACGCTGGATCCAAAGTGGTGCGTCGCCACTTCCAGTTAGTCTTATCAGACAATATGCCGAGCAGAAAATCGAAGTGCATCAAATTTATGGATTAACCGAATCTTGTGGGCCAGCTTGTGTAATTAGTGGAGAGAATGCTTTGAAAAAAATTGGTTCGACAGGGCGACCATTTTTCCATACCGAAGCGCGCATTGTTGATGAAAATGGAAAAGACTGCGAGGCAGGGGAGCAAGGTGAAGTATGGGTTAGCGGTAAACATGTAATGCTGGAGTATTGGAATCGCCCTGATGCTACGGCCGAAACGATTACCTCAGACGGCTGGTTGCGTACTGGAGATGTAGCCTCAGCTGATGAAGACGGATTTATTTACATACAGGATCGTATTAAAGACATGATTATTTCGGGTGGTGAAAATGTATACCCGGCAGAAATTGAAAATATTATCCTTACTCATCCCGCGGTTACTGAGGTCGCAGTCATTGGTCAGCCCAGCGACAAATGGGGTGAGTCACCATTCGCAGTGGTTGTGAAGAAAGATGAATCCTTAACCGAAGCGGATGTTCTCAGTCACTGTCATGGCAAGCTGGGACGTTTCAAGGTGCCTAGAGGAGCAGTTTTTGTCGAAGTAATACCGCGTAACGCTAATGGAAAAGTACTAAAACGTGAACTCAGGAAGCAGTTTCCTGGTCCTGCTATAGAATAACAATAATCAGCGCGTTCAACAGTAGTTAGCCAAACAATGCCCGTAAGATAAAGAAGAACATAATGGAAAGTAACGCACCAACCGGCAGGGTTACGATCCACGATAGAAATATCTTACCCACGGTACTCAGGTTTAACGCCCCAATACCACGTGCGACCCCAACCCCTAATACTGCACCTACCAATGTATGAGTAGTTGAAACGGGAATGCCGGTTCCAGAGGCGATTACGACAGTAGTTGCAGCGGCCAACTCGGCAGCGAAACCGCGGCTAGGTGTCAGTTCGGTTATATTTCTTCCAATTGTTGCGATAACCCGGTATCCCCAAATAGCAAGTCCCGACACAATGCCGAACCCGCCTAGCAATAGAATCCACATGGGCAGGGCTGACTCTGTTTCAAACACACCACCACTTCGTACAACGCTATTGATCGCCGCCAAAGGGCCAATGGCATTTGCGACATCATTGGAGCCATGCGCAAAGGCCATCGAGCAGGCCGTAAAAATCATTAGTATAGCAAAGACACTTTCTACACTTGCAAATTGATTATGCATCATGCCGGATGATGGCTCCGGGATCCGTCGTAGCATGAGCACACCGATAAGCATGGTTATTATTCCAAATCCAATAGCCATCGCTGCACTTTGTGCGAAAGTGATTTCCAAGCCCACGTGTCTCAATCCTTTAACCATGGTAACCATGGCAATGACAAATCCGACCAGGAAAATATAATAGGGTACATATTTCTTAGCATTGGCAAATGGATTGTCGGTGGACAGGACGAGGTGCTGCACTGTCATAAAAAGAGAAAATGAAATTATTCCTGCAATAAGTGGTGAGATTACCCAACTCGCAACGATCGAACCGATTTGGCCCCACATGATTGAATCGAAAGATATGCCCACTGCGGCGAATCCGACGATGGCACCAATAATAGAATGAGTAGTTGAAACCGGCAGCCCATACTTTGAAGCAATTAAAAGCCAGATTCCAGCGGCCAGCAGGGAGGACAACATTCCGTACACTAGAAGCTCCGGACGTTCATCGAATCCAGCTGTTTCAACATCAATAATGCTACTCCTGATTGTTGATGTTACTTCTCCGCCTGCCAGCCAGGCGCCAGCGAACTCGAATATCATTGCAATTATAATAGCTTGCTTGATTGTGATTGCCCCTGCGCCGACAGAAGTGCCCATGGCATTTGCGACATCATTTGCCCCAACACCCCAGGCCATAAAGAAACTAAATAAGCAAGCCATACCTAGCAGTATCAATCCATATTGGGAAATAACTTCCGACATCTTGGTTAATTCTCGACTAAGTGGTTATTTTGCGATAAGGAGTAGTAAGCGGCTGCCTACTTTCTGAGAAATGTCAGCTAGCTCTCCCAACCTATCAATGATCTTATATAAAAATATGACATGCACAGGTGGTAATGAATCTTCCATCTGAAACAGCATGGCTCTTAATTTTACTTGGCTAACATCGCTCTGGTGTTCCAATTCATCGAGCTCGACCACAAGCCCTTCTACAAGAGTAGCTTCTTTGCCACGAAAACCGGTTTCCAACAATTCATCAAGTTCATTTATGGCCTTAAGTGCTTGCGCGGAGGTGTTCAGGTTTTTCTGGTAGTAGTCGCGAACGCATTCGACCAATTCTCCCGGGATTTCTATTTTTCGACCAAGCATTATCCCGGCGATATCTCTTGCTCTGTTTGCTAGGCGGTCTTGAATTTGCAACATTTCCAGTAAGTCATTGCGAGCTACTGGTAGCCATAAGCTTCTGGGGAGATGGGTACGTATTTCTCGCTTCAGGGCGTCGGCTTCGTTTTCTGTTTTGTGTATAACCTGTTGAATTTCTTCAGCCTTCTGCCACTCTTTGATATAGCTTGCCTCGAGAAAATCTCCGAGTAACGCTATGCAGCTTTGAGCTTTAGCCATGTGTTTCTGGATTGGCTTGATGGGAGATGGTCCGAATAACGCGCTAATTGGATTATTCATGGTGCACTCCTGCAGCATTTCGGGAAAATTGAGATAGAAAATATTTTTGAGGGAAACATTTCCGGCTTATTTTGAATTTCCAAATTGCATTATGATCGTCACATAAAACAATAAATTTTCGACGCATTATCTATAAATAAAACAAGAGATCAAGCCCTGATATGCAATAAATTTAGTCATTAGTTAAAATGGACAAAAATTGGTCAATATTGTTGAGTCACGGCTTCTTTGTGATTTCGCACTAAGTTATAGCATTTTTGGAGATATATTCAGAGAGGGACTTCATAGATGGTAAATATATTATTTATAGAACATGATAATACCCAGCATCCGCTAACAGTTGAACCAGGCGGATCCGTCATGCTGGCTGCTGTGACTAACGGTGTACCTGGTATCGATGCAGATTGTGGGGGATGCTGTTCCTGTGCTACCTGTCATGTCTATGTGGACGAAGCCTGGTTGGAGGGAGTTGGTCCTATTGGGCCAACTGAAGAAGCGATGTTGAGTCTTAGCTCTGATCGAAAAGAAAATTCACGCCTATCTTGTCAAATTACTGTCAGCGAAGAGCTTGATGGGCTAGTGGTAAAAACTCCAGAGTTTCAGTTTTAGTCATGTTGGTAGAAAGAGAGTTTGATAAGGAATTTAATTCTTCTAAAGAGAACAAATGAACGATTTAATAAGTTCTGTAGCTGTGGGCCCAATAATATTTGAGCCCGTATTTTTCCAGTATTAAAATTTGTCATACCACGTTTTTTCTGGATGACCCATCTACATTAAAGCCACTGCGCAACAGGGATATTAGCAGCACTATTCTTCTGATAAAGTTTTAACATGGCGGTCAGCGCTTCTCTTTTGTGTAATCCTTTGCGCAGTTCTTCCAGTTTATTTAGTTGCCATTGGGCTCCAGTCTGGCGAGTATGAAGGCGTTCTTCAATGACTTTTAAAAGTGGTAGAAAATCTTCCTCAATAAAACCCATGTCTACCAATTTTTCAGGGATTCGTGGAATCATTTTTTCGAGAATTTTTGGTACAGCGTAATACTCTGGCTGGCTTTGTTTCATTGACGGCCAGAAGAGTTCAGCTGACATGCCTTTCTGGGCAGCTCGATAGAAATTAGCCGTACAATAGGCAAATGGAATAGCCGGCAATAACTCTCTTATTGTTGGCTGTATGAGTTTTGCGAGCCCGATAGCAAGAGCCGCATTAGCGAGCATATCAATGATAGTAGGTCCAGCAGGGAAAGAACGTAATTCAATCCGCAAATGGCCGCCATTTGAGGGATCGTAGACCGGTCGATTCCATAACCAGATTGAGCCCTGATGTAATCTCAGTTCATGCAGCAGTGGCGTGCCACCATTTTGTGCGATGGCAACTGAGTCTTCATCATTGTAATCTGGCAGTATAGGACGATACAGTAAGGCAGCCTCAGCGAATAATTCGAAAGCACCTTCGCGTATCCAGTTATTACCAAAATTCACACGGGCCGGAACAGGGTGCAAAGAGTCATTGGGACGACAGTCAATGGACTGTTTAAATAAAGGAATGCGTGTCTCTTGCCAGAGTCTGTGTCCAAACAATGTTGGTGAGTTCGCGGCCATCGCAACTACTAAGGGCGTGACTAATTGGATGGCATTATAAAAATCCGCATATTCCCGCGCGGGCACTCGCAGATGGATCTGGAAAGAGGTGTTTGCTCCTTCTAGTGTCACGTCATCCATCGCAAGCTGCAGGGTTTCCTCTCCCTCAATCGCAATGGTGAAAGGCCCCCCGCGAATTTCAGTCAATTCCTGCGTTAGCGCTTTAAATCGTGCTAACGGAGTCATAGCATGATAGCCGGTGTCCGATTGTTGCAGCGTAGGCAGGATACCGATAGGAACCACACTGCCGTCCCATTGCTTTGCACATTTATTGATTTTCTCAATCGCTGCCAGCGCTTCCTGTTGGGTGGCGCTGAAGCAGCAGTCTTTCAACAAGTAGGGCCTAAAGTTGTACTCTAGGTTATAGCGGTTAAGCTCGAGAGTGAGTTGAGGATCATTTAATTGAGCGATAATCTCTTGATTAATGGGCAAGGGCCGCGCTTCGTTGTCGACGATATACAGTTCGAGTTCAGCGCCAAAGGATAGGTCACCTTCACCAAATTCAGGACGCGCCAACAAAATATCAAGCGCCTTTAAGTTTGATCTGAGCCGATCACTGAATCGATTGAAGTCCCCTTCGGTAAAGTCTGTGTTGTCAATTTCGAATCCCATTTGCTCTTCCAAAATGCAACAAAGCTAATAACGATTAGAGTAGCAGCTTTGTTTTCCTTTGGTAAAGAGTGCTGGCAGATAACAGTTCTACCGACTGAATATATTTTTCTTTTCAGTTCTTACGTAACGCGTATTACCGTCTCGGCGTGTAAAACCGATTCGGTCAAAGTATTCGAGAATTTCAATGCAAAGATTACGACCTATGTGGGAGGCATCTCTAAACTGGATCACTGAAAAACCTTCCTGGTTCGGATTATCCTCAGCAAGTTGTTCAGTAAGCTCAGCTAGTTCCATTATGGTTTCCGGAAGGAAATGACGATTCTCCGCAACTTTTATCAGACTGCCAGAAACGGTGATTTCTTTAAGAATGCGCTCCAGCGTTTTGAGCGAAATGCCAGTTATATCTGCTAACTCCCTAGTCCGCGGAGGTATTGTCCCAGCCTGAATAAGCAGTGGCCGTATTTTTGCCAGAAACTCCTTTTCGTCTTTACTTAACTCTATTTCATGGCTAGGGAGATGTAACAGAGTACCTGTTTTACGTAGGACTTCATCGAGAATTAGCTTTTTTAGAATTGCATGGAATAGCAGATGAGACCCGGAGAAATCAACTGTTTTACTGAGATTGGCTTCGCTGATGCCTTGTTTGCTTGAATGGTTGTGATGATATATATCAATTTGTGCAACTATAAATTCTTTGTATCGTAGATAGAAATCAAGTTTTAGCAGAGATGGAAGTTGCTGATTATTTTGTTGTAGTTCGACAAAGAAACTTTCACTTGCTCTCAGTTGCTTAATTATTTTGTCCAGTGCTATTTTTGTTAGGTTTCGGTTAAGCGAGAACTGTTCGAGAGGTACCCCCATTGGGGACATGTTAATTAGTTCAATTAATGCTTGAGAGTGAGGGTTATTTTGTGCGCGCAATAAATTGAGCCTTTCATCGCTATTACGTTTTCTGCGAGGAACAAAGATATCGATTACCTTTCCTCCTCCCAGAGTCAGTTGAGATGAGGGATCTCGAATAATAAATTTGTCACCATGGTATGCAATGAAGGGTTGATGTGAAGCCACCTGGAAAAATTTTTCCGGTTCCACATTTAAGCAGCGAATAGAGACAATATGATGAGCAGCTCCTATATAAAGATGATATTGAGCACTACTTCTCAATTTGAAATCAGGACTGATGAAACGAATTTTAGCGTCAAATCGTTGCACTGGTACATATTGTTCCGGAGCGAGTAGCCAATCACCGCGTGTGATGGAATTTTGATCGATGCCTATATTGGCAGCAGCGCGCTGCCCAGCGAGAGCATCCTTAATATTTGCTGTGCCCAGTCGTAATCCACGAATCTTGGTTTTTTGTCGGGTACCGCTGTGCAACATGCTATCGCCAACATGCAGTTTTCCCGATCGAAGGCTACCGGTCACTACAGTGCCAATACCTTTCACGCTAAAACTGCGATCAATGAGGAACCGTGGGTTATGATTTTGTTGAAGTGCTTCATCGGATTTTGTTTCTCGCAAGGTGTTTTGTAGGAACTCCATTAGAGTATCGAGGCCTTCGCCGGTTAAACTGGATACAGGGAAGATTGGTGCTTTCTTTAAACAGGTTGACGACAATAGTTCAGTAATTTCGCCAGAAACCTCGTTTATTTGTTGTGCGTTGCACTTATCGGTTTTAGTTAAGGCAATAACACCTTTAGAGATGCCTAACAGGTCAAGAATTGACAGATGTTCTCTGGTTTGCGGCATGATTCCATCATCAGCCGCGATCACCAGCAGGGCGTAATCAACCGTTCCTACTCCAGCGAGCATATTGTTAATAAAATCTGCGTGGCCCGGAACATCGACAAAACCAATAACATATCCGGAGGCTACATCATTTTCCGTAGCAGGGAGATTATAGTAGGCGTAACCAAGGTTAATGCTGAGGCCACGCTCTTTTTCTTCGCGAAGTGTGTCTGTATTAGTGCCAGTAATTTTATTAACTAGTGAAGATTTACCATGGTCAACATGGCCTGCCGTCGCAATTATGAGGGATCTCTGGTTGGTATTGTGGCCAGCTTGGGTAGTAGTCTCAGTCATGGTATACCACTGGGGATCCAGAGATGGAAAGACGGCTACGAGGCTTGATTAATGGAACTAGGGCACCGCAGTTCGGTTATATTTGATTATATGGTAGACAAAGATTGCCACGATAATAGCAACGACGATGAAGCCTGCATTCAATACACCATTGCTGAGATTAACAATTCCGTAACCAATGGCACCTGTCATTAACGCGTAGTAGCAAAAGGGCAGCAGTGTCTTTCGAATTACAGCACCTTCCTTGCCAATAAGCCCGGCTACTGCGGAAGCGGCCACTACATTATGTACACAGATTATATTCCCGGAGGCTCCACCTACTGCCTGTAAGGCTACGATCCAGGTGGGGTCAACCAAGATGCGTTCACCTACACCAAACTGGAAAAGTGAGAACATCATATTACTTACAGTATTACTGCCTGCCACGAATGCACCTAGTCCACCAATAAACGTTGAAAAGAAAGGCCACGCTGAACCGGCTAGATTGGCGGTCCCCTCTGCCAGAGCAATCGGCATCTGCTCATACCCAGCGGCTCCACCGCTGGAATTAATGAATACTTGTACCATAGGTACGGTAAAAACTAGCGCAGTAGACGCTGGTACTAGAGTTTTCAGAGAGCTATGGAAGGCTGTTTTGTATTCTGGAATTTTCAATCCATGTAATAGGATGGTAATAAGAGAAACGATGACAAATATTGTCCCTGGGGACCAGAGTGGTTGGAACGAAGCACTTATATCGCTTCCCAGGATCTGTGGCCAAGACCAGGTTATAAACGGGCTGGAATCTCTTAAGAAGGTTTCTAGATTCAGCATAGGTAATCGGGTTAATACAAGTAAGCCTGCAACAAAAAAGTATGGTGACCAGGCGCGTATAAGGCTCATGGAATCAGAATTTTTGCTTATGTTGGCATGACTTTGCAGACTACCTGTCCATTCATCTTCCCAGTTAGATTTATCATCGAAGTCCCAGATTTCATCAGGCGCGGGCATCAGAAAGCCAGATTTTGCTGCAGATACAACTATGGCAAGACCGATCAATCCTCCGAACATAGAGGGAAATTCGGGTCCTAAAAATGTGGCAACGAATAAGTAGGGTAGAGTCATCGAAAGTGCTGCAAATAGCGCAAATTTCCATATCTTGAACCCATCGGCAAATGAGCGATGCTCGCCAAAAAAACGAGTCATAATGGAGGCGACCAAAAGAGGAATGAAGGTACCAGCCAGTGCATGGATCAATGCCACCTTTGTGGCGATAAACTCGAGGAACAAGTCCCATTCTGCAAATCCCCTCTCAGCGGCATAGGCAAGCATATTTGGATCGGCGGACAAGCCGGTATTGATTCCTACCAGTATAGGTGTGCCCATGGCGCCGAAGGAGACGGGTGTACTTTGGATAATCATACCCGCCACTACAGCGGCCATTGCTGGAAATCCAAGGCCAACCATCAAGGGAACCGCAACTGCGGCTGGTGTACCGAATCCCGCTGAACCTTCAATAAAAGAACCGAATAACCATGCAATTATGATTACTTGAATACGTCGATCCGGGGTTATGTTAGAAAACCCTTCACGAATAGTCTGAATGGCTCCACTCTGCTGAAGAGTATTGAGCAACAAGATTGCGCCGAATATTATGTAGATCAGAGTGCCGGCCACGATTAAGCCGTTAATGCTGGCTGCCAGTACTTTGATAATAGGAATCTGCCAGACGAAGTAAGCCAGAATTACAGCGACCACATAAGCGATAGGCATGGCACGGCTAGCAGGCCAACGAAGTATTACCAGAAATACAGCGACCGATATTATGGGTAATAACGAAAGTAGCGCGAGGATACCAATGCTCATAGTTATTGTTCTTTCTTGGTTGTTGGTATTGAGAACTGGTTGAGCTTATCAGATATTCTCGCGACAGAAAAACCGAAATGTCTTTGCAGAATTGGTGTTATTTAAGCCGTTATCCAATTTCGTCAATTATTGTACGATAGGAAGGAAATTGAGCTTAGCTGTTTCGTAATTTAGCTTGAGCAGCGGCCAATCGTGCAACGGGTACACGAGGAGGTGAACAGCTGACATAGTTTAAGCCTGCCCGGTGGCAGAAATCGATGGAGGAAGGATCTCCAGCGTGTTCTCCGCAGATACCAAGCTTCAATTCAGGCTTTACAGTTCTTCCTTTTTCTACAGCCAGATTAATTAGTTTCCCGACACCGGCTTGATCGAGACTGGCGAATGGGTTTTGGTTGTAAATTTCCTTGCGCTGGTATTCATCGTAGAACAAACCCATGTCATCACGACTCAATCCGAGTGTGGTTTGAGTAAGATCGTTCGTGCCGAAGCTGAAGAAATCTGCTTCCTTTGCTATCTCATCGGCTGTAATAGCAGCACGGGGCACTTCTATCATGGTGCCCACTATATAGTTGACGCGTACTTTTTTTGCTTTCATCACTTCTCGGGCAACGCGATGCACTATGCGCAACTGATCGATAAGTTCTTCCTTAAACCCAACTAGAGGTATCATTATCTCCGGATTCACCTGGATGCGTTTTTTGCCTTTCACTACTTGGGCTGCGGCTTCGAATATCGCTCGAGTTTGCATTTCGGTAATTTCCGGATATAGAATCCCTACCCGACAGCCGCGGCAGCCCAGCATGGGGTTTTCTTCGTGGAGCGACTTGATTCGGTCGATAACAAAATCAAAAGGTACACCTAATTTCTCTGCAAGTTGACGCCTGACAACATCATCATGGGGTAAAAACTCGTGAAGGGGAGGGTCCAATAGACGGATTGTAACAGGACGCCCATTCATCACTTTGAACAGCCCAATGAAGTCTTTTCTTTGGAATGGTAACAATTTCTTTAGAGCGGCGTGGCGCTGCACTTCGTCCACCGCGAGAATCATTTGGCGCATATAGTCGATTCGATCACCGTCAAAAAACATGTGTTCTGTGCGACAGAGTCCTATACCCTCGGCTCCGAAAGCCACGGCTTGCCTTGCCATCTCAGGTGTATCGGCATTAGTTCTAATCTTAAGAGAGCGGTATTTGTCGGCCCACTTCATCACTGTCTGAAACAAACCATAAGTAAGGCTACTGGTGGGTTTGAACCCCCTTTCCAATACCCGTTTAACTTCAGAGTCGGTGCTTTCAATCGCTCCCTTGTAGATCACACCCGTGCTACCGTCAATAGATATATATTCTCCTTCTCGAATAACGACTTTGCCGGCAGTGAGCGTGCGTTTTTCATAGCTAATATTTATTTCTCCAGCCCCGCAAACGCAAACCTTCCCAAGTTGCCTGGCAACTAAAGCAGCGTGCGAGGAAACGCCGCCGCGGGAAGTCAATATGCCTTGTGAATGGAGCATACCTTTGAGATCGTCTGGAGATGTTTCCGTGCGGCAAAGCACCACTTTATTTCCTTTCCGTGTTTCGATTTCGGCAGTAGCGGCAGTGAATGCAATTCGACCCGTGGCAGCTCCAGGGCCAGCTGGTAATCCGTAACCTATTATAGTTGCTGATTTCAACGCTTTAGGATCGAAAACAGGCACTAGCAAAGAATCAATAGACTCTGCGGGGATCTTAAGTAAGGCAATTTTCTGAGAAATGAGGCGCTCTCTCTGCATTTCTACAGCAATACGCACAGCGGCAAGACCTGTGCGTTTACCATTTCGAGTTTGTAAAATGAACAGCCGACCATTTTCAATAGTGAATTCAAAATCTTGCATATCTCTGAAATGCCGTTCCAGCTTATTTCGCACATTGTTTAGGTCGCGGTAACTTTTTGGCATGCTGTTTTTCATGTCACTTATACCATGGGGAGTGCGAACACCTGCGACTACATCCTCGCCTTGGGCATTCATCAAGTATTCCCCATAAAATACCTTTTCTCCATTAGCGGGATCTCTAGTAAAAGCAACACCCGTGGCGCTTTGATCACCGGCATTTCCAAATACCATGGCTTGAACATTAACTGCGGTTCCCCATTCAGAGGGGATGCCATATTGTTGGCGATAAATGATGGCCCGCTCGTTTTTCCAAGATCCCAATACCGCCCCTAAAGCGCCCCATAATTGTTGCATTACATCTTGAGGGAAAGCTTCTCGAGTAAGCTTAGCTATCAGAGCCTTGTACTGTTTTACTAGATCCTTAAGGTGCTCCGTGGTTAGTTCTGTATCGGAGGTAATAGCTAGACTTTTCTTTAATTTTTCCAATGCCTCATGAAACGGATCCTCTTCCTCTTCAGATTTGGCATGAATTCCCATAACCACATTACCGTACATCTGGATGAAACGGCGATAGCAATCCCATGCAAATCGAGGATTTCCGGATGCTTCGGCCAAACCCTCAACAGTTTGATCGTTAAGACCCAGGTTCAAAATGGTATCCATCATCCCAGGCATCGAATCTCTAGCTCCAGATCGAACAGAGACCAGCAACGGATTTTGTCGGGCTCCAAATTTCTTGCCAAGTTGCGTTTCTACCTGCTTGAGCGCGGTCACAATATCTTTCTTTAGAGCTGGGGGGTAACGCATTTCATGGTCGTAGTAGTAGGTACAAACTTCGGTGCTGATCGTAAAGCCTGGGGGTACGGGCAGGCCAATGGAAGCCATTTCAGCCAAATTGGCGCCCTTGCCTCCTAGTAATTCTCGCATACCGGCGTTGCCATCTGTTTTGCTACCAAAAGCAAAGATGTATTTTTTGGCCTTTCCGGTGTGTTTTCTTGCTAGCGAAGAGGGTCTGGATTGTGAAGCTTTACTCATATAGCGGTTACATACCTTAAAATCGAATAGATTTGCGGTACAGTTAGCAACCGAGCCTCCTAGATTCAAGAACAAAGGCGGGTTTAGCATAGCTGGTTCCGCAATACGCTAATATCGGGGACTGATTGGCAGCCTCACTCGCCAAGTAATGAGCAATAAATAATCGAAATGCTCTCAGCGCGGGAGAGGAGAATAAAGCACCTATAACCCAAAATCCAGCGCTTAATCGAGTCGAGTTGGGGCTAACCACCGAGTTTCGCTGTTAATTTATAGTCAAGCTCAAGCCAAGTAAACCTCAGTAGTCCATATTGAAAAAACTAGCTCTCGCTTACCTAATTTTGCTGGGTAAGACTCTCTCTTTACCCAGATAAATACCTCAACATTAAAAACTTCGAAGTCTCGATTGAACTAGATCTCATATCTATTTTAAGGGTATTAAGCGTCAATATTGTTCGGCAGGATTATCATTGCTCTACTTCTGAAGGGAGAGGCTTGCCGGAAAAATAGGCTTCGAGATTGTTTATGAGCAGGTCGCCCATTTTGGCTCGTGTCTCAAAAGTTGCACTACCTATGTGAGGAAGTAGTACTACATTATCCATTTTTTTCATGGGTTCTGGTACGTGCGGTTCGTTTTCTAATACATCTAGCCCTGCTCCTGCGATTGAACCATCGGCCAGCGCTGCCATTAAAGCTTTTTCATCAACGCTAGTACCTCTGCCAACATTTATGAATATGCCTTCGGGGCCAAGTGCCTGTAACACTTGGCCGTCAATAATTTTTCGAGTTCCTTCTCCGCCCGGTAGCACACATAATAATATGTCGGAATTATTAGCAAGCTCTAAAATCGAAGGATAGTATGTATACGGAAGATTTTTAGTTGAGCGATTATGGTATGCAATTTTCATTTTGAAGGGTAAAGCACGATGAACAATTGCGTCGCCAATTCTACCTAAACCAACGATACCTAGGGTTTTGCCAGCTAAACTACGACTGGGTGGAAACGGCCCTTCCTCCCAGGAATTGTTCCGTACGAATTTTTCGGCGTTAATGATGTTACGCATTGTTGTTAGAATTAATGCGATGGCGATATCAGCTACGGCATCATTCAATACACCTGGCGTATTAGTAACTTTGATTCCATTACGTTTCGTTTTTAAGAAATTTATCCCCTCCACGCCTACACCAAATGCCGCAATTATTTTAATTGAACGTAAATCGTAAACTCGTTCGTCACACACCCACGACGCTGTTGCTACAGCCTGACATTGTCCGTCAAGACTCCGAATTAGTTCAGTTTTGCCTTTTTCTGCGTATTCCCAAAGGTGGTGAGTGATATACTTCTCATCCAGTTTAGCTATAGTTTCGGAATCAAACGCGTTTGCGATCAGGATATTTTCTGAACTTGGCATAAGAAGAAGTCTACTGTCGACATAAAGAACTCTCAGTGTATTATTTTCGATTGTGGCTAGGCAAGTTGAAAACCCCTAGATGGGCTAAGCCAGTTGCGATTGTTATAAATTTTCCGTAGATTGATTGTGTTTCATTTATAACCAACTGGATCTACATGCGAGCAATATGAATCAGCAAGAAAATTCTTTTAGGCTGCTGCCATCTATTGATAAGTTACTTCAGACAAAACAGCTGAAATTATTAATCGAGCGGGTTGGACAAGATGTTGTTAAGAGCGAATCACGCGCCCAACTTGATTTGCTGCGGACAGCAATTGCAGGTAATGATGAAAGCATTTTGCAACGATTAGCTGAGGACAATTTTTTAGAAGCACTTTGTGACAATATAAAGGAAATTGTCGAATCCAGGTTTACTGGTTCACTTTTACCTGTCTTCAACCTGACTGGCACCGTATTACATACTAATTTAGGTCGGGCTCGCCTTCCTCATGAGGCCATAAGCGCTATGCAACTGGTTGCCGGTGAAGCAGTTAATCTGGAATATAACCTTGAAGTTGGTACCAGAGGTGACAGGGACTCACACATTGAGGAAACTCTCTGCAAAATTACCGGCGCAGAGGCCGCGACGGTTGTTAATAATAATGCGGCTGCTGTACTACTTGTACTCAATACTCTCGCTGAAAAAAAAGAAGTTGTTATCTCTAGAGGAGAGTTGGTTGAAATAGGTGGGTCTTTTCGAATACCGGATGTGATGAAGAGTGCTAACTGCATCCTGAGGGAAATAGGGACTACAAATCGCACTCACTTGAGTGATTACGGGTCAGCCGTCAATAATCTTACGGCTCTATTTATGAAAGTACACACAAGCAACTATGAAATTAGAGGTTTTGTGAACTCGGTCTCGGAACCTGAACTTAGTGCATTGGCAAAAAAACATAATCTTCCGTTTGTTTCTGATCTGGGTAGTGGCACTCTCATTGACCTAACTCGGTTCAATTTGCCTCATGAGATAACTGTGCAGGAATCGATTCAAATGGGAGCCGATATTGTTACCTTCAGTGGTGACAAACTCTTAGGTGGTCCTCAAGCGGGTATTATAGTGGGGAAAGCCAAACTTATTTCTCAAATTAAAAGTAATCCCCTAAAGCGCGCGTTGAGGATTGATAAAATCACTCTTGCGGGTCTTACTGAGGTAATTAATTTATACCTGGATCCTTCAAGATTGCCGAAACGATTACCTTTATTACAGGACCTGACTCGCCCTATAGAAGATTTACAAATTTTGGCTACTCAATTGCTCCCTTCGTTACAACGGGCGCTCTTAGACCGGGCTGTTGTCGAGGCAAAGCCCTGTCAAAGCCAGATTGGAAGTGGAGCGTTGCCATTGAGTCTAATACCGAGTATGGCTCTAGAAATTACTCCTCTAGCTGCGAAAGGACAGACGGATGCAGAGCTCACTAAACTTTCACAAGCATTTCGTAAGCTTTCAAAACCCGTGATTGGTCGAATACATGATGGAAAGCTGATTTTTGACTTACGATGTTTGCAGGATAAGAAAGAATTTGAAGCCCAACTCTCCCAACTTTATTTGTGTTAACAATGTTTAGTTAAACTGTGGCAGCGTATCGTTCCGCGTTCACGCCAAGCTTGAAACTGACTAGTGAAAGAACAGCCGCCGAAAACATCATCATAAGTAGGGGATAAACCGTACCATTGAAAATTAGCGCCACAACCTGAGCCGCTACTGCAGAAAAAGCCATCTGCAAAAATCCAGTTAATCCAGAAGCACTCCCTGCTAAATTTGGGAATTCATTTATAGCTGCCGCCATGGCGTTAGGCAGGGTTATACCGTTTCCGAAAATCGCAATTGCTATGGGAACAAACAGCGCTAATGGGTGTTTAATTCCCAATGAGAGAAGGATAAAAGCAAGAGCGATTCCCCCAATGGATATACTAGCTCCCCAGGTAATCATACGATTCAATTCCATACTGCGTCCAAAATAGCGCGTCACGTAGTTGCCTGACATAAACCCCAAGGGAATCATGATGAAATAATAGCCGTACTCAGTTGGAGGTCGATCTAGTACTGATACCATGATTTCTGGTGCCGCTGAAATAAAACTGAAAAACACAACTGAAACAAAAGTGACACAGAACGCATACCCACAGAAAGCAGGTGATTTGAAAAGGCTGATAAAGGTAACCAACACTGCTCCAGCCCCTTCAAAGGGTATAGGTTCCTTTAGAGTTTCCGGGAGATAGCTAATCGAAAACAGGAAGGTAAGTACGCCGAACAAGGCTATCGCGATAAAAACCGATTGCCATCCGAATTGATCCATCAATTCGCCACCTAGAGCAGGGGAAAGCATTGGAATTACGACCATCACCATTACCAAGGTCGCAATAACACGCGCTGCATCCTCTGCTTCATAAACATCGCGCACTATGGCGCGAGCAAGTACCAGTCCTGCCGCTCCTCCAAAAGCTTGGATAAAGCGACCCAGAATTAATAGTTCAATTGAGGTAGCGAGAAAACAGAAAATTGATCCTGCTATTGTGATTACTAGTCCCAGTAGCATAATAACTCGGCGACCATATTTGTCTGACAATGGCCCATATATAAGTGTGCCAATTGCAATAGCAAACATATAGAGGCTTAGGGTCAGCTGAGCGACGTCGTTGCTGACTTGAAATGTATCCTTGATAACAGGAAGGGCTGGAAGCAAAATTTGCATAGCCGCTGGACCCAATGCTGACGCAGCGGCGAGCAATATTATGAGCCGGTTGGAAAGCGAAGTTAAGTCTGACAAATTACTGCCTAAAACTAGTGTGATAGAAAAATCGAGTGCTCTGTACTACCGAAGATTCTGGTTAGCGTTTCAGAAAATCTTCTCGATTCTGATTACCATTAATCAGCGAGCTAAGAATGACACTGGAGCCCAATAAAATTGATCGTTGGGCTTTACTGATGTCGTACCCAAGGCCGAATGTTCGAACGTGAAAATTTCTAGTTAACTCTTGAGCATTCCAATCACTGCTTTGATTGGCAGCGGTTGACATAGCGTAACATGATATGACGTTACCAGTTCTGGCGTTTAAACAAATCGAAAGATCAGGTGTTTCTCGCACAGAAAGGTTAAATCCATTTTCGTGTTCTTGAAAGCGTGGTGACCGAAGTAAATATTTTGAAACTTGCTTGGAAAATTCTGAACCATTTGTATCCAGTCTGACAGGGATGCTAGCCTCTAGACGCCTGCTGATACTGGGATCTTGTCGAAGAGCTATAGCATAGGAATTTAGCGATTCCTCATGTTGACCGATTTTCCAGAACGCGTCTGCCATGCGCGCTGAGATTCTGGCTCTCAACAACGTTTCCTGTTCAGGAAGTAAGGTCAGCGCATTACCTGCTGCTTCCAATACAGAAGTGTAATCCTTGTCCAATGCGGCTATTTCGGCCCTGTAAGAGTAGTAATAACCGTTGTTAAGTTGAAAAGCTCCATTTTCGCGCGCTTGTTCCAGAATCGCTGACATTACACCGGTTCCTATTAGCTGCACAAGCTCGGGTTCCAGCCACTCCGGTATATGCACATCAAGTGGAGCATATGGGCGAAGCCGGTTCTGAATGACTTCAAATTTAGCAAAAAGTGACCCGGCTCGTCGGGCCGCTCGCCAGGCATTTAATTGTAGTGTAATAGAGTTTAACCGAACCCGCATCGCACCAATAAAGTCCATAGTGGCCATATTTTCGAGTTGGATCTGATACTCAGCTCTGTTTGCAGCCATATTAAGTAAGGCGGCGTACGCGTCTTTTTGCTCATCGTCGGCACTATAAGAGCCGTTTCTATCTGGTTGATTCAATGCAGTCTTCGTCAGTTTTACTGCATCTTCAGCATAACCGGCTAGCAGTAGGAAACTTGCGCTAACTAGGAAATGCTCTGCTCGATTCATTATGCTGACGATGGGTTCCTGCTGCTCACGCCACAAAAGCATGCTGTCTAATGCATTTCGTGCCTCATCGAATCGTCCCTGGTTCATACTTAAATAAAGCATATATATCCAAGGATCAGCCACACTGTTCGGATTGAGGTACTGGGTAGCCCGCCTCAGATAATCTTCCGCCTGTTCTATTTCAAGCAGGCTCAAGGCGACTTCGGAAGCATTAGTAAGATATACAGTATCGAAGTTATTCGTCCGACTGCTGTTATTTTCATCTCCATCGATTGTTCGGTCACAGGCCGAGGTGGACTTTATTGGCAGCAGACTTGCCAGCTCAGCCGCGCAGAGTGTATTCCAGGCACGGGCTCTTTCTCTTTCATTGTCATTGGTCTGTAACACCCGGTTAGCACTCTGACGGGCTGCTTCGTATTGTTTTAACTTGATGAGTGGCCAACCTCTTAGGGACTCGATATCGAGCCCATATATTTCGTTGAGTTTATCCAAGTACACCAACGACTTGATCTGTTCACCCATAAGTTGATGAACAAAAGAAAGCTGACTTAAAGTTAAGTAATGCCATGGCATATGTCCGGAATTAACTGCCTTTTCGAGAGTTTCATATCCGGTCAATTCTTCGGCACGGTTTAGATGGAACAATGCTCGGGGCATATTGCCTTCTACTGTCAACAGCACTTCAGCTAGAGCAAATTGAGCGGCAGGAGAATCGGGTTTGGTGCGAACCCATTGTTCAGATAATTCGCGTGCCTTCACATTCAGGTCCAGATTAAGTGCATCGCAAATTTCTAGTGCTGGGAGTTCTGAAATGTCAGAAAGCCCAAAACACAAGGGTAGACGTGCCTCTGGAATTTCTATGTTGTTTAAATCAATGGACAGGTCGTCTTGTGCTTTCGCGGACAGTAGCTTAAAGAAGAAGCTTATGGCGATAACCAAAAATAAGCAGATTCTGGATGAAGATCGCCTATCCAAAAGAAAAGTAGTGATCATCCTGTTAGAGTGCTCTTGGCTAGTTGTTCCATGGGGTCACGCATATTGTCTAATAATATTTTCTCTACATCGGAGACCCCCGGTGCCAATTCGACGCGGTGCCCCAGTACGCGTGGTAGTAATAGTTCCATATCTTCTGCACTGACGTAATTCCGATTTCTCAGTGCCGCAGAAACTTGTAAGGCGGGGAGGAGCAGCACCATTGATCTCGTAGAGTTTCCTTGCAAAATGCGATCATCATTTCGGAGGTTTCGAGAAATATCGACCAGAGCAGTTTTAATGGCAGGACTGATGTGTACTTCTTCGTCGATTTCCTTACGTGCTTGCAGCACTTCGTCGCGAGTGACAGTTTTCAGTCGTCTGCCGAGATCTTTGCGTTCCTTGTAGGTATCGAGGACATCTAATTCTGATTCTCTATCAATATGTTCCATGGTGATCTTGAATAAAAACCGATCTAGTTGTGGTTTTGGAAGGGGATAGGTGCCGATCAAATCCAGAGGGTTTTGCGTGGCAATTACAAAAAACAAATCGTCCAGGGGGTACGTAACATTGTCCACGGTAACCTGTTTTTCGCCCATGGCTTCCAGCATGGCAGATTGAACTTTTGGCGAAGTCCGGTTTATTTCATCTGCCAGCACGACGTGAGCGAAAAGAGGTCCATGCCGGAAATAGAATGCATTGCTATTACTGTCGAAAACCGGAACGCCCGTGATGTCTGATGGCAGTAAATCAGGCGTGAACTGGACACGCCGAAACGGTGCAATGGACTCATCAGTATTACTGCCAGCTATAATAGCTTCCCCTAATGCTTTCGCTAGAGTGGTCTTTCCCGAACCAGGATAATCCTCCAGTAAAATGTGTCCATCCGCGATTAGTGCGATAACAGCCAATTCAATGACATCTTCACGTCCTAATACCTGCCTTTTTACTCTATTGATCAAGGTTTGTAGTACGAATACCGATTTTGCGAGACCTGCATAACCGGAGACGCTGTCCTCGTCACTATCGGACAGTGACAGTTCAGTAAGTTCGACAGTACTGTCTGAGGTCATAAACTACTCCAAGTAAGAAATAAGATTGGCTTGCAACTTATCTGGTCATCGTCCAGGAAAAGGGATTAAGAAAAGCTATTAATCTTCTCCAACTCCTCGTGTTGTTTTGAATTTCCTTCTTGATACTCGCTGATAATGTGTTCCATTGCTGAATATCATTATTTTTTCGGTATCCTTTACCTAATGCGCAGGCCAGGTGAGAGTCAGTCATCCGTGCAAGTGTGGGAGCAGTTTGACTAACACGCGCGGCAAATTCTTCCCGGCTTTCAGCATAATCCCGGTGTAATCCAATTGCAGAAAGCCGATCAAGGACGGCCCTATAAGTCACGCGGTACTGGTTGTCAGCGCCGGTATTTGCAGGAATCCACAGTCTATAGAATTTAACGAAGTACCCGGTAAACAGTGCCAGTGCTGCGATAGAGTATAAAGCCGTCAAAAGAGTTTGCAGCTCGATAAATGGAGATCGCTGGGACTCCAGAAAATCTTCGAACGAGGCATCGTTTCTCAGCATATCACCTAGTAACTGCTGTAAATCATTCTGAGGATCCGTGGTCATATCCACAAGAGTTTGTTGCGGAGCAGGATCCACTATTACCCACCCGATATCGCGGAAGTAGATTTCCGGCCAGGCATGTCCGTGCACCGCCTGTATCAAGAGCGAGGAACCACCCGCTCTGTTCCTGGAAGGCACAGCGTACCCGATGCCAACGCGAGCAGGTATCCCCAGGCTTCGATACATGTACGTCGCCGCAAAGGCAAAATGCATGCAATACCCAGTTAGGTCACCGAACAGGAAAGAAGCAGCGGGATCAGCCTCATAAGCATGTTGATTTTTCAGGCTATATATACCATTTTCATCCAGGTAAGTTTTTATAGCCCAGGCTTTGGCGAAGGGGTCATCGGAATACTCTTCACGTAGGTTGGCGATCAAATTGTCCGCGAGGTCGCGATAACGATTATCGTCAGGTAGTTTAAGGTACTCTTGCGAAACTTCAGATGACCAGTCTTCTCGGCCGGTTTCTCTACCAATTAGATATTCGAAATCATATTCGGGTGCAAGCGAATAGCTATTGTAAGTTCGCTTGAATCTCAAATTATTGGGATTTGGAATATGCTCATATGCAAATGGGCTTACCAGGCCAAAAGGAGATCGATGCGGAACTAACATGCCCACTGTTGTGCGTACGGAATTTTGTTTTTCTTCACTCATCGGTGGCTGTTGGGCTTCAGCAAAGCTATTGGTAAAGCGTCCTATTAGATCCTGATCCATGTCGTCCCTACTTGCAAAATCGAGCATAACTCCATTGAACTGTGAGTAAGCAGATTCGCGAAAATAATAAGAACCATTGAGAGGTTCATAGTCATCTCGGAATACCACTACCGCTACCGGGGCCTCCCGATCATTGGTGTTGTTATCCCCATCATAAAACGGATTCCGTTGTTGAGCAGAGTTTCCGGCTTGCTCCTGGCCAGTTAACCCCAGGTTATCGGTGAGCTGGGGCGTGGGTAGACCAAATAATCGAACGTAGGCGACTAGCGAGAAGCACAATAGCCCCAATATGAGAAAATGATAGGGAAGGCGTTTTTGATTGTTTTCAATCATTAACAATGCTGATAGCGACAAAACCGCCCCACACCCAAAAGCCAGCAGGATTGTAGACGGATCGAGTCCCCGGACGAGTGCAAAATCTCCTATAAAAAACGGTCTTTGAATCATGCCGTTGCGATGTGCAGACAAGGTCAGCACGAAAGCGGTTGCGACGAAAATGATTTCTAAAATGGCACCAAAGCTGGTTCGGAGAGCCAGTGTCCTCAGGCTTATAGTGGTAGTAGCACCAATAACGAACCACTTGGTAAATTCACTGATATTAAATGCGCCGATTGGGGTAAATAATCTGGAAATTAGCTCGAGCTCGACAAAAAGACGGGCCAGTAAGTTTCCAATCAGGAAAGTTAAGAAAGCGGCTGTGAGAATGGAACTAGTTCTGATTCTCATTAGTGGAGCTTGTTGCAGATACCAATCTATAAGATAACAACCTATCAAGCAGCCGATGACACTGCCTGCGGAGCCATTAACTACCGTTAGGGATAGGCTCAATACCCAGAAGCTAGAGGCAATAATGACTGCCCGTAAACTCGTTGGCAGAAGATGGTGCCGTGAATGTTCAGCTGGTACTGTCACGATTTAAACCTTCCTGAGATCGTGGTCAAAGCTATACCCGGTTTTCCTGTCCACCACTAATGTGGATTCTACTAATTGCCCGAGCTCGGTCAACAAATTGAGCAAATCCTGTTTTGAGCTTGCTACATCGAATGAACCGTACGTGTTCTCTGCTTCGAAGTAGAAGAGATTGCGCCAAAGTTTGCTCTCTTGCCGATCTTGAAATCCATCAGTGGCCAATACGAGCGAGAACTGATTTGAAAATTGGCCTATAGTCTTCTTCAATTGTGGCAGCCAGGGGGCAGTATCCGCTGCTGCAAAAATAATGCAATGGCTGGTTGATTTATCCGCAGCGGCTGCAAGGAAATTGTCAAGCCCATAACTGTGTGGTAGTCCAATTGCCCGGGATTTAGCGATAGCATCCAAGGCAGATTCAAGCGTTTCACATAGTTGTTTCGATCCGTCTGCCCCAAATGCCCAGTCTTCACCCATCGCACCTGCCTCTAGAGCTACTCGGGCTGCGGCTGCGGCGGCTTCATCATGCTCGCTGCTCAGAAGGTAAGCTATGGTGCGCTTGCTCTGGAAAACGCTTTTCTCAGCCAGGCGCACATTCAGCTGACGATTTCTTGCATAAACTTTCCACATAATATTACGAACCGAATCCCCAGGGGTATACGGACGTATCTCCATGCGATCTCCTTCTGGTTCTCCCACAGGGCTGGGAATTCCATCTTCGGCAGTAAGTGAGCGCAACAGGGGTAATGGTTTTACCGTATTTATTCTTGGTAATACCCTGCAACTAACATACTGATTCAGTCGCCATGAATAGTTACAAAACCCTAGAACATCTGAAACTCCGAACTCACGGACAATAGTATCTGTAAAGCAACGTTTTTGAGGAATGATCTCTTCAACAAGTTCATTTCTGGATGATATGCGAACCCTGGTTTTTATATAATCTGGACTGACGATGCTCCAGGATAATCTAACCAGGGGGAAAAAATTTATGGTAGGTAATACGAAACCTGTTTCATTGGGAAATCCGGCTTCAGCGTTAATAGGTATTACTTTCGCTTCAGCACTCCTTAATTCTTGGTGAATGCGTCGAACTATAAATAGCCCGCTTCCCACCGAACAGAACAGACAAAAAACTAGTATAGCTAGCGCACAAATTGCCAGTGAAAAGACAACCAGATCCAGTGAGCCGTATCCGTAAACGCTCAATGCCCCTGCTGCAATTACCAATGCAGCGGTTCCCCGCAGTGTTAATGGAAATAGTACTGCCAGGTTTCGATAAGCCCTTACTAGCATAGATTACTCGAAGTCAATTTTGAATTTTGATGGATGCTGCATAGCTATTCTTTTTTAAGAACGGATGAGCCCTCTGAGCGGAGAGATGTGCCCTCAACACAACTGCTCTTTTTAAGTTTTTATTTGTTGGCTCGATTTTCTATGAGTTGCTCTACTACAGAAGGTTCGGCAAGTGTAGTGGTGTCTCCGAGGCTATCCAATTCATTAGCTGCAATTTTCCGAAGTATTCGCCGCATGATCTTTCCAGATCGAGTTTTAGGTAATCCGGGTGCAAATTGAATAACTTCGGGTTTAGCGAAAGCGCCGATTTCTGTTCCAACAAACTGTATTAATTCTGTTCTTAGGTTTTCAGTAGGATCTTCACTACTCATCAGCGTAACGTAGGCATAAATCCCCTGACCCTTAATGTCGTGGGGATAGCCTACAACGGCTGCCTCTGCCACAGAATTATGGAGTACTAGAGCACTTTCAATCTCAGCTGTTCCGAGTCGATGGCCCGACACATTGATGACATCGTCTACCCGGCCCGTTACCCAATAATCTCCATCTTCATCTCTGCGAGCGCTGTCGCCTGTAAAATAATATCCGGGGTATCTGGTAAAGTAGGTTTCAATACATCGCTGGTGGTCACCGAAGATGGTCCGTATTTGACTAGGCCAGCTTTGAGCAAGAACCAAGTTACCCGTTGCAGCACCCACCAATTCATTGCCGTCTGCATCCAATAACGCAGGGCGCACACCAAAAAAGGGTTTGGTAGCTGATCCTGGCTTCAAATCATTTATTCCTGGTAGCGGAGATATCATGATGGCTCCGGTCTCCGTCTGCCACCAGGTGTCCACAATTGGGCAGCGTGAATCCCCCACTACGTTATAGTACCACTCCCAGGCTTCGGGATTTATGGGCTCGCCAACCGATCCTAATAGTCTTAGTGAGGCGCGTGAAGTTTTAGTAACAGGCTCGTCTCCTGCTGACATTAATGCCCTAATTGCCGTTGGCGCAGTGTAAAAAATATTGACTTGATGCTTGTCCACAACCTGCCAAAATCGTGAGGTATCAGGGTAAGTTGGTACACCTTCAAACATGAGGGTAATGGCACCGTTCGCTAGTGGGCCATAAACGATATATGAATGGCCTGTCACCCAGCCTATGTCGGCTGTGCACCAGTAAACATCGCCATTATGATAGTCAAATACATATTTATGGGTAATGCTTGCTCCAACCAAATATCCCGCTGTGGTATGCAGTACACCTTTTGGTTTGCCGGTTGAGCCCGACGTGTAAAGAATAAAGAGTGGATCTTCAGCTTCCATGAGTTCAGGTTCACAAAATTCATTAGCAGCTGCAGTTGCCTTGTGATAACACACATCTCGCTCGTCGAACCAGGGTACCTCCGCATTGGTGCGCCGAACAACAAAAACGGAGTGGACGTTTGGGCATTGGTCGAGGGCCTTATCAACATTTGATTTTAGTGGGATAATTCTACCGCCCCTCACACCTTGGTCGGCCGTAATAATGGTTTGGCAGTCAGAGTCTAAAATTCGATCTTTTAGAGATTCAGGCGAAAACCCGCCAAAAACTACCGAGTGAATAGCTCCAATGCGGGCACAAGCCAGCATCGCATAGGCGGCTTCGGGTATCATGGGCATGTAGATACAGACTCTATCGCCTTTCTTGACCCCCCGCTGTTTCAGTGCGTTGGACAGTCTGCAGACGTGTTGGTGAAGTTCTCGGTAGGTAATCTTTTTATCATCACTTGGTTCATCGCCTTCCCAGATTATGGCGGTTTGTTCTCCACGGCGTTCCAAATGCCGATCGATACAATTAAATGCCACGTTTAACCGAGCACCTGAAAACCACTTCGCTTCAGCTTTGGTAAAGTCGCTGTCAATTACGGTTTTCCACGGCTCATGCCAGTAAATCAGCTCACCTGCTTGTTCCGCCCAAAATTCTTCCGGAGATTCTATGGATTGCCTGTAAAGCTCTTCAAACCGCTGCGGATTCAAATGGCTACGACTGGCGGCAGCCTTACTAACCGGATGAATGACGACTTCTGACATGACGGTTTCCTGTATATTTTTTCGAGTTTTCTTGAATTTTCCAACTTATTGGATTGAGTGAAGTTAAATTAAGTGCCACTTCAAAATGTTACTTGGCAATGGTCTCGCAGGGGTCGGTCAGTATGCCTTAAAGATACGGGCTACTCAAATGATTCGAAGTTTTGAAGGATATATTTTCTCTACATTTCAATGAGCTAAGCGATTTTTATGCGAAGATTGTCGATTAAGCGGCAGGAGCCTAGAGTGACTGCAGCCAGCAATACGATTGAATCATCTTTCGCATTAGCAGATTGCAGAGTTTCTGCGTGGCAGATAGAAAAGTAGTCAGGGTGAAATCCAGCTTCCTGGAGTTTCTGTAACCCTTTTTTTTCAAGTCTTCGGTAGTCCCTGTCGTTGTTAAGAATCGCAGTGGCGACATCATTTAAACAGGCATATAGAAAAGGGGCAATTTCTCTTTCTTCAGCGGTTAGGTACGCATTGCGTGAGCTCACAGCTAAGCCATCTGATTCCCGTTCAATCTCAATGCCAATAATTTCAATCTCAAACACCAGATCCTTGACTAATTGTTTTATGAGTAAGTATTGCTGGTAGTCTTTTAGTCCAAAAAATGCCCTATCGGGTCGGATGATGTTGAATAACTTGCTCACCACAGTAGCAACCCCTTCAAAATGTCCCGGTCTACTTTTTCCGCAATGAAGCTCAGAAATTCCAGGGACTTGGATAACAGTGGATTTCGAAGGATCAAAGCCATAGATCTCCTCTACTGAGGGAGCAAACAGACAATTGCAGCCGGCAATGTCTAATTTTTTCTTATCCTCGCTAAGGGTCCGCGGGTAGGCAGTAATATCTTCGTTAGGACCGAACTGCAGTGGATTAACGAAAATTGTACTTATCACAAAGGAGCAGGATTGAATTGCAGCTTTGACCAGCATCATGTGGCCGGCGTGTAGGTTTCCCATGGTTGGTATTACACCGATCGATTGCTCGGCCATTCGGTGGTTGTCTAATAATTTTCGGAGTTGCGAAATGGAAGTTATCGTTTGCATAACCAGTAAAGCTGACTAATTGAAGCAGTGATCATTTGTGGGAAAAGCCTTTTCTTTAACTGCTTCTACATATGCTTCAATAGCGCCAGGAATACCATTTTTTGACCCGGCTAAAAAATTCTTGACGAATCGTGGTGTAATAGGAGAAATGCCTAATACGTCATGTAATACCATTATCTGCGCTGTAGTATCAGGACCAGCCCCAATTCCTATCACAGGAACATTGACGGATTCTGTAATAGTTTTTGCTAATGATTTCGGAACGCATTCCAGCAGTAGGATGTTTGCCCCCGAATCCTCTAATAGTTGAGCTTCTTGAAGAATCATTTGAGCTTGTGCTGTGTCTCTTCCTTGTACATAAAAACCGCCAATTCGATTGACAGATTGTGGTGTTAGTCCCATGTGAGCACACACTGGTATCCCGCGTTCAGCAAGCAACTTGGTAGTATTGGCTATCCATGCGCCGCCCTCCAATTTGACCATATGCGCGCCAGCGCGCATCAGGGCCGCGGCGTTTTCGAGAGTCTGCGTTTCTGAGGCATAGCTCATAAAAGGCAAATCAGCCATTAATAATGACCCTTTATTGCCCCGGTTCACGCACTGTGTATGATAGATCATGTCATCCATGGTGACGGGGAGTGTGCTGTCGTGTCCTTGTAGGACCATTCCTAAAGAGTCTCCAATTAGCAGAACTTCAACGCCTGCCTCGCTGAGAATAGAGGCAAAACAAGCATCATATGCCGTGAGGCAGGTAAATTTTTCTCCTCTCTGTTTAATATCCCGCAGAGTGGATAGTGTTATATTAGAGCCGGATTTGTGTGTATTCATATTTGTCTACCATCCAAATTTCGTGGCAAAGGGCAAAATACTGCAGTTTGGCCGCGGAGTTTTACAGTGCCTATGGGATTTGCTGTGTTATAACAGCGATGGTCCAGGATTAAAGTAATGTGTGCCACTAGGCAGGGAAACAATATAATCTACTAACAATTGATAGTCATCTTCATTTTCCACTAGGTCCATCTCGCCGCTGTTAACGATTAAGAGGGAAGTTTTCTCGTAATAGTGAAAATATTCCGCGTAGGTGTTGTTAATGTTTTCTAGATAGCCTTGCTCGATATATTGTTCGGCTTTTATTCCGCGTTTCCGAATTCGGTCTAAAAGGACCTCGGTGGGAGCTTGTAGATAAATGACGAGATCCGGCGTGGGAGCATCCATCGTTAAGTGACGATACACTTTTAGATACAGCTCATATTCATCGAGATCGAGATTTTGTTGGGCAAATAGTTGATCCTTGTCGATAAGGAAATCGGATACTCTAACAGGTTCAAACATGTCATCTTGCCGTAATTCCTGTAATTGCTGAGAACGTTGGAATAAAAAAAATAACTGTGTTGATAGCGCATGTTGACGAGGATTTTGATAGAAACGATCGAGAAATGGATTCTCATTACTCTTTTCGAGTAACACATCATAATTGAAAGTATCGGCGAGGCGCCTAGTAAGACTCGTTTTTCCAACACCTATTGGTCCTTCAATAGCGATATAAGCAGGTAGGGTTTTGGTTAAGTTTGATTGTTTTGTCACTCAGTAACACCCGACTCATTGCGTTTTCTGCTTCTCTGTCGGCGCCTTCCCGACTGGGAAATGGCAGTAATCATTTGCTTTTTCCGGTTTGTATCACTGTTTTGAAAGTCCGTCCACCACTGGCCCAGTCCGCCGAGATCTTCTCCAGCCTGTTCACGTAGCAAGAGTAGGTCATAGGCAGCTCGAAATCGGGGATGATTGAGTGCGGCTTCGATGCTTCGTTTGTTACGTCTTTCCAATCGATATTGGAGTTCCCAAATATCTCTACTGGTCGAGGTGACTCTCCTCGGTATCGCCGTATAGTTCTGTTGTTCCATAAATGTTTGATTTGCTGCCTGGATAAAGTGGTCATGACGGTTCACCCCCGAATAGATTGGTTTAGTTAAGTTCAACTTAAGGGCTGGCCAAAGTAGGGCGGCAAACAAGAAAGCAGGAGTAACTGATTTATCAATAGCAAGACGCTTATCTGTATTTGCCAGAGCAAGATCTACTAACTTTTTCCACGGTAGTTCCGCTTCTTCCATTGCATCTAGTGTTGGTGCGAACAGGTACTGGCCAAGGTGGAGTGTTCTCAACTTGTTGAAAGTGGCTACCGCATAGCCTCCTGCCAAGAGTTTAAGTGTCTCATCAAATAAGCGGTGGGGTGATACAGATTTCAAAAGATGACCTAATTGCTTAAAGGGTTTCTCCGTAGACTCTTCTATTGAAAAATTTAGCTTGGCAGAGAACCTAACTGCCCGCAGCATTCGCACCGGATCTTCCCTGTATCTAGTAAAAGGATCGCCAATAATACGTATTTCTCTTTTATCTAGGTCTGCTATACCAGTATTAAAATCAAGCACTCGGAATTTTTCGATAGTGTAGTAAAGCGCATTAACTGTGAAGTCTCTTTGTAAAGCATCCTGGTCAATGTCTCCGTAAACATTATCGCGCAGAATCATTCCAGAATTGGAGTGCGCTGAATCTAGTCCACGAATCTGTTTTCGTGGAATATGATCGGCAATCTTATTCTCCGGATGGTGGTGAGCTCTAAAAGTGGTTACTTCTATAATTTCTCTGCCGAAACGGATATGCACAATCTTGAATCGACGACCTATAATTCTTGCGTTCCTAAAAAGGCCTTTAATCTCATTAGGAGTAGCGTTCGTTGCTATATCGAAATCTTTGGGTTTATTTCCGAGAAGTAAGTCACGGACCCCACCGCCGACTAAAAAGGCGTAAAATCCTGCGTCCCTAAATCTGTATAAGACTTTTAGTGCATTTGGAGCAATCTGTTTGCGAGAGATCGGGTGTTGATCGCGCTCGATAATGCAGGCCTTATCCAAACCGGTCAAAGAAGGCTTTAAACTCATCTGTATTCAGTTACAACTCGAACCACTTAAAGGAGTCACATTCTAGAAACTGGAGGGCAGAATTTGAATTAAATAGCAAAATTGCTTCAATTCGTAGCAGATACCCTGCTTATAAAAGTGATCATTCACTGGCCCTTATGGGCTAGACTGGATGATACACTGGCCTAAGATAAATAGCAGAATTTGGAAAATTTAATATTATCAGGAGATATTTAAGGGGGGTGAAAAACCACCCCCCTTTGGGAAGAAAATAGCTATTGTTGTTATTACTAGTTAATTGCTTTTATTTTTATGTACAGGGAGCCAAGTGCGGCGCCGCATAAGCAACAGGCTGTCTAACTTGGTGTCACATGACAATGAGTCATACAAACGCCAAATACAGCCTTTTTATTATTAAATGCACTAACCTTAGTTTCTTAACTCAGTAATGCTATTTTTGTTTTTATTGAGGCTTATTATTTTTATTTATTGTTATTAGCTCGTTAAATAACGAACTTACTATGCCAATATATATAAACTACTAAATTTCAGCAAGTTACATTTTTAGAAATTAGTTGCTGTTTATCCTATCTTCCAAATTGTTACGAAAATTCCCTGAAATTTGAGAAAAATTGTAGCAGTAACAATTGTGTCGATTTTGGCGTAGATGGCCAAAAAGCTTACGAAATGCGGTTTCCCAGCCTTATGAAACCTTGTTTCCTGTTTTGTGGCGCAATCTCGATTAGCCATAGTGGAAGGGCCAAAGAAATTAGGCGATTTGCTTTTTGTTACTCTTGCGGGGAATTCCAAAGCGCTGCCGTCTCTCCCAGAGACATTTACGACTAATTCCGAGCTTCTTGGCGAGTTGAGTTTCGTTCATTACATCTTGATGTTCCAACACGAAACGTTGAAAGTAATCTTCAAGCGAAAGTTCTTCAGTAGGCTCGTTGGGAATGGGTGCGGGGGATTCGGCGATTTTGGTGCTTTTAAGATCAATAGCGAGCAATTCTTCGCCTATATTGTTTTTTTCCGCCAGAACTACAGCCCTTTCTATAGCATTTTCCAATTCACGGACATTACCGGGCCATGCATATTTAGCAATCGCATGGCTGGCACTATCATTGAAATTCAACATTGACGTTTTCAATCGAAGACAGGTTTTTTGTAAAATGGCGTCGGCCACTTCAAGAATATCATTGCCTCTCTCCCGCAACGGAGGTATCAGGAGCGCCATAACGTTTATACGATAGTAGAGATCTTCCCGAAAGTACCCATCTGCAACCAACTGTTTTAAATCTCGATGAGTAGCAACTACCAGCCTTACATCTACCTTCTTCGATTGAACTGAACCGACCTTGCGAATTTCGTTTTCTTGAAGCAATCTCAGTAGGCGCGCCTGGGCCTCTAATGGTAATTCACCTATCTCATCGAGAAACAGTGTGCTGCGGTTGGCTGCTTCGACGAGACCAGTACGAGTAGCTGTCGCGCCAGTAAATGCATCTTTCTCGTGACCGAACAACTCGGACTCAATTAGATTTTCAGGGATTGCGGCGCAATTTACCGAAATCATTTCCTGGTCCTTGCGATCACTTAGGTTGTGAATTGCCCGAGCCACTAGTTCTTTGCCTGTACCTGACTCACCATTTATGAGAACTGTGGAGTTGGTTTGCGCTACCTTTCGAATTCGTCGGAACAGTTCCATCATTTGCGGGCAGCTACCGATCATTCCATGAATTGGTTGTTGGGGCTCTTCACTATCAGTTTTTTCTTCTTTATCGAGCGTAGCGCGCTCACGAATTATTTTGCTTAGTGTTTCGATAATTTCGTTATGTTCGAAAGGCTTGGCAATATAGTCCACGGCTCCCATCTTCATCGAGTCAATCGCAGACCGAATACTTGAATAGCTCGTCATTATAAGAACAGGGGCCTTGGTGGCTTTGATAATATCGGTGCCAGGTGCACCAGGTAAGCGAAGGTCGCTGATGACTACATCGAATTTGTCCAAGTCATATTTTTCCAATGATTCTTTGACAGATCCTGCTTCGCTCACTTGGTATTTGTGACGTTCGAGTAATCGCTTCAGTGCACTGCGGATTACTGCTTCATCTTCTACTACTAAAACTTGGTTCATTACTAATTTAATGTGCGTCTAACAATATGCGACGATTTTAATTGAACTTGCTTGTTCGCACATTATTGAGCCTCGCCTTTTTACTTTCGATTTTCACGGACAATATCATTGTTCTCATCATAACAGGGAAATCGTATTATTACTTGCGTTCCCGTTCCTTTGCTCTTATCAACCGGGCTAATTATATCAATATCCCCATCTAAATCCTCTACTATGCGGAAAGCTAGGGAGAGACCTAATCCAGTGCCTTCCCCAGCCTCTTTAGTAGTAAAAAAGGGGTCAAATACTCTATCTTTGATGTTTGGAGATATGCCAACTCCTTCATCCGTTATCGTAATACATACCCAGTCTGCCTTAATAATAGTTTGTAATAAAATAGTGCTATTAGGTGGACTTGCATCGCGGGCGTTACTAATCAGGTTCACGAGCACTTGCAGTAAGCGCTGTGTATCCCCCAAAATCCTAGTTTTAGGATCACATTCCATTTGGAATTGGATATCTTTGCTTTTCTTATCGAGTGAGATTAACGTTTTGGCTTCTTCCATGCACTCAAGTACGGAAATTACTTCTTTCTCGTAATGGGTTTGACTGGTGCCGGCGTGAGCAAAATTTACAAGTGATTGTAAAATTTTTGAGGTTCTACTGGTCTGTTGAATAATTTGCTCAGCCAAATTATTCAATTCTTTATCCTTATACTCATCACGAATTGTCTGTGCAAGGCATGCAATAGCAGTGATAGGATTCCCAATTTCATGGGCTACTCCAGCGGCTAGCCTACCTATGGAAGCCAAACGCTCGCTATGCGTAAGGCTCGCTTCCAAAATTTCAGTTTCTGTAATATCTTCCAGCAGTACAATTGTGCCTTCGAAGAAGTAAACATCAGCCCTGTCATGTTTGCTTGAATTTTTTTCATCTAATTCATTGATAATCGCCTTGTGCAGAGTTACTGCTTTTTTCTTTCCGTCCAATTCAAAATAATTTTTATAGTTGTGGCTGGAATCCTTTTCGAGAAAATTACTGATAAGTGACAACCAAGGCTCGCTCAAGTCAGTAAGCTGTGAGCCTACAACGTCGGCAGATTTTATTCCTGTAAATTCTTCGAGTGCGCGATTCCACATGATTACTTCATTATCAAAACTAAGTGAACAAACACCCAGCGGTAAATCTAGTAAAATTTGTCGTATGGGGCGAGGTATATACACGGATTAGCCTTTATTCCTGTGTGTCCTGGGAGATATTAGCTAACTTGGGCACAGCCTGTATATCCCAGTTTTCGATAGCCCTCTGTAATTGAACCCGTGGTTCTTTGCTTTGATTATTATTAGGAGGTGATTGCCCCAGAAACTGGAGGACAAGATGAACAAGCTCAGACGAGTTATGGGTATTAACCGGCTCAGCAAAATTTTGCTTGCTAAGCTTCAGGCCTTGCTTATTGACTACTATTGGAACATGACCATACTGCGGAGTGGCGTAACCGAGCACTCTTTGTTGATATATTTGCCGCGGGGTTGAATCTAACAAATCAAATCCTCGGATGATATTAGTGATTCCTTGGAAAGCATCATCTACCACCACAGCGAGTTGATAGGCAAATAGCTTATCTTTACGAAGAATAATAAAATCACCGACTTCTTTTCTGATATTCTGTTGAAAATAACCTTGTATAAGATCCTCAAAGCCAATCTCAATGGATTCCGTTTTGAGCCGGATAGCAAATTTATTTTCTGACGGAACGGAGCGCTCTCTGCAGGAGCCATCATATACCGATCCCATAGCTTTGACTCGCGGGCGAGTGCAATCGCATTTAAAACACAGTCCTCTCTCTATTAGTAAATCGAGTGCTTCCTGGTAAAAAGTAGATCGAGTGCTCTGATAGAGTACTTTACCATCCCATTCCAAACCAAGGCGCTTCAATTGGATTAATATCTCATCAGCCGCTTTGGGTGGTTCTCGCGGGGGATCTAAATCTTCAATCCGCACTAACCAAAGGCCCTTATTCGCTTTTGCATCGATATAGCTGGCAACTGCTGTAATAAGAGATCCAAGATGTAGAGGCCCGGTAGGAGACGGTGCAAATCTTCCAATGTAGGTTTTGGTGCTGTTAATTTGAGAGGGAACCGACATTGAAATTGCTATGATCTATTGCAATTGGTGAGTCTTAAGCCAGTGCAATTCGAGAAAGGTATTTAAGAGAATAAGAGAAGATAGGAACAGAACTAATCCGAAGTTTCTAGTTGAAATTGATAGATTTTTAACTGCCGAGTTGTTTCTCTTTGATTTCATCAAGGGTTTTGCAATCGATGCATTTATTGGCCGTGGGCCTTGCTTCAAGCCTGCGAATACCAATTTCGATCCCACAAGATTCACAAAATCCATAATCATCCTGAGCGATAGATTCGATAGTGCTATCTATCTTCTTAATCAGTTTTCTTTCTCTGTCTCGAGTTCTTAGTTCGAGACTGAACTCTTCTTCCTGGGTTGCGCGATCGGCCGGGTCAGGATAATTAGCCGCGTCATCCTGCATGTGGGTTACAGTTCGATCAACTTCTTGCATCAATAACTCCCGCCAATCCGACAATATTTTTTTAAAATGATCTCGTTGTTTCTCGTTCATGTATTCTTCGCCTTTCTTTGGCTTGTAAGGGACGAAGTTCTTGAAAACTGGTGGAGTATCAGAGCTGGTGGTATTGGACATGATCTCTATTGCCTTCTTGAGTCAAAGTAGGCTGTACCAACCATGGCTTTCATCTGGTTAATATAGCTCAAGTGTTTGTTAATTCAAGTAATTATCTGCTACTTGTGGAAAGAAATTGCTCTGTTCCACAGCACTCGATTTTCAGAAAGCTGGGTAACCTATCAGATTCTAAGCTGGGATGCTATAAAATTCATATGAAAATATCGTAATCTCTTTACTCTGTCTTGAGTCTTAATATTCCTACCGTTTTTGGAAACTCATCCTCTATAATGAGGAGTACGATTCATCAAAGCATCAATAATGGATTTCTCTTCTAAATCACCAACGGTTTCTACCTCTCTTAATCTTGAAAAAGTAAATCCTTTTAGGGTTATGACCGTAATGCATCGGGCTGCCGAGCTGGAACAACAAGGTCGGAATATTGTTCATATGGAAGTGGGGGAACCAGATTTTTCTACGCCCAAGCCAATTGTAGATGCGGCGAAAAAAGCCTTAGATAATGGATTGACCCAATATACCGCAGCGGCAGGTATTAGCGAATTGAGGGATAGCCTTGTTCAGCACTACCGAGACTGGCACAACGTTGAACTTTCTAGGGAGAGAATTTTGATTACACCTGGTGCTAGTGGAGGGTTGACCTTATTAGCTAATCTTCTTGTATACGTAGGTGACGGTATTCTGCTCAGTGACCCAGCCTACCCGTGTGTCAGAAACTTTATTCATTTAATGTCGGCGGAGCCACAACTAGTCCCAGTTGGGTGGGAACATAACTTTCAGCCAACCTTGTCACAGTTGGATCAATATGTTCAACCTAATACTACCGGCCTTTGGCTTGCTTCACCAAGCAATCCAACTGGAACTATTATTAAAAGAGACCTTTTAAAGTCGACATGCGCATGGGCTAGAGGGAAAGGCCTACACGTATTGGTGGATGAAATTTACCAAGGTCTTCATTACGTGGAAGATATGCCCAGTGTCTTGGAACTGGATCAGAACTGTTTTGTCGTAAATAGTTTTTCTAAGTATTTTGGCATGACCGGATGGCGCCTGGGTTGGATTGTAGTTCCCGAATCGATTGCGGACAAAGCTAATGTCCTCGCGCAAAACCTTTATATATCTGCTTCTTCAATTGCCCAGTATGCAGCACTAGCTGCTTTTACCCAAGAGTCGAAGGTCATTCTAAAAGAGCGTCGTGACGAGTTTCGGAAACGTCGAGATTACTTAACGACTGAGCTTGAAGCACTAGGGTTCAAATTACCGGAACAAATCCAGGGTGCATTCTATGTCTATGCGGATATTTCTAGGTTTTCGTGCGATTCAGAGCGATTCTGTGCAGACCTGCTTGAAAAATTTGATGTAGCGAGTACACCGGGATCCGATTTTGGAGATTATCAGGCGAATCAATTTGTGCGCTTTGCCTTTACTACGAGTATGAAAAACCTTGAAATTGGGGTTGAAAGATTGCGGGCTGCTGTTAGCTAAAATATATGGAATCAGCATTAAAAAGAGAAATTAGTTATGCAATTTGACCCGCCGTTACAAGAGGCTAAGCTGATAAAGCGTTACAAGCGATTCCTGGCGGACGTTGAACTGGCCGATGGAACTACAATTACTGTTCATTGCCCTAACACAGGTTCTATGTATAATTGTCAGCAAGCAGGCAGCAGGATCTGGTACTCTACGTCAAAGAATGCTGAGAGAAAGTATCCAAATACCTGGGAGATCATAGAAGTCGATAACCGACACAAGGTGGGCATCAATACTGCCTCTGCTAACAAATTAGTGCTGGAAGCTATTTATAACAATGTGATTCGTTTCCTGCAGGGCTATTCCACCGTACGTAAAGAGGTCCCTTATGGAGCGCAAAACAGCAGAATAGATATCTTGCTGGAAGATATGGTTAATAATCAATGCAGAAGGTGTTTTGTTGAAGTCAAAAATGTCAGCCTGGGCATAGGTGATGGTATGGGCTTGTTTCCGGATGCCGTTACCAAGCGAGGCCAGAAACATATGCAAGAACTTATCGAAATAGCTTCAGTCGGAGATCGAGCGGTTCTTCTGTTCTGTGTTCAACACGAAGGCATTAATCAAGTTTATCCGGCTGATGATATAGATCCCGAATATGGTCGTTTGTTGCGCCAGGCAGAAGCAGCAGGAGTCGAAATTCAAGCCTACGGTACAGAGTTTGATATTGACACCTCAACACTTCGCGTAAATCAGGAACTTTCGGTAATCATTTAATCTAATCAGCACTGTGTAGAAAGGTTAAGTATATGCTTTTCTACCATAACCATGCCATTATCGATTATGAAAGGTACCGGTTTCAGACTCTTTCCTTTACAGGGGCCCGCTAGGCAGCGTCCGTCTGAGATTTGGAAAAGAGCTCCGTGGGTGGCACATTGTATAAGCGCGCCATCAGCGTCGAGGAATCGATCTTCTTCCCATTCGAGTGGCGTCCCAAGATGAGGGCATCGATTCCAGTACAAGTAAATCTGGTTGTCTTTCTTGACCGCAAACATATAGATGCTATTCGCTTCAAATCCCTTGGAAGAGCCTTCCTCAATATCTTCGGTGTTTAATACTGCGATCATCAGTTAAGCGCTTTCTGGAAATCCTCCAGTAAATCCTCTATATCTTCGACGCCTACCGAAAAACGGATCATGGAATCATCAATGCCCATCGATGCGCGTCGTTCTGTACCCATTTCATAATAGATAGTATGCGCCACAGGAATAGCTAACGTCCTGGTATCTCCGAGATTGCTCGATGCAATCACAATGTCCATGTTATTCAGGAAATCAAAGCAGTTGATCTCGTCTGTCAGATCAATGCTGAAGATCGCGCCGAAATTAGCAAACAATTGATTAGCTCTATCATGCTGAGGATGGCCAGGTAAACCGGGGTAGTAGGTATGGTTCACTTTCGTATGTTCATCACAGAATTCTGCGAGCGTTTGCGCATTCGCACAGGCTCTGTCCAGACGCATTGGCAAAGTCTCTGAACCTACTGCTAGATGATGTGCAGCCTCGGGAGACATAGAGGCCCCTATATCGCGCAGGCCCTTTTTCTTAATTTGAGTTATTCCCCAGAGGGTGGGTTTATCTTTTCGATAGGTGTCATGAATATTTACAAAATTACTCCAGTCATAAAGACCAGTGTCGGTAATCATTCCTCCTAATGCGTTGCCATGCCCGCCGATATATTTGGTCAACGAATTGACTATCAAGCTGGCACGAACCTTTTTAGGAGAGAATAGGTGTGGTGATGTCATTGTGTTGTCAACGCAATAAATAAGATTTTTCGTTTGACACAAATCACCAATAGCCTTGAGGTCTGCCACCTGTGTAACGGGATTGGCAATAGTTTCAACAAACACTAGGCGTGTATTTTTCTGAAGAGCTTTTTCAACAAAACACGCTTCCGTGGCATCGACAAATGTAACCTGGATTCCCAGCCTTATCAGCGTGTTAAAAAAGCTGTTGGTATTACCAAACAAAAACATGCTGGAAACAACATGATCGCCTTTTTGCAGCAAGGACAACATTGTTGTTGCGATAGCCGCCATTCCAGTTGCAAAAGCAATACTTGCGAGGCCATCTTCCATCTGCGTAATACGATTTTGGAGTGCGGTCACCGTAGGATTAAGTTGACGTCCATAGTTATATCCTGCTCGCTTTCCTTGGAAGACTTCAGCGAGATGACGGGCATCCTCATAGCCATAGGCGACCGAGGGATGGATGGCCTTATGTAATACACCATGCTCCGGATTATCTCTGCGATCGGAGTGCAAATTGCTTGTATAAAAGCCTTCTTTGGACATCGGGAACTCTCAATGTGGATTGGCTGGACTTATGAAGGCGGATTTATACACCAGCGCAGAGGTTATTGGAAGTTAAGTTAACGTTGCGTATCGACACGGGTTTGACAATTAACACACAGGTTGGATTCAGGTTGTGCCAGTAATCTTTCGAAACTAATGACTTCATCACATTGCTTGCAGAATCCGTACTCATCTTGAGCCAGCATTTTGATGGCGTATCGAACCTTTTCTAACCGTAGCGAAGTTTTTTCCCGAGTCGAAATTACCATACTCTGCTGCTGAATAGCGTCCATTCTTGACACTCTACCGACACTTGTCTGGTCCAACTCAACGACGCCAGCAGCCTCCCGATTGATTTCCAGTTGTTGATTTAATTCTTTTTCTAGTAGCAGCAACCTTTTAAGCAAGCCTGCTAATTTTTGATCACTTAGTTGATCCATTGGATTGATATATGCATGGTTAATCCAAGTCTTTAAATAGAGCTCTAGTTTTTATTAGTGCTTGAATATCAGCGAGTCGCCGTTGATACTCCGGGCTGTTGCGGTCACTGTAGATAGCAGCAAAGTCAGATTCAGATATTCCATCTCGATTATCGCCGACTTCAGGCATGTAATCTGATTCTGTCTGCAATGTAGAAAGTCTCTTCTGCATTTCAATCGCTGTTGCTGGATCTTGAGTCGAGTAACTAGCCAAATATACGCCCACTGTATTGGCCGTAAGGTCGGAAAAGCTAAATCCGGATCGATATCGCGCATCATAAGCTTCTTTGGTGGTGGACAACAGTTGTGCAAAATCAGCTCCCGTGGAGGCGGTGATAGCGGCTATAGATACAAGATGCTGCGCTAAGTCCTGTCTACGTTGCAATCGTACTTCGATATATTTTGCTGGTTGCATTTGTTTGGCTAGCGTTTCGCCCAATAACTGTGAAATGTCCTCATGATTCACATAGATCGCCAGTGTTTGAAACAATGTGCGATTTTCAGCTATAGGATCGCTGCCGCTCTTCGATTTCTCATTTGCAGCAGTAAACATTGGAACGAGAAAGGTATTGAGCGATACTGCTCGGAGATTAGCCGGTATCGCGGCAGCAATTTCGTTTATTAGTCGGTAGTGTTCCATTATGCGTTGCTGATCCTCATCCGAGATGAATAGTTGCTGTGCTTGCTCGCTTATACGGGATATTAAAATTGGATCCCATTGGAGGGTAACGTATATTCGATCTTGAATGACTGATATCTGATCTACATTGGCAATGAGTTCACTGAAATTCTGATATGTTTTGTTCTCGCTATCTAGATAACTGCGCATGCTGGTAGACGCTAGTTCGAGGAGCCCATTAGGGACCTGAAGTTTTCCTACTACCAGCTTGTCTAGAACTAGAAGAGAATCGTTCAAAATCAAATTTACTCCGAAATTCAGATAGAGCGGTATCCAACCATCAACTAATTGGAAAGTAAGTTTAGTATTTACTGTATTGTCAGCCAGTGTAAGAACAGCCGCCCATTCTGGAGATAGTCGCGTCATGTTAATGCTATAGCTTAAAAGCAGATTCAACTCATCAGCATTTAGCTGCAAATTTTGCTCGCTACGAGCCGACGGAGACTGAGGGGCACTTTTCAGCAGTAGCTGTTCGACGCGAGATATTTCATTGGAGGTTAACGCCGGTGCGTTTGTCACAGCCGGCTCAGTCTGAACCGCAAGTAACAATACAATAAATGGTCCGCTCAGCATTATGACCAGTAGAGGTAGCAACAATAATGAGGATATTTTGGATAAAGACATGGTCCAAGGCTTGCTTTTCGTTAACCGGGTTTCGCGGAAAATGAGCTCTGCTAAGAGGTTGCTGCTAACAGGCAAATAATACCGTCAAATTCGGATTTTACTGACAAATCTACACTTTATCGCTATAAAGAGTGAAAGAATCGATAATAACCGGTATTTCTGCTGTAAAAAATTATTAATCAAGAGCTTGGCGCTAATTTTCGCGTAACGACCGACAGGTGTTTGCGAGATATATCATCGAGGACATAAATATGAACCTATTTCCGGATTCGGAAAGCCATTTAATTGGTTCGAATAAATGGGGTCGAATTGGCCTAGGTCTAATTTTCGTGCTAGCCCTAGGAGGCTGTTCTTCTAACGCGGCCAGGGAGGCAGAACTTGCTACCCAAGAAGCGGAAAGAATTACCGCTGAGCAGGAAATGGCACGAATTGTTCAAGAACAGGAACGAGCGCGCGCGGCGGAATTACAACGACAACGAGAAGCAGAGGTTGCCGACCAAGTCAGATTTCAGGCCGAGAGAGAGCGACAGGCAGCTGAAGCGAGAGCCGAGGAAGAACGGCGTCGGCAAGAAGAGGCCGAACAGCGGGAGCAAACCAGACTAGCGCAACTTGCGGTGTCTGAGGCTGTAGAGGTTGAAAGGCGGGAAAAACTGGAACAAATTTCGCAACTAGAACAACAAATCGCTGCGATCCAAACCGAAGCCGATAAAAATGATGCTGTATCTGCAATTCTTCAGGAAACTATCTTGGTGGCTGAGGAGTTGCTCCAGGTACTCATTACTGAACAGGCCAAATACGAGAATACCGATGCGGACGGTAACACGATGGATCTGTTGTCAAAAGACCTGATAGCTGAACTAGAAGTACGAAAAAATAATCTTCTGCGGCAGACTCAATCTCAGTAATTCCTATGTCGTAACAGTATTGTCCAAACCTCCTATAGGTCAGGAGGTTACTGGTCCTCAAGCCTTTGACTCACTTTGTTTGTACAGCACGTTATGATAAAGTGCGCGCGCCTTTGAAATTATCCAACTAACAGGGAGATACGTTTAGATGTTCGGGATAACAATTACTGTCACTACAGTACTGTCGCTATTGGGTTTGGGAATCGCTTATTTTTACATGAAAAAGGTTTACAGCATTCCGCTCGATATGGGGCTCGATGAGAAAAGCGCAACTCGTTTAAAGTTTATTCATGGAGCGATAGCTGAGGGTGCGATGGCATTCCTTAAGCAGGAATACAAATTTCTTGCGATCTTCATGGTTTCATTTGCCGCCATTATTGTTGTTTTGATAGATGATTCCCACACTCCCGATATTCGTGAAGGTTGGTACACTGCCTTCGCGTTTCTGTTTGGGGGTGCTATTTCGATAGCCTCGGGTTACATCGGCATGAAAGTTGCCACTCAAGGCAATGCTAGAACCACCGTTTCAGCTAAGAAAGATATCTCTGATGCATTCAATGTCGCTATTAATTCAGGAGCCGTAATGGGCTTTGCATTGGTGGGGCTGGCAACACTGGGGCTTGTTTTAATTTATTTAATTATGAAATTTTTGCTCGCCGATCTCGGCGAGGAAAATAATCACATCCTTATGGAGGTTATTGCTGGATTCGGTCTGGGAGGTTCGACAATTGCGTTATTTGCGCGTGTTGGCGGTGGAATCTTTACGAAAGCAGCTGATGTTGGTGCCGACCTGGTAGGGAAGGTAGAACAGGGTATTCCAGAAGATGATCCAAGGAATCCCGCGGTTATTGCGGATAACGTGGGTGATAATGTAGGTGATGTAGCAGGTATGGGTGCTGACCTCTTTGGCTCCTGTGCTGAGAGTACCTGTGCTGCTATGGTGATCAGCGCCGTGGTATTTGCCGCCGATCCCAATGCGCTCTTGTACCCTGTTCTTATTAGCGCAGTTGGTATTCCTATAAGCCTAATCACAAAGTTGCTGGTTGAGGTAAAAACCGAAGAAGACGTGGCGACTGGGTTGATGAAATTGTTAATCATCTCCAGTGTTTTGATGGCTGTTGTAATGTTCTTTTTTACCATGGCCCTAGTACCAGAATTCTTTGAATTGAATGAAGAACAGTACACAAATGTCGGGGTCTATTGGTGTTTTCTATCCGGATTGATTGCTGGATTGGTTGTTGGTTTATTAACCGGCTATTACACCTCAGATAACTATAACCCAGTAAAGGAACTCGCTAAGTCCTGTGAGACAGGAGTTGCGACTAACATAATTTACGGGCTCGCACTGGGTTATAAGAGTACTGTTTTGCCCTACCTGGCGATTGCCATCTGTATTTTTGTCTCTTGGGAGCTGGCCGGCATGTACGGCGTAGCGATTGCGTCACTAGGCATGCTTGGGACTTTGGTTATTGCTTTGATGATTGATGCTTACGGTCCGGTTGCTGACAATGCAGGAGGCATAGCCGAGATGGTAGGTCTTGACAAAGAAGTTCGTCGCCGCACTGATATTCTAGACTCCGCAGGAAATACAACTGCTGCGATTGGTAAGGGCTTTGCCATCGGCGCTGCGATACTCACATCTTTGGCCCTGTTCGCTGCATTTATAACAGCGGCTTCAAAGCTTATGGGTGAACAGATTTCAATGAGCTTACTGGACCCATTGGTATATACGAGCCTCTTTATTGGAGCGGTTCTACCATTCTTGTTTACTGCAATGACCATGAAGTCTGTAGGCAAAGCAGCTTTTGACATGATTGAAGAAGTGCGACGACAATTCAAAACTATCCCAGGTATCATGGAGGGTACAGGCGATCCCGATTATGCTCAGTGCATAGCGATATCAACCCAAGCTGCTCTCAGGGAGATGATCGCTCCGGGTATTCTTATTATGGGTACTCCACTAGTGACTGGATACTTATTTGGTGTAGAGGCTGTAGCAGGCATACTCGCAGGTTCCCTTGTGGCTGGTGGTGTCCTAGCGATTGCTTCTTCCAACAGTGGAGGAGCTTGGGATAATGCCAAGAAGTACATCGAAGCGGGCAATCTTGGCGGTAAAGGATCTGATGTACACACGGCAGCCATTGTGGGTGACACTGTTGGGGATCCATTAAAGGACACCTCTGGGCCATCATTAAATATACTGATTAAATTATCAGCCATTTTGAGCCTAGTATTTGCTCCATTTTTTGTGAATAACGGTGGAATACTTCTGGGTTAATCTACTCGAAAGCAAAATAAATAGGGATTATTAAGCCCTTTTTTTGTCAGTGATGCTTACCTAGTTATCCCGTCGCGACTCGAAATGGAATAGCACCCATTCTTCGTATTGAACTTGGGTGTTGTTTGCTAGACGCGTCCAGATTGTTCGCACATTTTCAATACATTGATAGATTCGGAACGAGTCGGTATCTTCTATAATTAGGTTTCTGACCGAAGGATTTAAAGTGTAATTGGAGATTTCTACCAGTTTCCAGCTCTCCGCCATTGTTCGTCCTATGCACTCGTTGCCTTGCAAAAGATCGATGTACGGAAATTCTACATCAGCGTAAGCGAGAGATGAAACTTCGAGGTTCAGATTGACGGCAACTTGCTCAGAACCTTCCGATTCCTCTTTCAGAAAGAGGATAGTATTCAGGCGGATGTGGCCTTGTGTTTGGTTATACGCAACCACGCGCAAACCGTCATCGGTATTCTCTCCCCATGCGGAAGAGAAAATGGCAAATTTAACTTTAGTCTCTTCCTGCAGCTCGGCGGCGAGCACCGAGCTGTTGAATAGGAATAGAAACCATAAGGATTTGTGCATGTTGTTTCGTGATCTTTCCGTTCGAGGCTAAAGCCATTAAATCTTTACAGATTCGATTTTATCGAGCTAATTATACCCGTGTCATGCCTATTTTCTTTTTAGGTCGAATAAAAGATAATTCTCTCAATTAAGAAAGCGAAACTCTACCCACTAATGTTGGTATCTGCGGACAGGTTGGATTCATTATGAGTTATTTGGATAACATAAAGCACATCATCTGCATTGCGTCTGGAAAAGGGGGTGTTGGAAAATCTACTACCGCTGTTAATCTTGCTTTGGCCCTTCAGCAACAAAGTTCCCGCGTGGGGTTACTCGATGCAGATATATATGGTCCAAGCCTACCGCTCATGATGGGAGTAAAACCAGGTACCAGCCCGGAGATCAAAGAGCAAAAGTACATGTCTCCTATAACTGCCCATGGAATTGAATGCAATTCAATAGGGTTCCTAGTAGATCAGAGGTCGGCTATGGTATGGCGGGCTCCTATGATGATTTCCGCATTCAATCAGATACTGAATAACACGACTTGGTCCAACTTGGATTATCTTGTCGTCGATATGCCCCCTGGGACAGGAGATATCCAGTTAAGTCTAGCCCAGTCAGTAAAAATTAGCGGCTCAGTTATAGTCACCACGCCCCAGGATGTAGCGCTCCTGGATGCACGAAAAGGCATAGAAATGTTTAATAAGGTCGATGTCCCATTATTAGGAATAGTGGAGAATATGAGCACACATATATGTTCTAAGTGCGGTTATGAAGAGTCTATTTTCGGAAGTGGAGGAGGAGATAACCTATCCGTGGAATATGGAACTGAAGTGATTGGACGGTTACCACTTGATTTAACCATTCGTGAGCAAACTGATGCAGGCAATCCTGTGGTAGCATCGAATCCGGATCATCCAGCTTCCCAAGCATATTTGCAGCTCGCCGATAATGTGGTTCGACGTGTTGGAGAAGTTTCCTCAGTAGTATCATCTAGTCCTAAAATAACGATTAGTAATGATTAGGTACTCACTTTTAAGGGTTACAAGGGATTCACATGATTAGGTCTTTAAATAACAACATACAAGGGAAGTGTCTTGGACGCAGTAAATGAATTTTTAATTTTCATCGATGGTTATCTTGGCAGCGCCATTTGGTTCCCAACTTTTCTGCTATTTGTAGGCATATTTTTCACGCTTTACCTCGGATTTCCTCAGATTCGCTATTTCAAGCATGCCATAGGCGTAACGACAGGCAAGTTTGACAAGGAGGGGGCAAAGGGCGATACAACTCACTTCCAGGCACTCTCAACTGCACTATCAGGCACCGTGGGTACAGGCAATATTGGAGGTGTCGCTCTGGCACTTCATTTGGGAGGCCCGGCTGCATTGTTTTGGATGTGGATGACTGCATTCTTCGGTATGACTAGCAAGTTCGTAGAAGTCACCCTTTCCCACAAGTACCGCACCCAGACTTCGGATGGGACTATGGCTGGGGGGCCGATGTATTACATGGAAAAAGGGCTGAATGCTAAGTGGTTGGCAGTCATTTTTGCCATAGCTACAGTATTGAGTTCTTTCGGTACGGGTAATCTTCCTCAAATAAATAGTATTGCAGCCGGACTTGAGAGTACTTTTTCTCTTGATCCCCTTATAACTGCTAGTGTTTTGTCGGTGCTTCTAGCGTTGGTGATCATCGGAGGTATTACACGTATAGCTACAGTAGCCACGGCTATCGTGCCGACCATGTCTTTTATCTATTTGGTGGGTGCATTCGCGGTCATAATTCCCAATATTGGTAATGTCATCCCTTCGTTTGTGTCTATCTTCAGTGATGCGTTTAACGGTTCCGCCGCCACAGGAGGCTTTCTTGGGGCGACTTTTGCTTATGCTTTTGATCGAGGCGTGAACCGGGGATTGTATTCCAATGAAGCGGGGCAAGGCTCAGCACCAATTGCCCACGCCTCAGCACGAACTGACGAGCCTGCAGACGAAGGTATGGTGTCCATTCTAGAACCCTTTATAGATACCATAGTCATTTGCACTATAACGGGAATGGTCATTCTCTCTTCCGGTGTTTGGAAGGAGAAGTTTGAAAATGAATTTCAACGGGCAGACATGAATTTTGTCGCTGGAACCTATAGCCAGGATGAACCAACAGATATAGAGGCACTTTTCTCCTACTTTGGGGGAGAGGAATCCCGTGCCACAAGTTACACGGGAGAAATCAGGTTGGTGTTAGGTGAAGTAGTCGACGCCTCGGATTTCACGCTTATCCATAACAGGTCTCTTGCAGAGGAAACCCGGTACACACGCGATGGTGAACCAATCACTGGAAGTGTCTCCGTGGCTAATGGACGTTTGGAAGACACAACTATCATAGTCACCGGTGGATCATTATTGCAGTCAGTACCATTGACTACCCGCGCCTTTACTCGAGGAATTTTCGGAGAATATGGGCAATACATAGTATCCATTGGATTGATGCTATTTGCCTTCTCTACTGCAATTGCCTGGTCCTACTACGGTGACAGGGCGATGACCTATCTATTGGGTCCTAGATCGGTTCTGCCTTATCGAATTATCTACATACTCGGGTTTTTCTACGCAGCGCTGGCTGATACCACAATAGTTTGGAATCTATCGCTAATAACAATCGTGTTAATGACTGTGCCGAATCTAGTAGGAATTTTGTTCATGCATCGGGAGATGAAGCAGACGGTTAATGATTACTGGGAAAAAACCGAGCACGGCACGCACGGTACTTAGCGAGCCGAAATTACCCTATAAACTAGGGATTAGAACTGGCTTATCTAGTCACAGCTTCACCGGGTAAGCGAATGTCTTCAACAATAGCTTGAACGTCTTTTGGTGGAGCCGGTGTGAATTTACTTATTATTATCGCAACAGTCAGGTTTGCTAAAGTACCAATCGACCCAATTCCTTCCGGAGAGATACCTAACCACCAGTTGGCTGCATTGTCCGCGGCCGGATTAATGGTTTTGAAATAAATTATATAAGCCGCAGTAAACGTAAACCCTGCCAACATACCGGCTATTGCACCATGCTTATTCATTCGTTTCTGAAAAATGCCCAGCACGATGGCTGGAAAGAATGACGCTGCTGCCAAGCCGAACGCGTAAGCAACAACCTGGGCCACGTATGCCGGAGGATTGATGCCCACGTAACCGGCTACTAGCACGGCCACAAAGATTGCTACCCTCGCATAAAGCAACTCTTGCTTCTCCGTAATAGCGGGCATAAAACTTCGTTTTAAAAGATCATGGGCTACAGAAGTGGAGATCACAAGTAACAGTCCTGCAGCGGTAGAAAGTGCGGCGGCAAGCGCTCCTGCGGCCACCAAAGCTACGACCCAATTGGGTAATCCCGCTATCTCCGGATTTGCCAGTACCATGATATCACGATTGACCTCCAATTCGTTTTGCTCTGCGTCACCTAAATACTGTATGCGTCCATCGTTGTTCTTGTCTTCAAAGGAAACCAGGTTTGTGGCTTCCCACTTACTGAACCATTCAGGCACCGCTGTGTATTCCACATTGCTTACAGTCGTGAGGAGGTTTGTCCGGGCAAATGCAGCAACAGCCGGGGCAGTTGTGTAAAGAATGGCAATGAAGAAGAGGGCAAACCCAGCGGATCTGCGCGCATCACGAACATTAGGCACGGTGAAAAATCGGATAATTACATGTGGCAAACCGGCGGTGCCAAACATCAGAGCAGCAGTTATGAAAAATACATCCTGGGTCGTGCGCTGCCCCTCGGTGTAGGTTGCAAAACCCAATGCTTCACTCATACCGTCCAATCGATCCAGCAAACGACCTCCACCAAATTCTTCAGTTAGTTCCGCACCGAATCCAATCTGAGGAATTGGAATTCCAGTCATCAGCATGGATATAAAAATGGCAGGTACCATAAAGGCAAAAATCAATACGCAATACTGCGCGACTTGAGTATAGGTGATCCCTTTCATGCCCCCCATCACTGCATAAAAGAATACAATCCCCATACCTATTATGACGCCGGTGGTAATATCCACTTCAAGGAATCTTGAAAATACAATGCCTGCTCCTTGCATCTGACCGCAGACATAGACAAAGGAAATTACAATTGCACAGAACACTGCGATTAAACGAGCTGATTGAGAATAATAGCGGTCGCCGATAAAATCGGGCACAGTAAACTTGCCAAATTTTCGTAGATAGGGCGCCAACAATAAGGCAAGTAACACGTAGCCGCCCGTCCACCCCATTAGGTAAAATGTGCCATCTCTTCCTAAAAATGAAATGAGACCGGCCATGGAAATAAATGAAGCCGCGGACATCCAGTCTGCTGCAGTGGCCATACCATTGGCCAGCGGAGAAACTCCACCCCCCGCCACGTAGAATTCGCTGGTGGAACCGGCTCGGGACCAGATGGCGATACCTATATAAAGCCCGAACGTAAGAAATACGAAACCGAAAGTCCAGACCTGCACGCTCATTGAGAATCTTCCTCGGCAATATCCATTTCGCCTTTTGACGATTCCAAGTTGTAGCGATCATCAAGCTTGTCCATCAAGTGGATATAGACAAATATCAAAATTACGAATACAAAAATACTTCCTTGTTGGGCTATCCAGAACCCAAGCTTGAAACCTCCGAACCGGATCGTATCAAGAGCATCAACAAAAAGGATACCGCAGCCGTAGGAGATAAAGAACCAGACCGCCAATAGCGATAAGACAATCTTAATGTTGGATTTCCAGTAATCATGAGCACTGTTATCTGACATGGTTATCCTCTTGTTGGTATGTTGGTACGGCTCTTAACAACTAGTGAGGGCTCATGCAAGAACACGTGTTATAACTCGATTGCGAATTATGTAGCGCAAAGGATGGTATCACTTAATCTGGGACCCTACTAGCCAGCTAAAATAATGGGTTATAGTGAATTTGGTCCTTCGTTGAATGAGATTCTTGTCAATGGATAGGCTTTTTATTTGGAAGAATTGTTAGCGAGATAGTTTGCTAACTTTGAGCGAATTTTCTGTTGCTGAGCTTCACTACCCTTATAGTATTCGCGATACAGCCGGCGTAGTTTTTGTCGATCAAGGTTGCCGTGCTCTTTAATAGCGGCGTTTATTTCAGCGTTGCCTTCAGTCAGTATTTTTTCGCTCAATTCTCTACTATTTCGCGAATCTTTAGTTGCTTGGGCATCATTTCTAGGTAGCTGTTCTATAGCCAAAGAAACGACTTCATAATCACATGAGCGCATTAGACGTCCTATAAGCTGTAATTGGCGCTTCCTGGCTCCGTGTTTTTTAGGGAGTAGGTTATATTCTCCAATTGCAACTATCACTGCTTCGGTCAGGGGCAATTTCGACAACTGGGAGGGGGCGAAATTAGTTAGCTTATCTCCAAGTGATTGTAATGCTAGAGCGTTTTTTTTACGCTGAGTCTTGCTTCGGTGTTGATCCAGTGAGTTCTTTTCCCGGTCCATTGTTTACACGTAAAATATTTGGGCCAGTCCAAGAAAGGCGAAAAAGCCAATAGAGTCAGTCACCGTTGTTAGTGCTACGGAGCCAGCTAAGGCTGGATCAATCTTGATCCGTTGGAGAAATAGGGGTAGGTATGCTCCTGCGAGAGCAGCGGTGACTAGATTTATCAACATCGCCGATGCGATGATATAGCTTAGTAGCAAATCACCGTACCACATGAATGTGATGAGCGATATGACAAATGCCCAGAGAGCACCATTCAACACGGCAACCCCTAGCTCCCGGGTCAACAGCCAACGACTGTTGGATGGGCTTATATGCCCAAGTGCTAGGCTCCTAATAACCAGTGTCAGTGTTTGTGTGCCTGCTACGCCCCCCATGTTTGCCACGATTGGCATTAGAACTGCTAAGTAGACGACTTGTTCGATGGTATCCTGAAACAAATAGATCACTATCGAAGCGAGCACTGCTGTCATTAGATTAACCCCCAACCAGAGTGCACGGCGTTTGGCTGTTTTGATGATTGGAGCAAATGTATCGTCCTCTTCGTCGAGACCTGCCATACTCATTAAAGAGTGCTCGGTGCTATCGCGGATAACATCTACCACGTCATCAATAGTGATACGGCCTAGCAGTTTCTCATTGTTATCGACAACGGGAGCTGATACCCAGTCATGTTGCTCAAATAATTGAGCAATTTGGGTAGCCTCCATATCTACCGGAATGGCCTCAATGTCTTCTCGCATTACTTCCCGGACCAATGTGTTAGGATCAGATACGAGTACTTCTCGGAGTGGCAGTATTCCAAGTAGTTCGTCATCCCGATTGACGACAAGAATATTATCTGTCATTTCGGGGATACTTTCGTGACGTCTCAGATACCGGAGTACCAGCTCCACGGTATGATTGCGCCGCACAGTAATGGTGTCCGTGTTCATTAAGCCACCTGCGGTATCCTCATCGTAGGAAAGCACAGTTTCGACCCGATGCCGATCTTGCTGGCCCATGGCCTGTAAGACCTGAGACGTAACCTGCTGAGGTAGTTGTTGCAGTATGTCTGCCAGATCATCTGTTTCTAGGCCCTCTGTGAGTTCCGCTACCTGTTCCGCATTTAGTTCTCTTAGGATATCGTTCTGGAGGTCTTCGTTGAGATACTGAATAACCTCTCCCTCAGAATCCTTATCAATCAATTGCCAAAGTACACTTCGGGTTTTAGGTGGGGATGATTCAATTAAATGGGCAATTCCCGCCGTAGGCAAAGTCTTAATCATTTGCCGAATCTGATACAGGGAACCACTGTCGATCGCCTGGCTTAGAGCCAGTATGGGGTCCTTTTGGAATTGTGATTCGGTCACTTGAACCATCCTTGAAATTAATCCTCTACTCAGTAATCGGCGAGTTGATGTATTTGTATTAGGATTGAGGGGCCCATGATTTAACGGAAAGCTGTCTGCTTGGGCTTGCGCAATATTACCGCCATTTTACGGGTAAACGGAAGTCACCCTAACGAAATGATTATTAGCTGCTAAAGGAAATACGGTTCATTCTGATTCTCCGAATCGACTGTTAATCAGGGCAACAGTAGCTTCGAGCGCTTTTTCCTCATCTGGACCACTCGCTTCGATGGTAAGCTCGGTTCCTTGAGCAGCAGCTAGCATCATGAGAGAGAGAATGCTTTTACCATCCACCAGCTTGTCATGCCCCACCTGGACCTTCGAGGCAAACATTGACGTTAACTCGACCAATTTTGATGCGGCGCGAGCATGTAATCCGGCTTTGTTAATTACTGTCACTTTCCTACTTACCATCTCTTAAATTCCAGTAATAAATTGTCTTGTTATCTCTTTTTTTAACTTTTGCAGGTTATGGGTTATTGGCTTAACTTTCGGTGTTTCACCTGTACATTTTTAATCTTGGTCGCATAAATATACTGATTGATGCTGTCCGCCGGTACACCCAATGGTAACCATTATGTAGCTGTGATTATTTTTCCCAAATTTAGGCAATCATTTACTAAGGTGGGTTTTTATACCGACATACATTTCTTCTACCTCATGTTGACCATCAAGGAATTCTATAACGGATTTATTTAGCCCTGTTAGAGGCCGTAAAGCCGTGTCCCAGTGCGGATTAGGAAGGCATCGTACATCGTAGACATTATCAGCATCTACCGGGGCACCATTCTTATGACCGAAAGATTTGAAGGTAAGCGCCAGGCTTTTTTCTATGACCTTCATAGGATCATTTTTTATTGCATCAAGTAACTGGAGAGTTGACATATTGCTGGTGTCGATAGAAAGGTTCGCCATAAGAGAAATTGGTTCAAGTAATTCAGATTCAATATCGATGGCTTCTTTTAAACCAATCTTTTCTGAGGACAGCGGATGTTTTCTCCGGCTTTCACTAAATCTGTTGAGTAGGGTTTGACTGCTTGCGTCGAGAAAAATAAATTCGGTCAGTATTTTTTTGTGTTTCAGGTCATTTACTATCTTAGGAACTTGTGAGAGATCTGCAGACATATTTCGAGCATTGATACTAACTTCGATGTTTGGAATACCAGTAGTATTGGAAGAAATTCCATTTACGAGGGGAGGTAATAGGCTAGGGAGAAGATTGTCTATGCGGTAATACCCTCGATCTTCGAGAATGTGCAATACGATACTCTTTCCTGAGCCTGATCTGCCGCTGATAATGGTTAGCTTCATTAAGGGCGACCTACGGTATTTTGGGAGTCCTAGTTTGAGACTAGTACGTAACAGCTATATTGTAGAGGTCTTCATTGTCTTGAGTATGTCGTAATGTATAGCAAAAGTCTTCATCGTTAAACAGTTCGGCAAGGCCCGCCAGGGTTTTTAAATGCTCATCTGTTTTTTGTTGAGGCACTAACAGTACGAAGAGGATATCTACAGGCTTTCCGTCAAGGGAATCGAAGTCAATCGGACTATCTACTGTAATTAGAGCTCCCAAAATTTCGTGGCAGCATGAAACGCGACAGTGAGGAATCGCGATACCGTTGCCTAGTCCAGTGCTACCTAATTGTTCTCGAGCCATAAGTGCGTTGAAGATCTCGTCTGCTTTCAGTAATTCATTTTGTTCAGCAACGAGCTCGCTAACATTGGTTAGAATTCTTTTCTTGCTCACACCTAGCAACCTAGCATGGCAGCGTTCGGGGGTTAGTATTTCATCCAGTTGCATTGTGTTATATGCTCGTAACAGGCCAATTTCGCTTGGTTTTCAAATTTTAGTCAGAATATTTTATGTTAAGCTTGTTACTAGAAGAGTCTTTTTCTTTCGTTTGAAGGTGGTATAGATAGGGAGCCGCGGTACTTGGCGATAGTGCGTCTGGCAACGTTAATCCCTTTTTCTTCCAGCAATTCCGTAATCTTATTATCGCTTAGTGGTTTGCATGCATTTTCTGCAGCTATCAATTTTTTTATAATGGCGCGAATCGCGGTCGAAGAGCACTCACCACCGCCCGCAGTAGAGACATGACTCGAGAAGAAATACTTCAGTTCAAAAATCCCGCGCGGAGTATGCATGTACTTCTGCGTGGTCACTCGGGAAATGGTGGATTCATGCATACTTACAGCTTCAGCAATATCATGCAGTACCATTGGTCTCATTGACTCTTCACCATATTCCAGAAAATTCCTCTGGTGCTCAACGATACGTGTAGCCACTTTCATTAGTGTTTCATTGCGACTTTGTAGGCTTTTGATAAACCAGCGAGCTTCTTGCAAATTGTCTCGTAAGTAATTATTCTCAGCGCCCGAATCAGCCTTCTTTACTAGTGAAGCATAATTGTTATTGATTTGTAATTTAGGGGTTGTATCGGGGTTAAGTTCGATTCGCCATTTTCCATTTTCCGCCTGTTTGGAGACGATCACATCGGGAACAATATACGTTGTGGAAGATGGTGAAATATTGGCGCCTGGTCGCGGGTCCAGACTTTCGATGATCGAAATCGCCTCACTCAGCTCTGATTCTTTAAGTTTTGTTCGACGCATCAGTTGGGCGTAGTCTCTGTGGCCCAGTAAATTCAAGTGCTCACTGATGATCAATTTGGCATTCTGAATATGCTTCGCTTGTTCCGGATTGTTGTACTGACTTAACTGGATTAACAGGCACTCAGCCAGGTTGCAGTATCCTACGCCGATAGGGTCGAACTGCTGGATGCGATGCAGCACAGCAAGCACTTCATCTAGTTCTATTTCCAGTTCTTCATCAAGCCCTGCATGGATAGATTCGACATCTAAAGTAAGCATACCGTTGGTATCAATGGCATCTATAATAGAAAGGGCTATTGATTTATCTTGTTCGGACATTGGGGTCAGATTTAATTGCCAGAGTAGGTGGTCTTGCAGCGTATCTATTGTGGTGTTGCGTGATTCGAATTCGTTGAAATCAGACTCAAATAATGGGGTCGAAGAATAGTTGCTGGGATAGATGTCGTCCCATTCGCTGTCAACAGCTAGATCACGAGGTATTTGTTCCTGCCAGCTTTGTTCTTCACCGTTCAGTGGTTGGTTATTTGATTCTCTGTTAAAACTTCGATCTTCTTCTTCTTCTTCTTCTTCGTTGTTTTCTATTAGTTCCAGCATCGGGTTAGACTCCAATGCTTGGTGAATTTCTTGCTGGAGATCCAAGGTGGAAAGCTGTAATAGACGTATCGCTTGCTGAAGCTGAGGGGTCATGGTCAACTGCTGACCGAGCTTTAGCTGAATCGAAAGTTTCATGGGTTACACTATTTACAGGTAGAAAAAATGCCAAATTCGAGAGTGGTGAACATTCGATAATTTGGTCCACCGATGGGACCATCATAGCAAAATTCGTGCTTGAATTGCATAGAATTTGGAATCGAATTAGGAGGGATCAATTGTTGCAACTATATTTGAAACTGTTTGCCAAGGTAGACTTCGCGAACCTTTTCATTGCTTAAAATCGTCGCAGAGTCACCTTTGGCAATGATCTTTCCTTCACTAACGATATAAGCCTTTTCACAGATGTCGAGAGTTTCCCGAACGTTATGATCGGTTAGTAAAACCCCAATATCTTTGGTTTTCAGGTGTTGAATTATTTGTTTGATATCCGTCACAGAGATGGGGTCAACTCCAGCAAATGGTTCATCCAATAAGATAAATTTTGGATCGGTAGCTAGTGTGCGCGCAATTTCAGTGCGGCGTCGCTCACCACCAGACAAACTCATTCCCTTGTTATGACGAATATGACCAATTTTAAATTCTTCAATTAGAGATTCCAACTTGAACTGTTTCTCAACGGCACTGAGATCTTTGCGGGTTTCTAGTATGGCCATGATGTTTTTTTCCACACTTAGCGTACGAAATATAGAAGAGTCTTGGGGCAAATAGGAAAGCCCATAAATGGAACGACGATGAATAGGAAGGGTAGCGAGGGCATGATCATCGATTGAAACCTCTCCGGCATCAGGCCGAATAAGTCCAACGATCATGTAAAAACATGTAGTCTTTCCTGCTCCATTTGGGCCTAGTAATCCAACAATTTCGCCTTGCTTGACGGTAATCGAAACATTACGCACGACCTCCCGGCCCTTATAGCTCTTGGCAAGATTTACAGCTTTTAGCATAAGTTATTCTTGAGTAGTGCTTAGTGTACCCTCGCAAGGGCCGGTGGCTTCCTTTATCAGGTCTCGATCCACTATATATATAATAGCAGCGCAACTCATCGCTGAATCAGACGATTGGATATCCGCGTTACCTACTAACTCTAGAATAGTTTCGTTGGAAAGCTCATCAGTATAGAACAGTAATGTATCGCTGGTGCCAGTGACCATGGATCCATCTTCATCGAGCTGTTGTTGATAGTGCACAGGCATTCCTTGTACGATAACTCGGGTTAATTCATTAGTGGATACCCTATATTCGAATATTGCTTCGTTGCCCAAAATCTCTAAAGAGCCTTGCGTCACTTTTACATTTTCAGTCATGTTAAGAGTTCTAGTGTTGCCTATTATACTCATCGTTGAATCACCATCCGAGCTCCAAAGCACACGCTGGGTTTTGTCCGATTCCAAAGACATCCCTAATTCTGTGCTCAGAAAGATGTAACCGAATAGAAGGAGTTTCATGTAGTTAGTTAGATATTCGTTCATAGCTTCCTCGATTGCTACGATGAAAGAAAATTTCCTCAGTTGTTAGATCTACAAACATACCAATAGATGTTTGCCGAAAATTAGTAGTTACCAGCGTTACCGCCTGATCGGTTTCGAGAGTTTCCATTTGTGGGTTCAGTGAAAGAAATTCCGAAGACAGTATAGTTCTATTTCCGAATTCATCGATGTTATAAGCCTCAACACTCCCTAACAGTTCAATTAAGTGAGTTGTCGTATCATTTTTGGCTGGAGTCGCTAAAATTCTGCCCGAATTGGCAACTATATTCCAACGGGAATTTCCTTGTTGATAGAGTTGGATAAGCGGGTTTTTTAACTCGGTTCGTGCTTCGTCGCTATAGTGAGTCTGGCTGGTTGCCTGCAGGGTATAATTGATCGTCCCATCTCTAGCATACAGCACGGTATTTATACCCGCTGAATAGGCATCAAACTTCAGGTATGTTTGATCGTACTGTGGGCTTGGTACATTACTAACAGATTCGAAGGAACTGATCACCACGAACAAGACAACGGCAATAAGCCCGGGAATCAGGAAAAGAGAAATTCGTTGCATAGCGCTTCACGTGGCAGTGTAGATTAACAGCTTAACATGAAAGTAGTGGCTGGTTGGAGTCAACACGAACTCTGGTTATATCTTAAGAAAATGCTCGTAGTTACCTTGGGCTTTGAGAATAAAATCAGTAATTTCCCGCACTGCGCCATTACCTCCGCCTGTTTCTGTTACGGCCTGAACCGAGGACTTCACCGAGGCGTGTCCATGAGGAACGCTGAAGCTAGATCCGGTCACTTGCAACACTGGCAAATCAGGAAGGTCATCTCCTGCGTATCCAACCTCTTCTGGATGCAAATCTTTATTTGCCATTATTTCGGTGAGTACATTTAATTTGTCTTCTCGGCCCTGAATGAGCAGTTTTATTCCAAGATCGCAAGCACGTTTTTCCAATAATGTTGAAGTTCTTCCGGTGATTATTCCGACTTCTACACCAGTGCCCATAAGCATTTTGATGCCATGGCCGTCCAATGAGTGAAATGCTTTAATTTCTTCGCCTGAGGTTGTGAAATAAAGCTTTCCATCAGTTAATACGCCATCGACATCCAAGAGTAATAATTTCAATTTTCTGGCCGCGGCAACTGCTATGGATTTTTCCGTATTAAATATCATGAAGAAGATTCAAACTACGTTAGCCAGCAGTAAGTCATGCATTTTTACAATACCTTCTATTTGTTCATCGTTATCTTTTACGATGAGAACGTAGACGTTTGTATCTTGCATAATCTGTGCAGCTTCTGCTGCTAAAGAATTGCTACCAATGAACTTGTAGTTAGAAGACATAACATCTTTTATCTGAGTCTTATGTATATCATTGCCAGCATCGATGGTTCGTCTAAGATCACCATCGCTAAAAACACCGATTAGTCCCCCAGACTTATCAGTTACTGTTGTCAAACCAAAGCCTTTTTCGCTCATCTCGAGTAGGGCGTTTGTAAGTGAAGTATCAGCAGTCACCTTAGGTATTTCCTTAGCGGAATGCATGATATCTTTTACCTTTACTAACAAACGGCGACCCAGTTTCCCCCCGGGGTGGGACAAAGCGAAATCGTCATGGGTAAATCCCCGAGCTTCAAGTAATGCCATCGCTATGGCATCTCCCATTACTAGGGTCGCAGTGGTACTTGACGTTGGCGCCAGCCCCAGAGGGCAGGCTTCTTCTTCAACATGAACATCGAGATTACAGGTAGCGGCCGCTGCCAGTTCGGATTGAACATCTCCAGTTAAGGTTATGAGAGCGATGCCTTTTCTCTTTAGCACGGGTAGCAGTGCCGTGATTTCTTCTGTAGTGCCCGAATTCGATATAGCCATAACCACATCATTACTGGTGATCATCCCGATGTCACCATGACTCGCCTCTGCTGGATGGACATACATTGCAGCAGTGCCGGTACTTGCTAAGGTGGCTGCGATTTTTTTGCCAATGTGACCGGATTTCCCTATTCCAGTGACGACCACTCGACCTTTACATTCGAGAATCAGAGAACATGCCTGTTCGAAACTGTCACCAATACGAGATACCAGAGCACTTACAGCTTCTTTCTCGATTTCAATGGTACGGATTGCACTGGCGACGAGTGGGGATTTTGAGTTCATGGTTATATTAAAAGTCTTGGAAGAAAAGCACTGGTTTAGGTTCCTAATTGAATCAGCATAACCGTAAACCAGCCACAGTAAATTGACAAGAAGATCAAGCCGCACACGCGTCCAATCATCTTCTTTCGCTTGATCCCCCGGTAGCAATAGTAAGAGAGTAACAGAGTCAGTACCAGTACTACTAGATAGTCGCGACTCAATAGTAATGGTTCGATAGGTCCAGGGCTGAACAAGCCAGGGAAAGGGAGCACAGCAAGTAAATTCAGGATATTTGATCCGAATATAGTCCCAATTACCAAGTCGTGCTGCCGTTTTAACGCACAGGTTATCGTTGTAGCTAATTCCGGTAGGCTGGTGCCCAGAGCAACGATGGTCAGCCCAATAATGGCAGTTGACACACCGAGAGTTTCAGCGATTGAAGAAGCAGCACGCACAAGAAATTCTGCAGAAGTAATTAGTAATACCAATCCCAGTAAAAGATAGACTATCGCCTGTAGCTTGCTTACATTGGAGAGGTCTGCCTGCTTAAATTCAGGTGGAGAATCAGTTCTTTTCTTGATTTGCCGGTAAACAAATAAAGCTGTAATTCCTAACAATACGAGAGCATCGAACACGCCGACGTGCAAGTTAAATAGGAGCGCACCTGTGACCAGTGTAACCAGCAACAATGCGGGTATTTCATCATCAATCAAACTGGTCGGTTCGAATGGTAAACGTATCAAACTTTCCGGTGGTTTCAATGGGCTAATAATGGCAGCTACTCCGAGAGCCACACCGACATTGAACAGATTGGAGCCAAGTGCGTTCCCTATTGCCAATTCTGGTTCGCCTGCCAGGGCCGCAACGGCAGACGAAAACATCTCTGGTGCGGATGTTCCGAATGCGACTATAGTAAGACCTATCACCAAGGGGGATACCCCCAGGCTGCGAGCCAAAGCTGAAGCGCCGGACACAAGCCAACTAGCTCCCAAGATCAATCCAACGAATGCGAGGAAGATAATGACTGTGGCTGAGGGAATACTTAACAAATCTGTGTGCTTTCGATAAAGCCAATAATTAGAAGGGTCTTTGACTTTGTTTGCAAGTAATAATTTATTGCGGTAGGTAATTCATGTAAACTGGCCTCCCTCAAACATGGTTCAGTCGTTATTATGGCTTGAATATCCATGCTCAATATGCTTTCAGCGGAGAATCAACAGGGATGGATTTCCATGCATGTAAAGCCATTTGTGATCGTGGGTAATATGAGAGATAGGCTAATGAAATTATTAAACAAAATATTAGCAATATTATGCTTTTTTATGGCCATGCAAAATATGCTTCATGGGCAGGAGCTAACGGCTGTCGAGACTGCTGAGTTGGGTGTTGAAAGCTTGCTAAAAACTGTCCTTGAGTCTAAAGATTTCTTCCTCACTGACAGGGAACGCTATTTTTCAGCAGTGGAAGAAGCAGTTAGCGCTACCATCGATTTCAATGCAGTTGCCGAAGTGGTTATGTCGAGTTACGCAGATTCAGCCACTGCCAAACAGAAGCAACAATTCGCAGATATCTTGAAAACCGCGTTAACCCGTTTTTATGGCGCAGCGCTGGTATCCTATAACGGCCAGGAATTGGTTTTTCTTCCTCCGGTCAATCCTGAAGCTGATCCAAGGGCTGATACTGTAGTTGGCATGGAGTTGCGCGGTAGTGACAGTAACCTCATGCTTCAGTATCAGATGTTTCTCAACGAAAACGATGAATGGAAATTGAAAAACCTAAGCCTAATGGGAATAAATCTTGGTCGTCAGTACTTCGCTCAGTTTTCGGCCTTAATGACACAACACAACAACGACATCGATCTGGTTCTCGAAAACTGGAAATAGTCGAAACCGTAATTTTTTAAAGGGCTAATTCTTGGATTCAGATCAGATAAGGGAACTGTTGTCGAGAGCAATGCCGGATTGTGAGATTGTCATCGAAGGCAGCGATGGTAAGTATCTTGTTACAGCTACAGGAGATGTTTTCCAAGGACTCACCGCGGTAAAACGGCAGCAAATTGTCTACCAGATTCTCAACGAGCACATCGTAAGCGGCGTTATTCATGCGGTAACCATGCGCCTAATGACTGCTAAAGAGCGAAGTGCGTCCTGATATCTAGATTCCGTCCTCAATTGCAATGGATAAGTTGATTATTAATGGAGGTGTGAGCCTCGAAGGAGAGATTCGAATAGCTGGAGCTAAGAACTCTGCGCTACCTATACTTGCGGCTACGTTACTGACCCACGATACGGTGCAGATTTGCAATCTCCCGCATTTGTACGATATTACGACGATGCTTGAGCTTCTAGGATGTATGGGAGTACAACCGATAATTGACGAAAAGCTCAATGTAGAGGTGAACAGTAGTTCGATAAAGGATTTCAGCGCCCCTTACGAGCTGGTAAGAACTATGCGAGCCTCGATTCTAGTATTGGGGCCGCTATTGACTCGTTACGGAAAAGCGGAAGTAGCACTTCCCGGTGGATGTGCTATTGGTAGCCGCCCGGTAAATCTGCATATTAGCGCATTAGAAGCGATGGGTGCGGACATCAAAGTTGAGGGCGGGTATATAAAAGCTTCGGTCGGCGGTAAGTTGAAGGGTGCTCACATATTCATGGATCTGGTAACTGTAACAGGAACTGAAAACGTGATGATGGCGGCAACTCTCGCCGAAGGCGAAACTGTTATTGAGAATGCCGCTCGTGAACCCGAGGTGGTTGATCTTGCTAATTGTCTGGTCAAGATGGGAGCTGATATAGCTGGACAAGGTACAGACACCATCGTGGTTAATGGCGTTGAAGAGCTAAAGGGCTGCAGTTATTCAGTGATGCCAGATCGTATTGAAACTGGAACTTATTTAATCGCAGCTGCCGCAACCCGTGGACATATAAAGCTTAAGGACACTAGGCCTGACATACTGGAGTCGGTATTAAGTAAACTTGAGCAGGTTGGCGCAGAGATTAAAGTTGGCGACAACTGGATAGAATTGGATATGCGTGGAAAACGACCCAAAGCGGTGTCTTTGCGCACTGCGCCTTATCCAGCGTTTCCAACTGACATGCAGGCCCAATTCACAGCCTTGAATTCTGTGGCAAATGGAACTGGGTCTATTACTGAAACCGTGTTTGAAAATAGATTCATGCACGTCCACGAGATGAATCGCATGGGGGCATCCATTCGAGTAGAAGGGAACACAGTAATCGTTGAAGGAGTTAAAACATTAAAAGGAGCGCCAGTTATGGCTACAGACTTGCGTGCTTCTGCCAGTCTAATCATTGCAGGCCTCGTCTCTGAAAATGAGACGAGTGTGGATCGAATTTATCATATTGATCGTGGTTATGAATGTATCGAGGAGAAACTACAATTATTGGGGGCGCGAATTCGCCGGGTATCTTCCTAATTCCGCTGTCGTTCCCATCTAATTTTGAAAAACAATTAAACAATTAAACAATTAAACAATTAAACAATTAAACAATTCAATGAATACCCAAAACCTGGTCATAG
>Ga0209445_1000043_pt1 | contig 64651 bp, 61 predicted proteins | sample MarorgKNORR_S2LV_4_FD_188223 | JGI IMG/M metagenome (GOLD analysis project Ga0209445, IMG submission 188223) | Marine microbial communities from the Southern Atlantic Ocean, analyzing organic carbon cycling - NADW_A/KNORR_S2/LV (SPAdes) (version 2) | ecosystem: Environmental > Aquatic > Marine >... | reverse complement strand
CTGAATTGCCCCCGATCTACTAGATACTCGCCAGCCTCTGTTGATAACGCTCTTCATACTCTACAGGCGATAGTTGATTATTGGAACCATGCCGTCGTCTCGTGTTGTAAAACACTTCAATATAATCGAACACATCACTACGAGCTTCATTGCGCGTAGTATAGATTTTCCTTCGGATTCGCTCTCGCTTCAGCAGCTGGAAAAAGCTCTCAGCCACCGCATTATCATGACAATTTCCTCGGCGACTCATGCTGCCTTCCAAGCCATGGGTTTTGAGAAATGACTGCCAGTCATGACTCGTATATTGACTACCCTGATCTGAATGCACCGTGACTGCTGATGTCGGATTACGACGCCAAACGGCCATTAGCAATGCATCCAACACGACCTCTTTCGTGATTCGAGATTGCATCGACCAACCAATGATTTTGCGAGAGAACAGATCCAATACCACCGCCAGATAGAGCCATCCTTCATGCGTGCGAATAGGCGTTATGTCGGTTACCCAGGCTTCATTGGGGGTCGCTGTGTTGAACTGCCTCTGCAATCGGTTGGGAGCAATGATACTGGCCACACCGCTAGTGTGACGAGGGCGCCTATAACCCACCTGTGCCCGCAGACCCGCTGCTCGCATTAAGCGGTAAACACGATTCTCACCGCAGTGTTCCCCATGCTCTCTTAGGTCACTGTAAATCTTTCGGTAGCCATAAACACCGCCGCTCTCTAACCAGAACTGCTTAATCAGACCACTTAGCCTTTCATCGGAAACCGCTCGCTTGCTACGCGGCTTTTGCAACCAGGCGTAGTAGCCGCTGCTGTGTAGCTCGAATAAGTCGCAAAGCCAAAGAACCGGAAGCGCTTTACTGTGCGCTTTGATAAAGGCGTACCTTACTCTGGCTGGTTGGCAAAGTACGCCGCGGCTTTTTTTAGTATGTCGCGTTCTTCCGTGACACGTTTGAGTTCTTTCTTGAGCTGCCGTATCTCAACTTGCTCCGCTATCTTGGCTTGATGCTCCCCTGAATTTGCCCCGTACTTGTTCTTACAGGCATACAGACTGTGAGTTGTTGTGCCGAGACGACTGGCCACCTCAACAATATTGTGGCCTCGCTCGACAACTTGTCTAACGGCTTCAATCTTGAATTCTTCTATATAACGCTTCTTGCTCATAAATACCTCTCTTGTAGTCATTTTGTATGACTGAAAGGTATCTAGCAAACTGGGGGCTATTCAGTGGTGCCCAGGGGCGGAATCGAACCACCGACACGAGGATTTTCAGTAGACAGCTCGTCCGATTCGTCAATTGAATCAATGAGTTAAAACTACGAAATCAGAGTGTGCTAAGAAGTGTGCTATGGATTTGATGTAAGCCTAGATTAAATTGCCCTGATCGCTTTATGTTTTCCTTTTACCTAACCGACTATGTTTTGCGTGTAAAGTGGAACCGGTCCTGTTCGCGCACCATAATAAGGCGTATAGTTCACACTAGTCCCTCCGTATATCGAGCCTACTGGCCTGCTGGCCTCTATCCTTGTTATTACGCCCCCTTATCTACAGGTAAGTGGGGGCCGTTTTCCTGTTAGCAGTTTTTTTATTGCTATCACCGTAGTTGCTGTAATGCAGTAATACCAGATTGTTCGTCCATTGATTGTTCTGAAAATCAATAGGAGGGCAATCGTTGTTTTCGACAAATTTGATAGAGACACTTTTAACTAAATCGCAGCTTGCGATTTGGTAAATATTGTCTCCATTAGCATGTTGATGACTGTGGTGAATAGTCCAAAGAATGACATCATATTTAGGATCACCATGACGACGCAAAAGATAGAGCCCGCAGAATTACAACCTACCATTCTCTCTTATGTAAAAGATCTACCAAACCTATGTTCTCTTGCTGGGCTAGCTTGCACAGTATCCGCTATTTACTTCAGCATTCTGGGCATTTACTACGGGGCGATGATAGGAATGATCTGGGCAGTTGCTTTCGACTGGGCAGACGGGCTTATTGCACGAAGAATGACTGGGCGAACCGGTAATGATCGAATTTTTGGTGGTCAACTTGATGTCGTAATCGACATTGTTAGTTATGGAGTTACACCAGCCATTCTTTTGCTGAGCTATGGAAAATTTGAACCCATTTTCCTTGTGGGCGCTTTCATTGTTCTTGCAGCAAGTGCAATACGGTTAAGCTATTTTAGTACGTACGGCCTCTCTTCAGATTCCAAATACACAGGACTGGCTCTCGATAACAACAGTATAGTTCTCGTTTTTCTATTTCTATTCGACAGTTTTTTTACGGAGAAGGATTTTTCTCTCATTCTCTATGCTATCTGCATATTACTGGCAGCATTGAATGTGGCGCAAATCAAGACTCCCAAATTTTCTGGAAATCCTATTAGTGTTTATGTTCTTGCTATCTATACGCTTAGCATAACGTGTATCTATACATGGAAACTCCTATAGAAACCTCGAAATTTGGTGTAGCACTTTAATTAATTGACGTACATATAGGAGTTTAGTAGCACATGGTTGTATATACAGTAGGTACTTTTGATATGTTGCATGTAGGGCATCTTGCATTGCTGGAATACTGCCGGGTGTTAGGTAGTGTCGTGGCAGTTGGTGTTGCCTCTGATCAGGTAGTAAATTCTTATAAACCGAATAGGCCTGTTATTCCACTCGATCAAAGAATGCAATTGCTAAAGGCTTTGAGCTGTGTCGATATAGTAAGGCCCTACTTTGAACTTGAGTACGTGTCAGGCTGTGTGGAGCTGGATGTAGACATTTTTGTTGTTGGGGAAGACTGGGGACACAAATCTCATAATATCGATGTGGAATCTTATCTGAACAGTAAAGGGAGCGAGATTGTTAAGGTGAAGTACGATCTCCGGACATCATCCACCCAAATCAAGCGAAACGTATTGTCGCAATCAGCTATCGGAGAAAATTCACAATATCCGCTTACAGGAAATAGCCAATCAGCTTTATTGGCCGTGTAAACTACAAGGGACACTCACAACTTAAGCTTGTGAAATGTGTCGGGATGGACCCAAAAGAAATGGTGCCCAGGGACGGAATCGAACCATCGACACGAGGATTTTCAGTCCTCTGCTCTACCGACTGAGCTACCTGGGCATAACTTGATACGCAATTTCGCTGAGAATTCTGAGGGTTTTGGCAATGCTTCGCATTGCTCCTCTGCTCATCCCAGCCAGCAATCAAAGATTGCTGTCGTTCCGACGGCGCACGAAGCTGACGCTTCCGAACCGCTTGTCTCCACCCAACTGAGCTACCTGGGCATTTTGAGCTGCTGCGCTCTTGAAGTCTTCGTTAAAGCCCAATATCTCTCTCGGTCACTTACTCAAGTAAGCTCCTTCTCTCGAATTGGTCTTTGCCTCGTCTTCACTTCGCTCGCGACGCTCAAAATCCATGAGGGCGCATGAAAACGCCAGCTTGCGCGAGGCGCGTATTAAATAGAATCTCTGCTTTTTAGTCAAGCTGGCGATTGAATTTACTCGTCGGGGGGCACGTAGCCTTCAGCATGATGAAACTCTTCGTTGTTTAGAAATTTATTCATCTGTATTTGTAGGTATTTTCTGTCATCGGCGGAGGCCATGCTGAGCTGTTTTTCGTTGATCAGCATGGTTTGCTGGGTTTGCCATTCGTTCCAGGCTCGCTGGGACACGGTTTCATAGATTTCCTGACCCTTGGGGCCGGGATAGGGCAGCACGGGCAGGCCCGGTAGTTCCTTGTCGTATTTTTTACAATGCACCATGCGTGACATGTGGATTCCTCATTTGCGTATCGATATCTCTGCTTTCAGGCCCGACAGTCGTCAGCGCCTGTAATTGTTTTGTTCAGATGCTCTGAGCCAGAGTAGACAGAAGTTTCTTAACCGGGGCCGCCAGCCCAATTTCCCTTGAGCTGGTTTTTCCAGAAGAATTTAATGGATACCACAGCCAGCTTTGGGAATCCATTACTGCGCCGGTTTTTTCCCGGGCATACAGGTGAACCGGGATGATTTCGAGGTGAAAGTGGGTGAAGCTATGGCGGATTTTGGTGAGTTCCCGCTTAGCTTCGAGTTCCAGGCCTGGATACTGCAAATCGATTACGGCCTTCGGGTCCGCGGCCTCTGGCAGACTCCAGAGTGACCCCCAGATGCCGTTTGGCGGACGTTTCTCGAGCAATACTTCGCCGGCGTCGTTCTGCAGGATGAACATGGCGACGGACTTAACTGGTAGCGCTTTTCTGGGTTTCTTGCCAGGGATAGATGCGGTCAAGTTGTGGCTGCGAGCTGCGCAATTTTCATACAGAGGACATTCCTCACAGATCGGTTTTGATCTCGTGCAGACGGTGGCGCCGAGATCCATCATCGCCTGGGTATAGCTGGCGATATCCCGTTCGGGTAGTTTCGATTCGGCCAGATCCCATAGTTGGCGATTAGTTTTAGCCTGCCCCGGCCAGCCTTCGATTTTGTGGAAGCGGGTCAATACCCGTTTTACATTAGCATCCAAAATGGGTGCTCTTGTGTTCAGGGCCAGAGCCAGGATAGCGCCGGCAGTGGATTTGCCGATACCAGGGAGTTCCATGAGTCCTTCCACACTACCGGGGAAATGTCCGTGCTGTTCTGCCACTACTGTCTTGGCGGCAGCGTGCAAATTTCTCGCCCTGGCGTAATAACCGAGCCCTGTCCACAGGTGCAGCACTTGGTCGGGTTTCGCTCTGGCCAGGTCAGTAACCGTGGGAAAGCGTTCCATGAAGCGGAGATAATAGGGAATAACCGTTTTGACCTGGGTTTGTTGCAGCATGATCTCGGAGATCCAGACGCGATACGGACTTGGGTCTTGCTGCCAGGGGAGATCGTGACGTCCCCTGCGGCTATACCAATCCAGCACTCTGTCGGCGAATGAAGTCACGCTTGAATTTAGTTCAGGATGGAGCGCAACAAGCCGCGGGCGCTGTCTTGTAACTGTTGCGGCACCTGATCGATGAGGCTGTCGACAGCGCGATTTCTGAGTTCGTTGGTGGCCATCTGAGTGAAGATTTCCCGGACCCGGGTGAAGTCAGGTCCACAGTACTGGCTGACTGGGTCGGACATGGCGGCTGCGCAGCTTACCGGCCACTGGACGTTGTGATAACGCTCGTTGATCTGGATGGTTTGCGGGGCCGGTTCACCGAGGACGGTAAATTGCATATCGTAGTCGAAGTTTTTCTCGGCCAGGTTAATGCCGCCGGTGCCGCTGATATCAAAATTATCCATGCGCAGCTTCAGCTGTTGATTGGCGGCAATGCCGCCCTCGAAGATCACCAAACCACCCAGTTCGCTAAACTGGATGACGTCGGGCCATTGCTGCACCGTATCCCCCCCTGGACTGAGGGCAGTGATGGCGGTAAATACTTGCTTAATCAGTCCGATGTCTACGGAGTTCTCGGTGACTGTGAAGGAAGTGGAGCCACTGAGACTCGCGAGCATCTCGTTGACGGTACTGCCACTGGCGCTGTAATTCACTTCCATATTGAGCTTGCCAGTGACGCTGTCGAGTTGTGCCACCATCGGTACTAACTCGACGATGTCGATTTCACTAATCACTAATTCAGTGGATAGTTCGGCTGCAGTGCCAGCAACATGCAGACGCAGGTTGCCTTGAACAGCCCCGCCGAAGATAGAGATGGCCTGGGTTTCAATATCCAGCTGGCCGCCTTCCAGATTGGTGAAGATATTGATGTCGCGAAACTCCAGGCTATCGGTGGTGATTGCCTGGATAGAAATGGCGCCGAGTACATTGACCCCAGTCAGTACATCCAGCGGCAAAGGCGTGTCGAGAGATCGATCTGTATCAGCGGTGCTGGCGAAAGCCGGTGGGGCCGCTTCGCTAGTTCCCTCGGTGTCTATTTGTGGGAGATCTGTCTCCGTAGATGCCATGAAGGGGGTGAGGTCGATGGAGTTAAGGATAATGTCATAACTGATGTTAGTGGGAGTGAACGCGGTAGCGAAGTGTACGCTGGCATCAGCCTGGAGTTCCGAAACGCCCATGGTAGCGGTGAAGCTGGGAATAGTTAATTGGTTTTGGTCGCCGCTAAAGTTCAAGGCGATAGCCACTTGTGGCGGTTTGGCAGCAGTACCGGCAGTGGTGAATTCTTCACTGGCAGCGATTACACCTAGCGTTTCCAGCAAGCCGACCAGATCAAATTCGTTGGACTGAAGTGCTCCATCTATGCGCGGCTCGTTGTCAAGATCGGTCAGTTGTACTTCGCCTTGAAGTAGCATGGGAGTGAGGTTGAAATTTATGTCGCTAATGCTGACCGTGCCACCGTTGATGTCGGCAACGATGTTGCTGCGAAATCCCATGGCCATGGGTTTCGTCATGCCATTGTTAAGGTAGTCGAAGGTGAGATTCAGATCGAATGGCCTGCCTTCAATATTTGTATCGCGGCTGTCCAGGTCAAGGTTACGGATACTTAACCTGGTGCCGGTGCTTAGATCCTGAATGTCGATGCTTGCATTGAAGATGCGGATACGTTGGAAAGAAGGCGTGACGATTTCATTATTGTTGTTGGCTTGCTGTGCTACAGCGGAATCAACGACGTCTTCGATAATTGATGCAGTACCTTGCTCATCGTCGATATCGTTTACCAGCGTTGGCTCCACATCCCAGATGTTATTGCCGTTAGCATCGGTATAGTAGTTGATGTGGAAATCGTCGGCACTGAGTTCCTGAATCAACAGTTGTCCGCGGAATAATTTACGGGTATCGACGCGTAGGGACACAGCCGAGATTGAGGCCAGTTCCTGGGGGAAGGCCGGATTTTTCAGCCGCACATCATTGAGGGTAAGAGCCAGAGAAGGGAAAAAATTGATGTCGAGATCACCGGCTATAATAAGCTCATAGCCCAGAGTGGTGAGAGCGGATTCCTGTAGTGCTGACTTGTACTGGTTGTTATTAAGAAAAAAGGTGGCACCAACAATCAGCAGCACCAGAAACAGGGCGATGATACCGACAACTTTGAGGATCGTCTTCCACATGATCAATTGGTTCGATTTCGCAGGGTGGAATGCATGCTGCCTGTTCTAATTGTTAATAAATGACAACACTGCAAGGCAATAAGTTTACCGGAATGAGGGACTACATGCGAGGTGGACAGAGGGCTGGAGCTGATAAGACGGGGTATGGCATAGGAACTGGGAAGGATAAAGATAGAGGGGAGTTGGATGGACATCGATCAGATGCCTGCAATCAACACGGGTAGCTATTGACTTTCATTGAAGGGGAGCGGGCTCTATAATGCGCTCTTCATGGAAACACGCAGCGGGCACCTGATTTTACGGTGCCGGGCCGATTCAAAGGTATGTCATGACCGTTTCGTCAGCATCTACTGGTTCGAAGGACCGACAAGCCAGTGTAGAACGCAATACCCGGGAAACCCAGATCGCCGTCCACGTCAATCTCGACGGCAGCGGCCAGCTTGAGGTGGAAACGGGTCTGCCATTTTTCGATCATATGCTGGATCAGATTGCTCGCCACGGGCTGATTGATTTAAGTATCAAGGCAGTTGGCGATCTGGAGATCGATGCCCACCACACCGTGGAAGACATCGGTATTACACTGGGCCAGGCTGTTAACAAGGCGCTGGACAAGACCGGCATTCGTCGTTATGGCCACGCCTATGTGCCACTGGATGAGGCGCTCTCGAGAGTCGTGATCGATTTTTCCGGGCGCCCCGGTCTGGAATATCACGTGCAGTTTGTCAAAGGCACAGTGGGTTCCTTCGATGTGGATCTGTTCCACGAATTCTTTCAGGGCTTCAGCAACCACGCCCTGGTAACCCTGCATATCGACAATCTGCGAGGCAAGAATGCGCATCACCAGATTGAGACTATATTTAAGGCCTTCGGCAGGGCTGTGAGAATGGCGGTGGAGCTTGATCCGAGATCGGCAGGCGTCGTTCCCTCGACGAAAGGTTCGCTTTAATTCTCGCTTTAAGAGCTTTTATCACGACACTTTGTTGCAGAATTTCCGCAAATGAACAAAATTGCAGTCATCGATTACGGCATGGGTAATCTCCATTCTGTTGCCAAGGCAGTGGAGTATGTCGGTCGTGAGTTGGGTGAAGACATCGATGTTGTCGTCACCGAGGATGCGGCGAAGATTGCCGCAGCCGATCGGGTAATATTTCCTGGTGTTGGCGCCATTCGTGATTGCATGGCAGAGATTAATCGGCTCAACGTCGGACAGATTGTTGCCGATGCGATGAAGTCCAAACCGGTGTTGGCCATTTGTGTTGGCATGCAGGCATTGATGACTCACAGTGAAGAAAATGGCGGCGTCGATTGCCTCGATTTTATGCACGGTGACGTGCGCTACTTCGGCAGCGATTTACGAGACGAAAGCGGCGGGCGGTTAAAAGTTCCTCACATGGGCTGGAATCGGGTAAAGCAGACCAGATCCCATCCCCTGTGGAGGGACGTGCCGGATAACAGTCGCTTCTATTTTGTCCACAGCTACTATGTTCAAACCGAAAAACAGGAAATAGTGACAGGTGTCACTGATTATAGCGCCGAGATCGTCGCCGCGCTCGCAGATGATAATATTTTCGCTACACAGTTCCACCCAGAGAAAAGTCAGGCCGTCGGGCTTACCCTGTTGAGAAATTTTTTGCAATGGGATGGAGCTACGTAAATGTCTCTAAATGAAATGGCCCAATGTTAGTTATTCCCGCAATCGATTTGAAAGATGGCCAGTGTGTGCGTTTACGCCAGGGACGCATGGAGGACTCTACCGTATTTTCCGATGACCCGGTGCAGATGGCGGGCAAGTGGGTTTCCAAGGGAGCGAGGCGCTTACACATCGTGGACTTAAACGGTGCCTTTGCCGGCACACCGGTAAACGGAGAAATCGTCAAGGCGATTGCCAGGGCCTATCCGTCCTTGCCTATACAAATAGGTGGAGGTATACGGGATTTTGATAGCGTGCAGTTCTATATCGATGCCGGCGTCAGCTACGTGATTATCGGTACCCAGGCGGTGAAGCAACCCGAATTTGTAGAAGCAGCTTGCGCAGCCTTCCCCGGTAAGGTGATCGTCGGTCTCGATGCGGTGGATGGCAAAGTCGCCACCGAAGGCTGGGCCATTGTCTCCGAATTGACGGCCATTGAGCTGGCAAGGCAGTTTTCGGACTACGCGGTGACGGCAATCGTCTACACTGATATTTCCCGCGACGGCATGATGAACGGGGTAAATATCGAAGCTACCGTCGAGCTTGCCGAGAAGTCTTCCATTCCAATCATCGCCTCCGGTGGAATCGCCAGGCTGGGGGATATTGTGGATCTGAAGGCGGTGTCGAATACCGCGACGGGTGCAGGAATCCTGGGGGCGATAACCGGTCGTGCTATCTACGAAGGCAAGCTCGATCTCACCGAGGCGCAAGCCTATTGCGATGGTAGCGACTAGTCATGGCCCTGGCCAAGCGCATAATTCCCTGCCTCGATTGCGACAATGGTCGTGTTGTCAAAGGCGTTAAATTCGTCAACATCAGGGATGCCGGTGATCCGGTGGAGGTGGCGAAGCGCTACTGCGATGCCGGTGCCGATGAGATCACGTTTCTGGATATCAGCGCCAGCCACGAAGGCCGAGACACAACGATTCACACCGTCAAAGCGATTGCCGGCGAAGTGTTTATTCCCCTGACCGTGGGTGGTGGTATTCGTAACCTGGAAGATATTCGCACCATGCTCAATGCCGGTGCGGATAAGGTCGCGATCAATACCGCGGCGGTGGAGAATCCTGAATTCGTGCGTGCAGCAGCACAGCGATTCGGCTCGCAGTGCATCGTCGTTGCAGTGGATGCGAAACAGGTATCCGCGGAGGGCGAGCCACTGAAGTGGGAAATCTTCACCCATGGTGGCCGCAACCCCACCGGTATCGACGCCATCGAATGGATCGAGCGCATGGTTGAATCTGGCGCCGGCGAAATTCTCTTAACCAGCATGGATCGCGACGGTACTAAAGCAGGATTCGATCTCGCACTTAACAAGGCGGCGAGCAACGCCGTGCAGGTGCCAATTATCGCCTCCGGCGGTGTTGGCACACTGCAGCATCTGGTTGAAGGGGTCTTGGAGGGTGAAGCCGATGCGGTCCTGGCGGCGAGCATCTTTCATTTTCAGGAATTTACCATTGAGCAGGCCAAATCCTATATGGCGGCCAGAGGTATCGAGGTGCGCCTCACCTGAGTCTCTTTTGCCAAAACCAATAAAACTTGTCCTAATTTTCGCGCTGCGCAAACGAGCCGGAAGTTCTCGGCGCTCGTGGCGGCTTGAACGCGTTAATTCCCTTCAGCACATTCAGCGCTTCGTTAAGCGGATAATCATTTACCAACACTTCTTCGGCCGAGATTAATGCCGCTGCCATGTCATCGCTTTGTTCTTCCTCACCGTTGCCATTGCTAAGATGACCGCGCAGGTCCGACTCATTGTATTGAGTGACCCGGGTTGAGCGACGGGTGACGAAGGCTTCATCGACAATGATATCGGGCTCGATGCCCTGGGCCTGGATGGAGCGCCCACTCGGGGTGTAATAGAGCGACGTGGTTAATTTTATTGCTCGTTTTTCGGCCAGTGGTAGCACAGTTTGTACCGAACCCTTGCCGAAACTACGGGTGCCCATGATGATGGCGCGGCCATGATCCTGCAAGGCACCGGCGACAATTTCCGATGCGGATGCGGAGCCATTATTAATCAGAACCACTAGCGGCACATCGCCGGCTACATTTTTTCGTGTGGCGGAAAATTCCATACCGACATCTTCCAGCCGACCCTTGGTGTAAACGATACGGCCCTCACTGATGAAGGAATCGACGACATGGACAGATGCCTGCAGGACGCCACCGGGATTGTTGCGTAGATCCAGTATGATGCCGCTGAGCTCACCATGTTTTTCGAATAATTCCTCGATCTCTGCTTCTAGATCATCGCCGGTGTTCACCCGGAATTGGGAGATACGGATATAGGCATAACCCGGTATCAGAATTCTGCTACGGACGCTAGCCAGGGCGATTACCTCGCGGGTGATGGTGAGGTCGAAGGGCTCTTGCCCTTCTCGCGCTATGGTCACGGTCACATCGGTACCGGGTTCTCCACGCATCATCTGCGCGGCCTCTTCGGGCAGCATCTCACGCAAGGGCTTGTTGTCTACTTGTATGATTAGATCGCCAGCTTTAATACCGGCACGGTCAGCAGGGGAGTCATCGATGGGGCTGATTACGCGGATGTAGCCGTTTTCACGGCCCACTTCTACACCGAGCCCACCGAACTCACCCGTGGTGGATTCCTGTAGAAAATCATAGTCATCATCGGCCATATACGCAGAATGAGGATCGAGACCTGCGAGCATGCCGCGAATGGCATTTTCCAACAGGGTCTTGTCATCGATTTCTTCCACATAGGACAGGCGGATACGCTCGAGCGCCTCGGTAAACATACGCACCTCGTCCAGAGGTAAAGGCGCGGGGCTGTCCTGAGCACCAGCGCTGAGTGGAGCAAGCAGGGCCGCTGCGAAAGCTAGCGCCGGGAGGCTGCGCCGGAAGGATCGGAAGAAAGTCATAGTCTGGTCCTGATGTAAACCTGCGTTCGCAATATTGCTAGTGTTTCAGTTTAGCGGGGAATAGGCAACACCCCGCGTTCTGCATGTTTGTTTCTGATGGCCCTGGTATTTCCGGGTTTAGCGACGGTATACGGGGTTCACAGCACAAGACCGGCCGAGAGCGGGAAAGGTTCGAATTATCTTTGCAGCCAGATCGACGGATTCTGGGCAATACCATGGTAGCGGATCTCAAAGTAGATACCGACGCTGCGGTCTCCCCTGGCACCAGAGCTTGCGAGTACCTCACCCGCATTCACCCAGTCACCCACCGTTTTCGAGAGGGCCTGATTGGCGCCATAGAGACTCATATAACCATCTCCATGATCGACGATCACCAACAGCCCCAATCCCCGCAGCCAATCGGAAAAAACGATTCGGCCTGAATGCACCGCCTGCACCGGGGTTCCCTCTGCAACACCAATGGTGATGCCCTGGCGAATCAGGGCGCCCTCTCCGTAGCGGGATCCAAACTGATTGATAACAGGACCGTCGGCCGGCGACGACAGCTTGCCACGTTGGTCGATGAAGGGGGCCAGATTTGCTACTGACTGTACCCGCGCCATCGCCTCGGCAATTTGCTTTAACAGGGCCTCGAGTTCAGCCTGATTGATTTCTAGTTGTTCGAGTTCGCCACTGCGTGAGCTGATGCTCGCTGTGAGTTCGGACACTGCCTGTTCTCGCCGGGTCCTGGCTGCATTGAGTGTCAACAGCTTCTGCTCGAGTTCAGATTGCTGATTTGCAAAGCCCAGAAGTCTGAATTCGAGTTCAATGCTGGCCTTACTAATGTCAGCCAGCGTATTCTGAAAGGCCTCGATTTTCTCGATCCGGGATTCGGCAAACAGGCGATGATAGTGAAACAGGCGTGCACTGCGGGACAGGTCTTGCGGATTCAGCAGCAGCTTGAGTGCGCTGCGCTCATCAACCATGTAGGCGGCGCGAATGGATTCGGCGAGGAGTACACTGTGCTGTCTTCTCTGATTCTCCAACCGATCGATTCGGCGGTGTAGCAGCTCGAGTTCAGACCCAGTTTCGCCGAGGAGACGTTGAGCCGCCGCGGCAGATTGAGCGACTGCCGCGCTGTCTTTCTCGGCGTCACGCAGATTTTTTTCTTCCACGCTGTGGCGAGCATTAGCGTTGTTTAGCCAAGTTTGAATGTCAATGATCGCGGCAGTCACGGTTGCCAAATCCGCTTCCGCCTGCTCGATATTCTCGGCCGTTTCCACCGCAGTTGAGGCAGAAAAGAAGAGAGTAAAGAGCAAACAGAGGAGGAAAAGCTTGCCGAAGTTTATTGGCAGCAGCAACGACGCTGCTCGCGCTGGCGTAGCGTTTATTACCGGCACTTGGTAGCAGAGCGGGGTAGGCTCAAAACTAATTACTCGCACGTGGTTCCTCAGCCGCGCCGGTTTTTGGAACCGCATCTCCCATTAATATCTTCCCGGTCATCTCGGTTGGAATCGGCATGTCCAGGAGGGAGAGTAGGGTAGGTGCAATGTCAGACAAGCAGCCCTCACTGAGGAATTGCCGGCCGCTGTCGCCAACATATACCAGCGGTACCGGGCCATTGGTGTGAGAAGTGAGGGGCTGTCCGCTATCGGCATCCAGCATCTGCTCCACGTTGCCATGATCGGCGGTGATGAGAAGCTCTCCGTGCATCGCTTCGATGGCGTCGACGATGCGAGCTAAACATTGATCGATGGCTTCCACCGCCTTCACTGCCGCATCGAAGTTACCGGTATGGCCTACCATGTCACCGTTGGCGTAGTTGCAAATAATGGCATCGTAATTGCCAGCATAAATGGCATCTACCAGTCGATCGGTGACCTCGAAGGCAGACATCTCCGGTTTTAGATCATAGGTTTTGACCTGGGGTGAAGGGATTAGCACACGATCTTCGCCGGCGAAGGGTTCTTCGCGACCGCCGTCGAAGAAGAAGGTTACATGGGCGTATTTTTCTGTCTCCGCAATGCGCAGTTGAGTCTTGCCTTGTGCGGACAGATACTCGCCCAGCACATTGGATAAAACTTGTGGTGGGTAGGCGCAGGGTGTGTCGATGTTGGCAGCGTATTGCGTGAGCATAATGAAGTCGCCCAAGGCAGGCCTCGCCGCTCGTTCGAAACCATCGAAGTCATCATCGACGAAGGCTCGGCTAAGCTCTCGAGCTCGGTCGGCGCGAAAATTCATAAAGATGACGACATCGTCGTCATTAACTCTCGCCGAGACCGCGCCAGCTTCCCCTACCAGGGTAGCCTGCACAAATTCATCGCCTTCTTCTCGGGCATAGGCAGCATCCAGCGCTGCATTGACATTGTCATAGCTAAATTCTGCCTTGGCCTCGGTCACTAACTCGTAAGCTGGTTGTACCCGGTCCCAGCGATTGTCCCTATCCATGGCATAGAAACGCCCGCAGATGGAGGCGACTCGACCAATGCCTGCGCTTTTTAAAAACTGATCTGCCTTTGCCAGTGAAGGTAGCGCACTGCGCGGAGGCGTGTCACGACCATCGAGAAAGGCATGCAGGTAGACTTTGTCGGCGCCTTTCATTACTGCGAGTTCCAGCAGCGCCATGATCTGGTTTTCATGACTATGGATTCCACCTGGGGAGAGCAGACCGAAGACGTGAAGGGCGCTATTGTTATTGATGGTTTTTTCTACGCCAGCGCACAGCACTGAATTTTCGAAGAAGCCGCCATCGTCGATATTCTGGTCAATACGGGTGAGACTCTGGTGGACCACGCGGCCAGCACCAAGATTCATATGACCTACCTCGGAATTGCCCATTTGCTCTGCTGGCAAGCCCACGGCCTTGCCAGATGTGCGGATCAGGGTATGGGGGCGATTGGCCCAGAGTGCGTCCCAGGTAGGGCTCCTGGCTGCGTCAATGGCGTTGCTGTCGGTTTGTTCGCGATGGCCCCAGCCATCGAGTATTAACAGAAGAGCAGTTTTCTTGGTGGTCATTGGCGCCGCTATTCCCGGGTCCAGGTGGGCTAAAATGGTGGGCGTATTATCCTGGAAAGCGGGGTTTTAAGCGAGGGACATCGGCGCTATGGTCCATGCATAAACGCTCCCGAGCTGCTGCCGCTTCTTTACCCCCGCTCAGACGTGTATACTGCTTCCCTTTTTACGCAGACACTCTGACCAGCCCATTGTCAGGCCGCAAGAATCCCGGAAAGACTTAAGCAACCATGGCACAATTTATTGAGTTTCTTGGCAACCACCTGGTGCTTTCCGGCATGTGGCTGGTAGCGCTGGCGGCGATCATTTTTTATCATGTTCGTACCGGCAGCAAGGCGATAGGACCACAGCAGGCAGTGGCGCTGATAAATAGAAGAGACGCCGTGATCGTCGATATTCGGGAGAAAAAAGAATTTGATAGTGGGCATATTGTGGATTCCATTCATATCCCCCTGGCGAAATTGAAACAACGGCTTACAGAGCTCAAAAAACACACCGAAAAACCGGTGGTGGTGGTGTGTAAACTGGGTCAGCAATCAGGTGAAGCGGCAAAAACTCTGCAGGAAGCCGGTCATGTCGAAGTGTACAAATTATCCGGCGGCTTGGCCGAGTGGAAGGCGCAAACAATGCCCCTTGTGTATAAATAGAGAGATTATAAGTAGAGAGTTTACAAATAAAGAGTCTATAAATAGAGAATTTGCTAAGAAAGGGCGTGTAAATTGAAAGCTGATCAATAGAGGTTCGAATATCGAGGCCCAAAGCATCGATCTAAAAAATCAGCTATTCACCGGTAACAATTCATTGACTACAACGCAAACAGTTCGTAACAAACAGGAATTAAAATGGCAGATAACGAAGAAAATAACGAAAGCGAAGAAACCAGTGAGATAGCCACCTCGCCCGACGCAGCCGAGCAGGCGCCAGGCGCGCAGTTTGCCCTGCAGCGCATCTATCTAAAGGATTCCTCATTCGAGTCCCCACGCAGCCCCGTGGTTTTTCAGGGCAAGTGGGAGCCGAAGATCCATTTCGACATCAAGACTCGCAGCTCCAAGGTGCAGGACGACATCTATGAAGTGGTACTGGTGCTTACCGCCGAAGCCAAGCTGGATGATCAATCGGCATTTCTGGTTGAGGTACACCAGGCCGGTATATTCTCTTGCAAGGATTTCGATGAGGCCCAAATGGAGCAGGTGCTGTCCACGGTCTGTCCCAATATACTGTTTCCCTATGCCAGGGAAGCCATCGATTCCCTGGTCATCAAGGGCAGTTTTCCTGCATTGATGCTGGCCCCGATCAATTTCGATGCCCTATATGCCCAACAAAAACAAGCCCAGGCGGAGCAGGCGGCAACCGGCGAAAACGGCGCTGACGCCGCAGCGGATGAAGCGGCGTCTGCAACCACCCAATAATTACTGGTTACTGGTTACGAAGCCTAGCTGACGCCAGGCTTCGTAAACCACCACGGCCGCGGCGTTGGATAAATTAAGGCTGCGACTGTGCGCCTGCATCGGGATTCTCAGAATCTGATCATTTCCCAGCTGTTGTTTTAGCGAGTCAGGTAATCCGCGGGTCTCGGAACCAAAAATCAAGAAGTCGTCGTCCTCGAATATCGCCTCGTGGTACCGGCGTACGCCCTTCTTGCTGATACCGAATAGGCGCTTATTAGCATGCGCTTCAATGAATTCGGCGAAGCCCTCATAAACCGAAATACCGGCATATTCGTGATAGTCCAGCCCTGCCCGACGCATGCGCTTGTCATCCAACTCGAAGCCAAATGGCTTGATCAGGTGTAGAGGCGAGCCGGTATTGGCGGCTAATCGAATGATATTTCCGGTATTGGGGGGAATTTCTGGCTCGAAGAGCACAATGTTGATCAAAATCTAACCATTTTTCGTCGCAAGCCTCTATTTTTAGTCACTGTTTATCGCCCTTAGGTCATTTTAGCCGAAAATTGCAGCTTCCATTTGGTACCGGCTTTCCTCGACTGATATGCGGCCTCATCCTAATGCTCAATCCTGCTCTAATGTGCCCAACTCCTTGATCTTGCGCGTCAAGGTATTGCGACCCCAGCCTAGCAGGGCAGCCGCGTCGCGGCGTCGGCCAGCCGTGTGCTTGAGAGCGATATCGATCATGGTCCGTTCGAACATCGGTGTTGCCTGATCAAGAATGCCGGTATTGCCCAGGCTTAGCTGCTGGTCCGCCCATTCCTGCAGGCCTACCGTCCAATTGCCGCTGCCGCTGCTGGCTTCTTGCGCCGAAAACTCCGGTGGCAGGTCGGCCAGATGCACTTCACGGCTCGATGCCATCACCGTGACCCAGCGACAAAAATTTTCCAGCTGGCGCACATTACCGGGCCAGCTCAACCCAGTCAGATATTGCTCGGTTTCTGGGCGTAGCGTCTTAGGTTCCACGTCTAATTCTTTTGCGGCGAGGTTGAGGAAATGACTGATCAGCAATGGAATATCTTCTCGCCGATCACTCAGGCGCGGGATATGAATGCGGATGACATTGAGACGGTGAAACAGGTCCTCACGGAATCGGTGTGCGTCCACCAACTGCTCTAGGTTCTGGTGGGTGGCGGCGATAATGCGTACGTCTACCTTGAGGGAGGTGTGACCCCCTACTCTATAGAACTCTCCATCGGAAAGTACGCGCAGTAATCGGGTCTGGGTGTCCGCGGGCATATCGCCAATCTCGTCCAGAAACAGGGTGCCACCATTAGCCTGTTCGAATCTGCCAATACGTTGATGGGAGGCGCCGGTGAATGCACCCTTCTCGTGTCCGAACAGTTCTGATTCGATCAGCTCTTTGGGAATAGCGGCGACGTTCAGGGGTATGAAGGGCATATCCTGACGTGGGCTGTGTTGATGCAGGGCAAGGGCAACTAGCTCCTTACCGGTGCCGGATTCACCATTGATCAGTACCGAGATGTTGGATTGGGACAGGCGGCCGATGGCGCGAAATACCTCTTGCATCGCCGGCGCTTCGCCGATTATTTCCTGGCTGGGCACGACCTCCTTGTTGCTGCCGGATTCGACACCCTGTTCACGGGCATGAGCCAGTGCGCGTTGGGTCATGGCGACTGCCTCTTCGATATCGAAGGGTTTGGGTAAGTATTCGAAGGCGCCACGGCTGTACGAAGAGACGGCGCTATCTAGGTCGGAATGGGCGGTCATGATGATCACGGGCAGTTGCGGGTGTGTGTCCTGAATAGTCGAGAGCAGATCGAGACCGCTAATGCCAGGCATTCGAATATCGCTGATGATTGCATCCGGTGTTTCCTGTGCGAGTCGATGTAACAGCTCGTCACCATTTTGAAAAGTCAGCGTACTAAGGCCGGCCTTGTTCAAAGACTTCTCAAGCACCCAACGAATGGCTTTATCGTCATCCAGTATCCAGACTGTATCTTGTGCGTTCATTTATTTACCATTCCTGCAAATTCAATTACTAAAAATAAGGTAGATTCGGATCTCTAATGGCCGAGGTTTGAATCACTAACCGGGAGCACCACCTTGAAACAAGTCACACCAGGCCTGCATATACATTCGATCATGCCCTTATGCTGACTAATGATGCCATGGGCGATGGAAAGGCCTAAACCGGTACCGTCTGCACGCCCGCTTATCATTGGATAAAAGATAGTGTCGATGATTTCTGAGTCTACACCCGGCCCATTGTCGATAATTTTTATACTGGCGGCGAGGCGATGAAAACTGGAACCAATAGTGGCATTGCGAATGATTCTGGTGCGCAAATAGATTCTCCCCAGATCATGGTTCACCACCGGACTGGTCAGGGATTGCATCGCATTGCGGACAATGTTCAACATGGCCTGGATCAACTGCTCGGCGTCAGCGTGTAGCGGTGGAATACTGGGGTCGTAATCGGTAATCAGCCGGATGCTTTTACCGACGATCTCTGCTTCGACGAGGTTTCTGACACGCTCCAGCACTTCGTGAATATTGATATCTTTTAACTCCGGCGGATGCCTGGAGCCGACCAGGCGGTCAACCAGTTTGTGTAGTCGATCGGCCTCCTCAATGATCACGTTGGTATACTCTCTCAGTTCAGCTGTGGGCAATTCCTGGGACAGCAGCTGGGCAGCCCCGCGAATGCCCCCAAGCGGATTTTTGATTTCGTGGGCCAGACCACGCACCAGTTCCACGGCGGTGGCATGCGCCGAACTCAGGTTTTGTTCACGGCTGATACGATTGACGTGTTCCAGTGAATTCAACTCCAGTAGTGCCTGGATCTGTCCATTTTCCTCGAAAGTGTTGATGCTGTAGTCCACGGTAATGACCTTGCCATGGCTTAATAGAAATTCTGCCTTGCGCCGGGTAAAACTGCTATGGCTTGCAAGCGCTGCCTGCATCTCAGCAATATCTTCGGCCGCCTCGATAAAGACATCGGCAATAGACAGCTGCCTGGCTTTGCGGTCGCTTATTTCCAGCAAATTCTCTGCCGCCGGGTTGATGTAAAGTAGACTTAGCTCGTAATCCAACAGCAACACCGAGATGTTGAGATTGTCCAGCAGACGTTTATGTACAGTATCCAGGGTCACCTTAGGGCTCAGTTATTGTCTGATTAAGTTCAAGACCTGGTGGCTAGCCGTACTTGGTCTTTGGGATTGTTGCGTAGCCTCGCCGGCGCTGGCAGTTCCTACGCAATTAGCAAACCAACAATGGTAGCGCGGTGCGTGGGGCTCCTGCTGTTGATTATTCGGTGAATTTGAGCCAGGAACGGCCGCAATTCGAGACGGTTTGGTGAAACTATGCACCAATATAGTGCATAACGCAAGACGACTTCGATGCTCTTGAGCTGTTACAGGTGAGCGAAAGACACTGGTATTTGCTCGAGGCTTTCTTCGAGTGCAACCGCCGGCAACTGGCAGCGTCTGCGCAAAAAGGAAATTACAAGACAAAAAACCCGGGGAGTTGCTACCCGGGTTGGTTTGGAGACTTATTTACCCACCCAGCTGCTGGCGGTTTTAAGCCAGCGCTTCCTTGGAGCTCTTTATGATCACGGCCGCGACCTTGTAAGGGTCGGCGTTTGATGCGGTGCGACGATCTTCCAGGCGGCCTTTCCAGCCATCTTGCACGGTAGTAACCGGGATGCGGATGGAGGCGCCACGATCGGAGACGGCGTAGCTGAACATATCGATCGACTGGGTTTCGTGTTCACCGGTGAGGCGCTGGTCATTGTCGGCGCCATACACGTGGATGTGGCGGTCGATGTTTTTACCGAAGTGTTCACAGATTCTGGTGAAAACAGATTCGTCACCTAGATCACGCATGGCGCCATTGGAGAAGTTTGCGTGCATGCCGGAACCATTCCAGTCCAGGTGTCTGCCCAGTGGCTTGGGTTCGTAGTTAATGCTGAAGCCATAGCGCTCGGCCGTGCGTTCTAGCAGGTAGCGGGCTATCCAGACTTCATCACCGGCTTGTTTGGCGCCCTTGGCAAACACCTGAAATTCCCACTGCCCTGCCGCAACTTCCGCGTTGATTCCCTCGATATTGACCCCGGCCTCGAGACACAGGTCCAGATGGTCTTCGACGCAGTCTCTGCCGTAGGCATTACCGGCGCCGACGGAACAATAATAAGGACCCTGGGGGCCAGGATATCCGCCTGGAGGAAAACCTGGTGGCAAATTAGTCTTGAGATCCCAAAGAAAATATTCCTGCTCGAAACCAAACCAGAAATCTTCATCATCATCATCGATGGTGGCACGACCGTTGGACTCATGTGGGGAGCCATCGGCGTTCATTACCTCGCACATTACCAGGTAGGCACTGGCACGATCTGGATCGGGGTATATGGCCACTGGCTTCAACAGACAGTCGGAGTCGCCACCCGAGGCTTGCTCGGTCGAGCTGCCGTCAAAGTTCCACATCGGGCATTCTTCCACGGTGCCACCGAAGTCGGCTCTTACTTGCGTCTTGCTGCGCAGACTTTGTGTTGGCTTGTATCCGTCCAGCCAGATATATTCCAGTTTAGATTTCATTTTCTGTGGTTCTCCTAAATCACTAATTTACATTGCGATGATGTTTAATCGATTCTCTAACTTCCGGTCTCGCCAAAATGCCCTAACAGCAGACGCTGCTCACGAAAGAGCCTATCTCCGGTTCCGCTCACGATTCACATGGCGAAGACGCGATTCGCCCAATTCTTCCTGGCTTGTCTTGTGCGCTTCGGAAGGAGCAAAATATATGCCATTAAAAGGGTGGCTGCAAAGCCTGATTTTACGGTAGGCTTGCCGCTACAGAAATTAATCGCGCACTAATTGCGTGCGCAGGCAATATTACCGCACCATCAAAGTGCTTTTCCAGTGAAATACCCAGCAGATCAGCAAAATCCCCGCCTAAGGCGATTTTTCTGACTGGCCCTCGAGCCCATTTCACTCCCACCTCAATTGAGTTCAGACATGCTGTTCCTGATTAAGATATTTCCTGAAATTTCCATCAAGAGTCGACCCGTACGAAAACGCTTCATACGCCAGTTGCGCAAAAACATCAGGTCCGTGATCAGGCCGTTAGACAGCGATGTAGAGGTGACTGGCGAGTGGGATATCATCGAGGTTAAAACTGGGGCCATTGCAGCAAGGGCCAGCCAAGGGTCTGAGCCGGAGACGGCAACACAGGATGAAATAGATCTGCGCGCTAACATGGTCGAGCAGCTGACCCGGATTCCGGGTATTGCCCTGGTGCAGGAAGTAGACAAGTATCCGCTTCCGGATATGGACGGCATGCTGGAGCTTTGTCTGCGCACTTACACGGCGAAAATCGCAGGCAGGACCTTCGCGGTGCGCTGCAAACGCAGCGGTCGCCATGGATTCAGGTCGGTGGACGTCGAGAGGTATGTGGGGGGTGGCTTGAACCAGCAAACCGAGGCGGCGGGCGTCAAGCTGGTAGATCCAGATGTTACCGTGGTCCTGGAAATTCGCCAGGACCAGCTCTTCATTGTCAGGGAGCAACACGGAGGTTTAGGAGGCTATCCACTGGGTTGCCAGGATTCGGTGCTGTCTCTGATCTCCGGTGGCTTCGATTCCTCTGTGTCCAGTTATCTTTGTATAAAACGCGGTCTCCAGACCCACTATTGTTTTTTCAACCTTGGTGGTAAAGCCCATGAGCTTGCGGTGAAGGAAGTCGCACTATTTCTGTGGATGAAATATCACAGTAGCCACCGGGTCAAGTTTATTTCTGTGCCCTTCGAGGCTGTAATTGAGGAGATTCTTAATCGCGTCGACAACTCCCTGATGGGAGTTGTACTGAAACGTATGATGCTGCGGGTAGCCGGTAAAATCGCTGAACAAATGCAGATCAATGCGATAGTGACGGGAGAGAGTGTGGCGCAGGTGTCCAGTCAGACCCTGGCTAACCTCGCAGTAATTGACAGAGTTGCAGAATTGCTGGTATTGCGGCCCCTGTGCACAGTCAACAAGCAGGAGATCATCGATATTGCCAGGGATATTGGCAGTGAAGAGTTTTCCAGAAATATACCCGAATACTGTGCTGTTATTTCGAATAACCCGAGCACCAGGGCAAAACTTGAGCGTGTCGAATACGAAGAAACCCGGTTTGATTTTTCAGTACTGGATGCAGCGGTCAAAAAATCTAAACATCAACTGATTACCGAATTGGCTAAAGATTTTGGCCAGGAAGCGGTAGATGTGAAAATTGTCAATGAGGTAGGCCCGGAGCACACCATTATAGATATTCGCCATCCCACCGAACAGGAAGCCAGGCCGCTGATTCTGCATCAGTCGACGGCACCGGCAACAATGCTGAGTATTCCGTTCTACCAGTTGCGCACGAGCTTTACCGAGCTGGATAAGAGCAAGAGTTTTCTCTTGTTCTGTGACAAGGGCATGATGAGTAGATTACATGCTGCAAATTTGCTCGATGAAGGATTCGCCAACGTCGCGGTGCTGGATATATCAGCGGCTATGGCCAACCCACAGTAATTCAGCGTCCTTATCCCGTACTGAACTCGCAAAATAGTAAGAAATGCTCATTATTGGTGGCGGTCTCGTGTATACTCGCCGCGTTTTGCATGCCCCCTGAAATGAACTCACGCGCCCGGTGAAAAACCGCTGCCGCCAGCTCATTCCTTGTAAGGGGCGAACGAAGTGGACGCTTGCAAGCCTGTGATTGAGAAAATTCGAAACATAGCCATCATCGCACACGTTGATCATGGCAAAACCACGCTTGTTGACAAAATGTTGCAGCAATCTGGCACCGTGAAGAGCCGTGGTAAGCAGCTGGAACGAATGCTGGATTCCAATGACCAGGAACGGGAGCGGGGCATAACCATTCTTGCCAAGAATACCGCCATTACCTGGAACGGCTACCATATCAATATCGTCGATACCCCCGGTCACGCCGACTTCGGCGGCGAGGTCGAACGGGTTCTGTCCATGGTCGATAGCGTATTGCTTTTAGTGGATGCAGTCGATGGGCCGATGCCCCAGACTCGCTTCGTGACCCAGAAAGCCTTCGCCCAGGGGTTGAATCCCATCGTGGTGATCAACAAGATTGACCGCGATGGTGCCCGCCCCGACTGGGTGGTGGATGAAGTATTCGATCTGTTCGATAAATTGGGCGCAAGCGATGAGCAACTGGATTTTCCCATCGTATATGCCTCGGCCCTGAATGGAGTCGCCGGGCTGGAGCATGAAAGCCTGGCGCAAGATATGATGCCCCTGTTTGCTTCTATCGTGGAAAATGTACCGGCTCCGGTAGTTGTTGTCGATGCCCCATTACAGATGCAGATCAGTGCTCTGGATCACAACAGTTATGTTGGTGTCATTGGCATCGGTCGTATTTCCCGAGGCAAGGCTAGCAGGAATCAGCAGGTGGTGATCGTCGATAGTGAAGGCAAGCAGCGCAAAGGCAAAATACTGCAGGTCAAGAGTCATCTCGGTCTGGAGCGCATCGATGTAGAAGAGGCTCGCGCCGGTGAAATTGTCTGTATCACTGGCATCGATAAATTGAATATTTCCGATACCATCTGCGATCCGGACAAGGTAGAGGCCATGGCTCCACTGCAGGTAGACGAGCCCACCATCAGTATGACTTTTCAGGTTAACGATTCCCCCTTCGCGGGACTGGAAGGCAAGTATGTCACCACTCGAAATATTAAGGAGAGATTGGAGCGCGAGTTGCTCCACAATGTTGCCTTACGTGTAGAGCCTGGTGACACGCCGGATAAATATAAGGTATCCGGCCGCGGCGAGTTACACCTGTCAGTGTTGATCGAATCGATGCGGCGTGAGGGCTTCGAGTTGGCGGTGTCCCGGCCCGAAGTAATTATTCATGAGGTCGATGGGGTCAAACAGGAGCCCTATGAATCACTGCTTATCGACTGCAACCAACAGTATCAGGGTTCTGTCATTGAAGAATTGGGGCAGCGTCGGGCCAGGATGCAAGACCTGAGCGTCGATGGCAAGGGCAGGGTGCGCCTGGAGTTTCTGGTGCCGACCAGAGGGCTGATTGGGTTTCGCTCCCAGTTTCTTTCGATGACATCCGGTTCCGGCTTGATGACCCATGTCTTCGATCATTACGGTGAGTACATCGATACTGAATTGGCGAGTCGGGGTCGTGGCGTGCTGGTTTCCATGGTTCAGGGCAAGACCCTGGGCTTTGGTCTGTTCAATTTGCAGGAGCGAGGCAGGCTCTTCGTTGGATCCAACACCGAGGTCTATGAGGGTATGATCGTTGGTCTTCACAGCCGTGATAATGATTTGATTGTGAATCCAACGAAGGCGAAGCAACTTACCAACGTGCGGGCATCGGGTACGGATGAACACATTGTATTGACCCCGCCGGTAGTACATTCTCTGGAGCAGGCAATGGAATTTATTGCCGATGATGAACTGGTTGAAGTCACACCCGATAACATTCGTTTACGCAAGCGCTATCTCACCGAGAACGAACGCAAGCGCATGAGCAGGGGACTGGCAGCGCGGGGCTAGGATAACAATTCCTGTGTCTTACTGCAGACTGGTGTCTTACAATGAGTGCTCCGGTTGAAGTGCGGGCAGTGCTGCTTAAGCCTCGCTGCAGAAGGAATGGCCTATGTTGGTGCTCTATCCTGAATTGAAACCCTATCAACGGCACTCGCTCAAGGTATCTGAGCTGCATGAGTTATACATCGATGAGGCCGGCAATCCTGATGGCATACCTGTACTCTTTGTTCACGGTGGCCCCGGTGGCGGCTGTGATGGCAGCTCCCGTCGCTTCTATGACCCGGCGCTCTATCGCATCGTTACTTTCGATCAGCGCGGCTGTGGCCGATCTACTCCCCATGGCGAGTTGTCAGACAATACCACGCAAGACCTGATCGCAGACATGGAGGCGATCCGGGTTCACCTGGGCATCGACAGTTGGGTTCTGTTTGGTGGTTCCTGGGGTTCTACTCTCAGCCTGTTGTACGCACAACATTATCCTCAGCGGGTGATGGCGCTGGTCTTGCGAGGGATATTTCTCTGCCGACAATGTGATTTCGATTGGCTATACAAGGATGGTGCGAACCGAATATTCCCCGATTACTGGGAGGAGTTCATAAAACCGATTCCCCAGTCCGAGCGGGGCGACCTGGCCCAGGCCTATAATTCCCGCCTGCTTGGTGATGATGAGTTGCTGCGCATGGGGGTTGCCAAAGCCTGGTCGGCTTGGGAAGGTAATTGTTCCAAACTGCGGCCCAGCCCGACTGCGCTCGCCAAATTCACCAAGCCCCACAATGCCCTGGCGCTGGCTCGCATCGAAACACACTATTTCGTGAACAAGGGTTTTATAGACGAAAATTACATCCTCAATAATATGCAGTCGATCAAAGACATACCCGGTCGAATTGTCCACGGCCGCTATGATATGGTCTGCCCCCTCGACAACGCCCTGAGATTGCATCAACAGTGGCCCAATTCGGAGCTTGTCATCGTGCGCGACGCTGGCCATTCCGCTTCGGAGCCGGGCACCGTCGATGCGCTGATCAGGGTGGTTGCCGATATTGCCCAACAGTTGAAGTCTGCCAGTTAGTCCAACGGAACGGAAAAACAAAAGCCCTTGCCAAGCTCCGTTCTACGCATCAACTACCTACATATAACCCAATCCTCCCAGTCCTGTGCTAGGAACCCCAAATTAGGCCGGGATTCCTCAGACCAGAGCTAAATTCAACCGCAAGTCTGGCGTATACTGAAGCTCTCCAATTTTGGAGTGATATAAGAGGGCTGGTTTGACTCGGAGTGGTTAATAGGTGATTGCACTAATTCAGCGGGTCAACTGGGCTCGGCTAAAAATCGAGGGCGAACTTTATTCTGAGATTGGTTCGGGATTGCTTGCACTTATTGGTATTGAAAAAGCTGACACAACAGAGCTCGCGGAAAAAATGGTGGATAAGATACTCGCGTATCGTCTATTTGCCGATGATGACGGGCGCATGAATCTGGATTTGAAAGCTGTAGATGGCGACTTGATGCTGGTATCGCAATTCACTCTGGCGGCAAGCACGGATAAAGGCTTGCGGCCCAGTTTTTCAGCGGCCAAGTCCCCGGCCGAAGCTGAACAGATTTATCGCTATCTGGTTAAGTCGGCAGTAGCGCAGCACAAAGTGGTTCGTGACGGCAAGTTTGGGGCCTATATGCAAATTCTGCTTGAGAATGACGGACCGGTAACTTTCATATTGAAAGTCTGATATTCAGGCTTTGTGCTGGCGGCAGAGTTGCCTAGCTTGTCGCCTCATCGTCTTTCTGTTTGCGTTTGCTTACGAGTCTGCCGGCAATAATTCCCACCTCAAACAGCGCCCACATTGGAAACGCCAACATCGATTGGGTAAACGGGTCCGGCGGTGTCAGCATCATCGCTACTACGAAACAACCGACCACTACGTAAGGGCGTTTCTGGGTAAGTGAGTCGGGCTCCGCCAGTCCGGCCCAAATGCACAGGAATACTGCAATCGGTATTTCAAATGCAATACCGAAGGCGAAGAACAGGGTCAGGGCAAAGTTGAGGAAACTGCTGATGTCCGGCGCAACCTGAATACCATCTGGCGCTACTGAGATAAAAAATCCGAATATTATGTCGAACAGAATATAGCGTGCGAAGGCGATGCCGGAATAGAACAGAATGACGCTGGAGATAAACAAGGGGATAGCGATTTCTTTCTCGTTCTTGTAAAGTCCTGGTGCGATAAAGGACCAGAGCTGGAACAAAATATAAGGAGCAGACAGCATAAAGGCGACATAGAAGGTCAGCTTGAATGGTGCGAAGAATGGTGCCGTCGGATCGATGGCGATCATGCTGGTATTTTCAGGCAACGCGGAAAGTAGGGGTTCTGCCACGTAGGTATAGATATCATTAGAGAAATAGAAAAGCGCCAGGAACAACACAACCAGCACCACCAGGCTTTTCATGATTCGATCACGCAGTTCAACTAGGTGATCGACAAGAGTGAGTTCTTTCTCGTCTTCAGCTGATGTCATTTGCTTGCTTGCTTGAGTCTTGAGTTACGGTGCTTGGGGTTTCGTCGGAATTTTCGTCTAGCGCCAATTTGGGGTTCTTGCCGCTGCCATAGATTTGTTGTTTGACATTCTCTATTTGCCCGCCCATCTCTTCCGCGCCCTCTGCTAATTCTTGTTGCAGAGGCTTCTCGGGCTCCGCGTCGTCATCTTTATCCTTTTCGTAAGATTCTTTTGATGCCCCCGGATCGAAGTTGTCTGTGTTGACGATGCTGTTCACAGATTTCTCTGCGTCCTTCGCTACATCCTGTAACTGGGATTTGGCATCCTCAATGTCCTCCATAATAGATTCATTATGCAACTGTCTTCGTATTTCATCGGCGTTGAGTTCTCTTTCGATCTCAGCCTTCACCTTGTAAAAGCTTCTACGAAAGCGACCAATCCACAACCCAGCGGTCTTAATCGCCGATGGCAGTTGCTGCGGGCCTATCACTATCAAGGCAACAATGCAGACTAGAAGAAGCTCAGTCGAGTGAATATTGAACATAAGTCGGAATCTGGTGATAGATAAAGGACGATAATTGAAATTGGTAACACTTGCACCGTAGAAATTTATCGCTACAAGATCCTTTGGCCAGAAGAGGGCGCCGGGAACTGCATACTACGGATATCCTAGTCGGTGTTAGACTCTTCTTTCTCTTTCTTTCCAGCGGTTTCTTCGCTGGTTTCTTCGCTGGTTTCTTCGCTGGATTCCGTAGATTCTTCTGAACTCTCAGATGCCTCGTTGCTTGAATCCTGATTGGATTCATTGTCTTTCATAGCGCTCTTGAATCCTTTTAAGGCACCACCGAGATCTGAGCCAATGTTGCGCAATTTTTTAGTGCCGAATAACATTACCACGATCAACAAAATGATCAGTAGTTGCCATATTCCAATACCACCTATACCCATAGTAAACCTCCAAAGTCAGTAAAATATTTATTTATTCAACCAGGAACGTGTTTATCGAGATGCCTTTTCCTCAAGGCCGGATATGTTAAAGCGTTTTTCAAGTTCTTCCAACACCTGGTCCGAACTCAAACCTAGATGACTTAACATTACCATCGTGTGAAACCATAGATCGGCGGTTTCCTTTATGACAGCCTCTTTAGCAAGGCCGTCCGCGTGTTCAAATTCTTTTGCAGCCAATATTGTTTCAGTCGCTTCCTCACCTATCTTTTCAAGAATTTTGTTAAGGCCTTTTTCATGGAGACTGGCTACATAAGAATCCGCAGCCGAAGCTGACTTGCGTTGTTCCAGTATTGCCGTAAGTTCTGTTAGTACTTCGCTCATGATCGGCTTGTGTGCTCGACTTTAATCCTAATCTAAAACTACTGCTTATCAATCTACATTGCTCAGTCTTTATCTCGCCCGAGCATCAGTTCTGCTTGTACATCAGCCCGGGATCTTTTAAAACCGGATCCACCGTTTTCCAGCTGTCGCCTTCCAGTTTTTGATAGAAACAACTTTCACGACCGGTGTGACAGGCGATACCACCTATCTGCTCGACCCGATAACAGACGGCGTCATTGTCGCAGTCCAGTAATACATCCACAATTTTCTGAACGTTGCCAGACTCTTCACCTTTACGCCAGAGTCGCGCCCTGGATCGCGACCAATACACCGCTCTCTTCTCATTTACCGTAGCCTCAAGCGCATCCCGGTTAATCCAGGCCTGGGTGAGTATGCGCCCGCTACTGGCGTCCTGGGCCACTACCGCCACCAGACCGTCAGCATTCCAGTTGATTTGATCGAGGTAAGGGGGCATCGTCTTAGTATGCTACTTCATCGTTTAAAACACAAAAGATAAACCCCGACCAAAGCAAAGCTTAATGTAACTACTGGCACACTCGATATGGCTTCTAACACCACAGGCGCCATGGAGGCAGCGGCTATTACCAGGGCGATGATGCCTGCCATTTTTGCTCGGCGCCGCTGGCGCAACATTGTCAATTCAGTCGCGACTTGTTGCTTAAGTAGGGTTCGATTTATTTCGCTAAGCTGAGTGCTCTGAGTAATTGCCTCGATCATTAGTTGTGGAAGTTCAGGTAACTGTTCTATCCAATTGGGGATATTCTCCTTAACCCGGGTCAGCAGAGTGAACGGATTGAGGCGCCTGGCATTCCAGCTTTCAAGATATGGCAGCGCAGTTTTCCATAGATCAAGATCAGGATAAAGTTGCCTACCCAGGCCTTCAATGTTGAGCAGGGTCTTTTGCAGCAATACCAGCGCAGGTTGTACCTCCATGTTGAAGCGACCTGCTGTTCGAAAAAGTTGTACCAATAACAGCCCAAAAGAGATGTCTTTTAATGGTTTTTCGAAAATGGGTTCACAAACGCTGCGTATCGCCGATTCAAATTCATGAATTCTAGTATCGGCGGGAACCCAACCACTGGCAACATGTAATTCCGCGACCTGGCGGTAGTCTCGCTGAAAGATCGCCAGCAGATTTTTTGCCAGATATTCCTGATCGTTGTTGCTCAATGAGCCGATGATCGCACAGTCTATTGCGATATATTGGGGGGTCTCGGAATTTTCCCTGGAGACAAATATATTGCCCGGATGCATGTCGGCATGGAAAAAATTGTGTTCGAACACCTGGGTAAAAAAGATATTTACACCGGTCTCGGCTAACACCTTCAGATTAATGCCATGGGCCTTAAGAGCATCGATGTCGGCTACAGGAATGCCATGGATGCGTTCCATTACCAGAATATCTTTTCGTGTGAAATCCCAATAAATTTTTGGAACGTACAAGACGCTGGAGTTTTCAAAATTACGTTTTAGTTGAGTCGTATTTGCCGCTTCCGCCTGCAGATCTAATTCGTCGAAAATAATCTGCTCGTACTCATTCACTACTTCTACAGGTCGCAGGCGTTTTCCGATCGCGGTCTGAGATTCGATTAGGTGGGCCAGCCATCTCATCAATTCTATGTCAGCGCCGATTGTTTTTCCGATTCCCGGTCGCAGTACTTTGACGACGACTTCTTCGCCGCTGAGTAGCGTGGCCTTATATACCTGGGCGACTGATGCGGAGGCAAATGGCGCTGTCTCCAGTTCACTGAATACCGAGTGGGTGCATACGCCCAGTGCTTTCTCTACCAGGGACTCGACACTGGGGGAAAGGAATGGAGGTACGTTGTCCTGCAGTGTTTGCAACTCGTCCGCGAGATCTGTATCGAGAAAATCGCGCCGGGTGGAGAGTAGCTGACCAAATTTGATGTAAATAGGACCTAACTCCTCCAGCGCCAGTCGGAGTCGTCGATTCCTGTTACCTTTCCGATGGGCGCTCAGCGCCCACACGATCAGGCAGGGAGAGAGTAATAGTCTTATCCAGATGAAGCCTGCTTGATGTTTTATGAAGTCATCCAGCCCGTACTTGGCGATAACATTGAGGACTTTAAAAAGGCGGGGCAGATGAGACACGGTGGAATGACGATAGCTATTGGGGCTTGCAAAGATACCACCCCGCAGACCCACTCACAAGCGTGGGCGTGGGCAATTAGCACTGAGTTTTCAATCGCTTAGTAGCTTGTCGAGACGATCGCTGAGCCTTCGCGCCCGAGCCCGGATGCGGTCTACATCGAGCTTGAGCCGATCGAGGCCAGCGCCGAAGGCAGCCACTTCATTCCGCTCGGGTAGCAGAGGCGTCTCTTCCTGCAAATAGTCATCGATATTGCGGCGTATGCTGGCGCTGGCATTTGTTGACCACTTGCGATTGCTATCGGTGACATGTTCCAGTTCATTAGTAATGACATCGCCGAGAAAGGGCGCCAGATAATCTTGCCACTGTATATCCAGTTTTCGCATCGTGGCATAAAGCTCCTGCACCAGTATGGCGTCGCCGCCAATCGATATTGCCGGGTTGGCAAGCGCTCTGTCTGTGCTGTTTGTAACCAGCATGTCCACCAGATCGACTGTCTTGCCGGAGATAACCGCATCGGCATGCAGGGCCATACATTCGCTGCCGAGGCTGCTGAGGCGTATAGCGCCCCCATCGATGCTACAGCATATTGCCGTTGTCGGTGCCGTGCTCCGCACTTCGATAGTCTTGCCATCGAAAGGAGCCAGCTGCGCGGCAAGATAGGGGTCGTTCCAGAGCAACTGGTTGAGAACTTTCTCTACCGGCAACAGAGCTAGTGATTTGAGAATTTGAATCAATGGCCGATCCGGGAATAATTATTTAGCTGCCAGTCATAAGGGCAGCGGTTTAAAGCCTATATGAATAGCGCAGATTCCACTCATCACATTGTGATATTTGCAATTTTCCAGCCCCGCAGCCTGCATCATTTGCATGAGAGACTCCTGATCCGGGTGCATGCGAATAGATTCGACGAGGTAGCGATAACTGTCCCCGTCACCAGTGATCAGCTTGCCGGCGAGTGGCCACAAATTTGTGTAGGCATCATATGCCTTTTCCATGATTTTATTCGTCGGTTTTGAAAATTCCAATATTAGCGCCCGCCCCCCTGGCTTTAGCACCCGGTGCACAGATTCCAGTGCGGCATCTTTATTAGTGATATTACGTAAACCATAAGCTATGCAAACACAGTCGAAGGAGTCGTTGGTAAACGGCAGCGACTCGGCATTAAGCTGGGCGAAGCTTATGTTACTACCAATGCCTTTATCGATAATTCGATCGCGACCTATCTTCAACATGGATTCGTTGATGTCGGCGAGAACAACGTGGCCTTCCTTGCCCACCAGTGGAGCGAAGCGAATACTGAAATCGCCGGTTCCGCCTGCCAGGTCTAATACTTTATGACCCGCACGCAGTGCGCTCAATTCTACGGTGAAGCGTTTGATCAGTCGATGGGATCCCAGCGACATCACGTCGTTCATTATGTCGTAGCGATTGGCTACCGAGCGGAATACGTGGCCAACCCGCCGCTCCTTCTCGGCAACCGGTACCTGTTCGAAACCGAAGTGGGTGGTCTCGCCCGCTGCTGCGGTCGGGTCTGAATCCCCGGGCCGTGTCGATGTAGACGAGCCTGAATTGGAGTTATTTGTCATCTGTAATTGCTTGTTGTTGGGCTGCGGATTTATTTCGAGGGAGAAGGCTTAAAGCTAAGCACTTGCGTGTCCGCCGGTAGTGAATCACGGCTCGCACCGGCCTTCATGAGTTTTTTCAGGTAGCGCTGCCAGAGATTTTCCTTGCCTCTGCAAAGCTCCTTCAGATAGGTCCAGCTATATATGCCCGAGTCGTGGCCATCATCGAAAGCTAACTTAATGGCGTAATTTCCAACCGTTTCAAGGGATAAAATTTTCACCCTGCGTTTGCCGATCTGCAACACTTCCTGACCCCTGCCATGGCCTCTTACTTCGGCTGAGGGTGAATGCACACGGAGAAACTCGGCGCTGAGCTCATTACCCAACTCGTCGCTATAAACCAGCTCCAGAGTACCTGACTTCTTGTGTAGTTTGACATCTGTGGGTAGATCGTTGGCCATGCTTTTCCGTAACTTGTTAGGGTGCCTCGGAATAATACAATAATGTCGCAGTGAGTCCTGAAGCATTTAGTTGCAAGGCCCACCGAAAGCCTGAGCATCACTGTATTATTCAGAGGCACCCTAGAGAATGTATCTGCTCAGGTCTTCGTCCTTCGCCAGTTCGTCTAGTTGTTTCTCCACATAGGCCGCATCGATCACTACTTTCCTGTTGTCACCAACCGCCATGTCAGCCGCAGAAAATGATATTTCCTCAAGCAATCTTTCCATCACGGTGTGCAGTCTTCTGGCACCAATGTTCTCCGTTCGTTCGTTAACTTGCCAGGCGATCTCGGCAATTTTTGCTATGCCATCCTTGCTGAATTTGATGTGCAAATCTTCGGTGGCAAGCAGAGCCTGATACTGCTCTGCCAGGGAGGCATCCGGCTCTACCAGAATTCGTTCGAAATCTTCTGCGGTCAGTGCATCCAGCTCAACGCGGATGGGCAGACGGCCCTGAAGCTCCGGGATCAGGTCAGAAGGCTTGGACAAATGGAAAGCGCCAGAAGCGATAAAGAGGATATGGTCGGTTTTGATGCTGCCATATTTGGTGGTAACAGTTGAACCTTCAATTAAGGGTAATAAATCTCGTTGTACTCCCTCCCTGGAAACTCCGGCGCCGGCTTGATCGTGACGATTGGTGACCTTGTCGATCTCATCGAGAAAGACTATTCCGGTTTGCTCCGTCGCTTCGATTGCACGATTTTTAATGTCTTCTTCGTTGATGAGCTTTGCCGCCTCCTCATCCTTCACCACTTTGTAAGCGGCCTGCACGGTCATGCGGCGCGAGCGCTTCTTGCCGCTGTTCATATTGGAGAACATACCCTTGAGTTGGCTGGTCATTTCCTCCAGCCCGGGGGGCGCCATGATTTCGATGCCGGCCGCTGGCTCGGTTATCTTGATTTCGATTTGCTTGTCATCGAGTTCGCCCTGGCGAAATTTTTTCCGAAACACCTGGCGGGCACTGGATTGGCCGCTCTGAACCGAACTCTCTTCGTTGCGGGCCTGGGGTAGCAGTACGTCGAGAATTCTTTCTTCCGCGAGATCCTCAGCCAGGTGCTGTACCTTGTGAATCTCCGCTTCTCTAATCATCTTGACTGCCACATCGATGAGATCACGAATGATGGATTCGACATCGCGGCCCACATAACCGACCTCGGTAAATTTTGTCGCTTCAATTTTAATGAAAGGCGCCTGTGCCAGTTTCGCGAGTCGGCGCGCAATTTCAGTTTTGCCCACTCCCGTGGGCCCAATCATTAGAATATTCTTCGGTGTGATCTCATTGCGCAGCTCCTCATCGAGCTGCATGCGGCGCCAGCGATTACGCAAGGCTATGGCAACGGCGCGCTTGGCCGCATTCTGACCGACGATATGTTTGTCGAGTTCCGAGGTGATTTCTCTGGGAGTCATCAGCGACGAATTTGTCAGCGGCACGGATTTCAATACTGCAGTTGTTTGGGACATCGGGGCTACCTGTAATCAGTTTTGGCGGTTGGCATTATAAGCTCAGGCAATATCCAACTCTTCGACGGTATGGTTTTGATTAGTGAAGACACAAATATCGGCGGCGATACAGAGGCTTTTTCCCACAATATCCCGCGCCCCGAGTTCGGTGTTCTGTATCAGCGCGCGAGCGGCCGCGAGAGCAAAGGGGCCGCCAGAACCTATGGCCATGATTTTATCTTCAGGTTCAATTACATCGCCATTGCCGGTCACAATCAGGGAGGCCTCCTGATCGGCGACCAGCAACAGTGCTTCCAGTCTCCGTAGAGAGCGCTCGGTGCGCCACAATTTTGCGAGTTCAACTGCAGCCCTCACCAGCTTGCCATGATGTTTGTCCAGTTGTTCTTCGAAGCGTTCGAACAGGGTAAAGGCATCGGCGGTGCCGCCAGCAAAACCGGCTATTACCTGATCCTTGTACAGGCGCCGAACCTTGCGAGCATTGCCTTTCAGCACGGTATTGCCTTGGGAAACCTGGCCGTCACCACCGATGACGACTTTTTTGCCTCGCCGTACCGAGACGATGGTCGTGCCTCTGAATTGATCCAATCCAACTCTCCTGATTTCAAGCTGTGACTAAGTTACCACACCAGGCTGAAAATATGGTGGTAAGCGGCTGAAATTCAAGGTGTTGGGTGCCCTACTGCAGGCTCAGGCGCATGCTGGCAATGTTGTTGGCGCGGAGTACTTGCTCGGCGGCATCGAGTTGGCGGCTGTCGTCGTAGGGACCGGATTGCACCAGATACAGCGTGCTCCCTATCAGAGCCTGTTGCTTCACTACCACGTTCAGGCCCAGAGTTTGCAGGCGACGCATTTCGGTATCGGCAAGCGCCCTCTGCTCAAAAGCGCCCGTCTGCAACATGTAGCTTGCCCGCTGTGCTTGCCGCTCTGCTTGCAATTGATTCACCTGGTTCGCTTCTTCAGAGCTGATTTCAACTGGTGTTGCATCGACTTCGACTTCGTATTCCCCCAGGGCGGTATAGAATTCCAGCTGCAACCCGTCGCTACTATCGTCTGTGCTTCCTTCTTCAGACAGATCGGGAATCTGGGTGACTGCCGCTGCGGCGTGCAGAACATTGTTGGCACCCAGGGGTGGGACATTACCGGACAGATAGAACAGGAAGCAGGCGAACACGCCAACAGCGAGTCCTACCACCCCCCCGGTACCCATTAATAGCCAGGCTGGCGGCGATTCCACTGGTATTCTCTCCAGTATCGGTTCCGGTCTGATTTTTGCGAAATCCTGGGTCATACCAACTGCTCGCTTTGTAAGCTATTGTTTTAATTTCATTTAATGAGGTGGTTCTACGGTAAATCTTATTGTAAACAGAGCCCGGACACCACAATTATCGGTTAATCGTGAGTTAGCTAAAGCCTGCCAGGGGCTTTCCATTGGCTCCTTAAATAAGATCCTGCGGGTCGACATCGATACTCCAGCGCAGCTTGCGGGAGTGTTTTAGCGCCGATATAGCGGGAGTCAGCTGCTCCAGCAAATTCTGTATCGCCCCACGATTTTTACTGTTCAGCAATAGTTGTATCCGGTACCTACCAGCACGTTTCTCCATTGGTGCCGGCAGCGGGCCCAGGCATGTCACCGCCAGAGCATGCTCGGCACAGAGTCTTTTAGCTATTACCGCCACCTGCTTCAAATAGCTTATCGGGTCGTTCACTTCGATAGCCTCAGCGCGTATCAAACACAAGTGTGAAAATGGCGGCATACCGGACGCTTCCCGTTCTGCAAATAATAGCTCGGCCAATTCTGCATAGCTGGCGCGAACCAGTGTTTGCAAGGTGATATGGCTGCTGTGCCGGGATTGGATGATGACCTCGCCAGCACGTTCTGCGCGTCCGGCCCGACCTGCCACCTGGGTAATAGTCTGGGCCATATGCTCCTGGCCCCGGAAGTCGGCACTGAATAGGCCGGTATCGGCATCCAATATGGCGACAAGAGTGATGTTCGGGAAGTGATGACCCTTTGCCAGCATCTGGGTGCCGAGAAGGATGCAAGGGTCGCCTTTCTCGATCCGATCTAACAAATTCGCCAGGCTGTTTCTGCCTCGGGTCGAGTCCCGGTCGATGCGCAACACAGGAATACCTGGGAATTTCTTAATCAGGAAAGCTTCTATTTTCTGCGTGCCAATCCCGAATGTCGCCAACGACCTCGATTTACAGGACGGGCAATATCTCGGTAATTGTCTGCTGCTGCCGCAATGATGGCAGCGAATCGAGGGCGGCTTGGCATGCACAGTATATTGGGCAACGCAATTTTCACACTCTGCTACCCAGCCGCAATTCTGGCAATTTAAAACCGGGGCGAAGCCGCGTCGATTGATAAATACCAGAACCTGATTCATTGCGTCGATATGTTTCTGGATTTTATAAAGAAGCTGTTCGGAAAATCCATTGTCGAGAGGGGCGCTGGCAATATCGATTAATTCCATGGCCAAGGGGAGTGCTTCCCCGGCGCGTTCGGTAAGACGAAGATGGATAAATTTATTGCTGCGTGCGTTCTGAAAACTCTCCAGGCTCGGTGTGGCGGAACCCAAAATTATACAAACCTTCTCCTCGCGTGCGCGCACCACAGCAAGATCCCGCGCCGAATATCGAAACCCGTCCTGCTGTTTAAACGATGGATCATGTTCTTCGTCGACGATGATCAAGCCTGGTTTGCGCATTGGTGTGAACACAGCTGAGCGAGTACCGATGATGATACCGGCATCGCCCTGCCGGGCCTGATCCCAGGCGCTGGCGCGTTCTCTGTCAGTCAGTCCGGAGTGCAGTGCCACTATCGGGCAGGAGAATCGCTGTTGGAAGCGCGACACGCTCTGTGGAGTCAGCCCAATTTCGGGCACCAGAACAAGGCATTGCTTACCAGCTGCTAGCTGCTCCTGCATCGTGCGCATGTAAACTTCGGTTTTCCCTGACCCGGTAACGCCATCCAGCAGGTAGCAAGAGAATTTATTCAGTCCGGCGGTGATTTTCTCAACTGCATGGCGTTGTTCGGCATTGAGATGGATCGAAATTTTATTATCACGTGAGATCGGATCGAAACCAGTAGTGGTGGATTTCCCCACCACCACAGAAGAGAACTTCGTAATGAGGTTTTTTTTCTGCAGTTGCGATACCAGGGGCCGGCTAAAACCTGCCGCTAACCATTGATCGCGGCTGACCTTGCCTTTCTTGTCGATGAACTCCAACAAAGCCTTCTGCCTGGCCGCTCGCTTAAGTGAGCCCAGCTCTGATACCGAGATGCCCTCCGCCACTTTCCAGAAGGTTGCTTGTGGCCGCCAGTCGCTCACGCTACGTAACCTGGCCGGTAGCGCGGTCGCCATTACTTCACCGATGGGATGCTGGTAATAACTTGCGGCCCACAGCAGTACCTTGAATAGGGAGGCAGTGAATACTGGTTCAGAATCGAGCACCGCCAGCACCGATTTCAGCCTGTCTTCACTCAGGGCCGACTGACTGGAGACGCCAGTCACAATGCCAACAACTTTTCGATTTCCGAACGGCACTAACACCCGGGTGCCGGGTTGGCTGTCGCGGGACGGACTGATCTCTGTATCTGCTGGCACCGTGTTCCTGGATGAAGTCTCTGTTGATACGCTGTCCACGGGTAAATAGTCGAAGCTGCGGTACAACGGGGAGGGTACCGCGACCTGAAGTACGAGGCCTCGATATTGTGAATGCTTGATGAGTGACTCCGCTGACATCAAAACTGATTACTTGTGGGTGTTCCACCCTGGAATTAAAGCAGTGTAAATTCAATCGGGCAGGCAAACAACTTCCGCGCTAAAGCTGGCATAACGAATATCTAAACACGGCTCCGATGGTTTATAATCTTGCTCGAATTCGACCCTTGAGGATCAGGCGGAGTCAGCCTGGGCTCGCAGTATCGCGACCCCGGTACTGGCGACAGCAAGAGGACGCAAGCACATGACCGCAGACTCGGTTGCAGCGGAGTTGTTGGAAATAAGAGGCAGGATAGATCACATCGATCGGGATCTGGTGCAGCTATTGGCGCAGCGCTTTGATCTCACTCATCACGTGGGCAGGCTCAAGGCTAGCAATGCTCTGGATCCCGTCGATGCCGGCAGGGAGGCACAGAAACTGGGGGCGCTGAGGGCGCTGTGCGCAGACAACGGCCTCAATCCAGAGTTGGTAACCGAGATTTTCATAAAAATCATGGCCGAGGCGGTACGTAATCATAATCAAATCAGGCAGCAACACCGGCAATAGCGGCTTGGTTCCGAATTTTGCCTAAGCCTATCGGCTCTCGAGCCCCCGACTTGCGTCTTTCGAATTCTCTGTTAGAATGCACGCCCCTTATGTTCCGAGGTCTGGGCTGACTGCGGCCCCCGGGGCCAAAAGGAAAAAGCAGATGTGGTGCATCGATTCGGTTTGAATCCGATGTGGCGACATCAACTGAGAGGAAATAACGTGAAACCTAAAATCCATCCAGCCTACGGGCCAATGAAGGCTACCTGCAGCTGCGGCAATGTCATCGAAACCCAATCTACGCTGGGTGAAGACATCCGCATCGATGTATGCTCCGAGTGTCATCCGTTCTATACCGGCAAGCAGAAAATTCTTGATACCGCTGGTCGGGTGGATCGCTTTAAGAAACGCTTTGGCAGTCGCAGAGTCTAAATCCAGGTTGCCTAGAAGATAGTTTCTGTTGCGAGCTCTTCGCTGGCTTCTTCGTCAAGCTCTACTCCAGGTAATTGATCACCGGCCATCTGTGGTGCGTTCTCGGCTCTGAAATACTCAAACATGGAATTGGAATCGCCCGGTGTGGCGACAGCTCCCGTGGTTTTATCGATCAGGCGATCGACAATACCGTCGGGACGACTCATGCTGGCCTCCGGCGTGTCGGCCAACGCAGATCTCATGTAATCGATCCAGATAGGCACGGCAATAGTGGCACCCTGTTCTCGTTCACCCAGCGGCTCTGGCGTATCGAAGCCAACGAATACAGTCGTAACAAGGTCTTGATTGAAGCCAGAAAACCATAATTCCTGCGGCCCATTAGTGGTGCCGGTTTTACCCATCAGGTCGCCTCTGGCTAATTCTCTCTGCACCCGGTTGCCGCTACCTTCTTCGATTACAGAGCGGAGCATGGAATTTAGAATGTAGGCAACACGGGAGTCGATTATGCGTGGGGCAGGCACAATGACCTCTGCGGATTCATCATGAGATTGGCTGCAATCTTCGCACACAATGCTGGGAATGGATTGAAATATGACGCCATCGGCAAGGCTATTAATTTGTTTGATAAACCAGGGATCAACCTTGTAGCCACCATTGGCAATGGCGGCGTAAGCCGTAACCAGCTCCAGAGGTTGGACATCCTGACTGCCCAGGGCAACAGTCAAATCGTTACGGGGGTAATTTTGGGTTTGAAATCCGAATTTGGCGGCGAATGGCAACACTTTGCTGGAGCCCAGTTGATCGTAGAGACGTACCGCAGGTACATTGCGTGATTCCTTCAAGGCATAACGCAGGGTGATCGGACCAAGAAAGGTATTGTCGTAATTGTTTGGGCGGTAGTCGCCGCGGGTAATTGGTGCATCATTAATAGTGCTGGCAGGTGAATAGCCGTGTTCCAGGGCGGCGCCATAAAGAAAAGGTTTAAAATTGGAGCCAGGAGGCCTTGCCTGCAAGACTCGATTAACCTGAGAACGGCGAAAATCGTAGCCCCCAACCAGGGCCAGTACGGCACCATCGGAAGGCGACAATGAGATCAGGGCGCCCTGAATATCCGGTACCTGGCCCAACTCCCAATGTTGCTGGCCCTGCTTCACTCGAATCAAGTCGCCGATCTGAACCGCATCCGCAGCTTGTTGCGGCGGCGGCCAGGCTTCGTTTCGGCTCCTGAATGTATAGGCCCAATTCATGCCCTCCCAGGGCACGTTAACAGTTTCTCCGGATTTCAAGAGGGCACTGAACTGGCGCTGCTCTACTGCCGTCACTATCGCCGGATGCTGATTGCCATAAACCGGCACCGTCTGCAATTGCTCCAGCCAATACTCGGTTGGATCCGTAGACGGCGCTCTCGACGAGCCGGCGAAGGGGTCTGCGTCGTCAACTAAGTATTGAGCAGCAGGGCCGCGATATCCATGGCGTTTGTCATAGTACTCTTCCAGGCCCTCGACCAGTGCCCGGTTCGCGGCCAATTGCTTGTCGCCGTCGATACTGGTGGTTACTTCGAAGCCCAGGGTATAGGTTGCCTCACCAAATTCCCGGTAGAGTTGTTGACGCACCATTTCCGCCACATAGGGAGCGTGAACCGCTATATTGCGGTTATGTCGCTGCGCCGTGACCGGGGAGCTGTTTGCCGTCGAATACTCCTCGCTATCGATCATGCCCTCGTTTAGCATATTTAATAACCGGGTTTCACGTCTGGCAATTGCTCGCTCGGGATTACTGAGCGGATTGCATGTTGACGGGCAGGGCAGTAGTGAAACCATCATCGCGGCTTCAGCCAGACTGAGCTCACTCACAGCCTTGCCGTAGTAAACGAAGGCGGCCGCGCCAATCCCATCTGCACCGGCCCCAAAGTAGATAGTGTTCAGGTAGAGTGTGAGTATCTCTTCCTTACTCAACTCTCTCTGTATTTGCAGAGCAAATGGGATTTCCTTGAATTTTCGGAGGTATACATTATCGCTATCGAAGGAAAGATTGTTTGCCAGCTGCATGGTGATAGTGCTACCACCGCCCAGATTTACACCACGAATAAAACCGTAGAATCCCCGCAGCAGGCTCTGTATATCCACCCCGGGATGAGAATAGAAACGGACATCCTCGGTCGCTATGAGCGCATTCGTTAATAGCTGGGGAATCTCTTCGAAGGTGACCGGGTTGCGACGATTGCCGATTTCGTCGATAAGGCGATTGTCTGCGGTGTAGATGCGCAGCGGCGTTTCCAACTGCACATCTTTGTAGGTTTCGGCCGAAGGCAGGAGTGGAGCGAGGTACAAATAGGCGGCAGAACTCACCATGATGATGCTGGTAATGCCTGCTACTGCAAGCATTGCAGCCCATTTTCCAATAAGTTGAAACTTTGATTGCACCTTTGCTTGCCTCTGGAGTGGCTCCTGTGATGAATTCGAATTAGGTCTGGTGATGTGTTGCCGGCGCCGCAGTCTCTGTTTTTCAGAAAGTCGCCCAGGGTCGAAAGCGATAATTATACACCTGGAAGCCGGTAAAGCGTTGTAATTCTGGGGTTTGTTCTTATTTTTATCCCAATAGTTATAAGGGATTTGGGTGAACAATAAGAATTTCAGATTAGTCGAGAAATGTGGATTTATTGAGTTCGCTGATTAATACTTGGGCATTCGGGGCCAAATCCATCTGTCGGAATTCAGAGTAGTCCTAACCGATATTGCCCGATCCACCGTGCTTTCGCAGGAGGTGGCGCTAATGTCTCCCAAGCCCAGCGCCCTTGAAGTTGCCGGTGATCTAAACGTGATCTGATTCAAAGATTTCCGGGCAGGCTTGTTACACTATTAATAATTAGAGGTTTCCTAAGGTTATTTATTCTGAATGTTTTATAATTTGTTGAAAACTATAAAAATATATTACTCTGCCCATATGAAAAGCTGGAAGATTAATAATTGGACTATAATTAGCTAAGCTGCTGTTATTGTTGGTATTATGTTTGTCCGAAGGTAGATTTCGGAGTTTCTGCCTTGGTTTTCAAAGCTGCCCCAAGATGCAGTTTGGGTGAAAAACCGGGACGGTCGGTCTGCCCGCAAGTTTGTGTAGGAGATTTCAAGTGCTGGATATATTTGCAAGGTTAGGAATAAGCGGTACTCTCCCTGGAGGTGACTCCACAGATCACGCCGGACGGACGCATAAATATGAAACTGGACATCAGGCAGGATTCGGTCGCAGCTGGCTCTGGTGCCATACCGGCAATCAACACCAACCAGATTACTACCAGTGCATTGGTTAATGACGGTGAGACGATCGTATTGGGTGGCGTATTCAGGGAAGAGAATACGACAACGGAAACCAAGATGCCGATTCTGGGTGACCTGCCTTATGTAGGATGGCTGTTCAAGCGCACCGAGAATGCTTCGCGACGCACCGAACTGCTGATTTTCGTAACGCCGAAGATTATCACCGAGATCAATGTCAGATAATTCAGCAGCCCCGGTACACAGCAATGATCCTCTAATTTGAGTGATCTATGCCGACAGCTGATTCCAGCTGCCTGATTTATTAAAGCCCTGCGTTCCGGCGGCTGGCCTGGCGAGTACAATATTCGATGTAAACTGATTCTGGTATCCATGTCATGAGGTTTTCTGGCAATATTTTTCTGGTGGGTCCGATGGGCGTGGGCAAGTCCACCATAGGGCGAGCGCTATCCGAATTACTCGGTCTCGAGTTTGCCGATTCCGATCGAGAGATCGAAATTTCCACCGGCGCAGATATTCCCTGGATCTTCGATGTTGAGGGCGAGAGTGGCTTCCGTCTGCGCGAAATTCGCATGATTGAGTGCTTGAGCGCCAGGCACAATGTGGTATTGGCCACGGGCGGAGGCGCAGTTCTTGCGGCCGAGAATCGGGCTTGTTTGAGCAGTAGAGGCGTGGTCATATACTTGCGCGCTTCCATTGCCCAACAAGTGGAGCGCACCAGTCGCGATAAGAACCGGCCGCTGTTGCAAACGGCTGATCCGGAATCAAAAATTCGCGAGCTTATGGCCATTCGCGATCCGCTATACCTCGAAGTGGCCGACATCATTGTCGATACCGATCGGCGGAACCCTAAATCCGTGAGTCAGGAAATTAGCAAACAGCTGGATCAGATGGTAAAGATGCGTTCTGAATCCAATCAGGACTGATCGGACAGGCTGGAAATACCCTATGCAAACAGTAGCAGTAAACTTGGGTGAGAGAACTTACCCAATCCATATCGGCGCGAAACTCATTGCCAGCGCAGAATTGGTGGCACCCTACCTCGCCGGTGGCCGGGTTGTTTTCGTGACCAATGATGTGGTGGCGCCGCTCTATCTGGAACAAGCAAAATCAACATTCACTGCGGCACAATTGGCAGGTTCCGGGGGATCCTCTTGTAAAGCCATCGTGCTACCCGATGGAGAGGCCCACAAGAATTTGGCTGCCGTAGGCCACATCTATGACCAGCTTCTGGCCGGCAAATACGACCGCAATACCGTGCTGGTGGCACTGGGTGGAGGAGTGGTGGGAGATATTACCGGCTTTGCCGCAGCGACCTACCTGCGCGGCATACAGTTTATTCAAATGCCAACGACTCTGCTGGCACAGGTTGATTCTGCCGTGGGTGGCAAAACTGGCGTGAATCATCCACTGGGCAAGAATATGATTGGCGCCTTTTACCAACCGCAGTGCGTGATTGTAGACACCGACGTCCTCACTACGCTGCCTGCACGTGAAGTGAGAGCAGGGCTGGCCGAGGTGTTGAAATATGGATTGATAAGCAAGCCGAAATTTTTCCATTGGCTGGCAGAAAATAGCGAAAAGCTGCTGCAACTGGATGCAGCCTGCCTAACCCAGGCAATCAAAACCTGCTGCGAGGTTAAGGCCGATGTTGTGGCTGCGGATGAGAAAGAGTCCGGGGTTCGAGCCTTACTGAATCTGGGCCATACCTTCGGGCATGCGATAGAGACAGCCACAGGCTATGGCACTTGGCTGCATGGAGAAGCCGTCGCCATGGGGATGGTCATGGCGGCGGATCTATCCATGCGCTTGGGGTGGATTGACCAGCAATCCGCACAGCAGGTGAGAACAGTTCTGGAGAATAATTTTGGTTTGCCCGTAGTTCCTCCTGCCGGCATAAGTACGCAGCAGTACCAGGAACTCATGGCGAGTGATAAGAAAGCCGAACTGGGTAAGGTCCGTTTCGTGTTGCTGACGGCTATCGGGCAGGCTGTAATCGAAACTGATATCGATAGCGAGTGCCTGCAAGCGACGTTGAAAGCTGGAAACCGGCTCTGTATGTGAACTGCCAGAGAAACTATTTAGATCTCGAGTTTGAGCCGTTACCATGCTTCCCGACCCCCTTTCCCCCCCCATTCATTGTGTATATGAATGGCTCGTGTAGAATTGTCCCCCTTTTTTAAGCCTTCTTGCGGTGATGGTGCCTGCCTGCTTAGCGGGTCCTGGTTAATTCCCATGATCACGGCTGGGCTTGATCCTGTGGCAAAACTGAAGATAAGTTGGACAGGGGTGTCCTGTGTTGCTAAAAAATGATCGGTTCCTGAAAGCCTTGGCGAGGGAGAAAGTCGACGTAACGCCGGTATGGATGATGCGACAGGCTGGACGCTATCTGCCTGAGTATCGCAGTATCCGCAAACAGGCCGGAGATTTTCTGTCTCTGTGCCAGAATCCAGAACTGGCCTGTGAAGTCACGCTGCAACCACTGCGACGCTATGCCTTCGATGCCGCAATTTTGTTTTCGGATATATTGACCATACCCGATGCCATGGGCCAGGGGCTCTATTTTACCGAAGGTGAGGGGCCGAAGTTTCGCAAAGTCATTCGCTCGGCAGCCGATGTGGACAACTTGCCCGATGTGAATATTGCCGATGAGCTTTCCTATGTCACCGATGCGGTTGCGCTTATCAGGAAGGAATTGAATGGATCGGTACCGCTGATCGGTTTCTCCGGCAGTCCCTGGACTCTGGCTACTTATATGATAGAAGGTGGCGGCAGCAAGGATTTTCGATTCGCCAAACAGTTCTTGTACAATCATCCCGAGGCGATGCATCTGTTGCTGGATAAGCTGGCGCTGGCGGTTACCGACTACCTCAATGCCCAGATTCGGGCCGGTGCACAGGCCCTGCAGATATTCGATACCTGGGGTGGCATCCTCACTAGCGCCGCCTACCGGGAATTCTCTCTCGACTACATGAGCAAGATTATTGGCGGGCTGATCACGGAAAACGAAGGGCGCAAGGTGCCGGTGATCGTCTTCACCAAGAATGGTGGCCAGTGGTTACAGGCAATTGCCGATTGTGCGTGTCAGGCCATTGGCCTGGATTGGACCACGGACATCGGCACGGCACGAAGCCAAGTTGGAGAGCGGGTAGCACTGCAGGGAAATATGGATCCGACCCTGCTCTATGCAAGCACCGATTCCATTCGCAGGGAGGTGGCTACCATCCTTAAAAGCTTCGGTGCCGGCTCCGGGCATGTCTTCAATTTGGGGCATGGAATAACACCAGAAGTAGATCCTGAACACGTGGCAGTGTTTGTGGAGGCGGTCCATGAGCTCTCAAGTCAATATCACGCTTGAGGATGGGGGGCCGCTCACCGCGATTGTGAGCTTCGGTTCGAATCTTGCCTATGGTAAGCGTTCAGTTGCAGACGTACTCGGCGTTGCCATCGAAACACTACGGGCATTCAGTCTTGCTCCGGTACTGGTTTCGTCTTTCTACCAAACCGAACCCCTGGGCTGTACTCCCGGCACGCCAGATTTCATCAATGGGATAATCATCTTAAAGCCTCTGGAGCAGCTGTCTGCAGTGGCCTTTCTTGAGGAACTGCATCGCATCGAGAGGCGTTTTGGGCGCAAACAGAGCGGAGATAGAGGCAAAATAAGCAGCCAGGCCAGCGCCACTTCTCTCCATCGAGCACGCTCGCTGGATCTGGATTTAATTTGCTGGGGCAAGCTGCGCTCCGATTCAGGCAGCCTGGTGCTGCCCCATCCCCGCGCCCACCTCAGGCGATTTGTGCTGGCACCCCTGGCAGAGCTGGTTCCCGGTCTGATCTTGCCAGGACAGACCCTGACCGTGCAAGCGCTGCTCTCAGGCCTGGATTGTGTCGGGGCTGTGTCGCGCCTGAAGTCTTTTTAGAAATTTAAACTGTTGAATTATAACAATAAAATATGGGATTCGACGGTCTGCGGCGAAATCCCAGTGATACCGGCGCACGGCGCGTCAGGCGGCCGTTTTTGCGCACCGATTCACACAAATTAAGTGTCCATATTCCCCCGGCAATGGTAGGATGCTGAAGTTGTTTGGTGTATTCAAAACATCTCCGACGATTCCTGTGGAGAACAATCGGGGCCGGATCCCGTGAGATTAACGACATAACTGAACCGGGCAGCTCGATAGTCTGGATCAACGGGGCAGAAAGAAACCAAGGTATGAATTGCAAACCCACACAGATTGCATTGGCTTTACTGTTCACGGTGGCTGGCTCCATGCCCCTTGCTGTGGCCCAGGGCCAAAGCGTGGCTCAGATTCAGAATGATAGCTTCGACGCCGGTGATGCCGATGTTGTCACCAGTTTCCGCGTTGCACCGTCTTCCTCTTTAATTGACGCTCCGCTGTTCCGGATGGATCGCAACATCGAGCAGAAAAACTTTCAGGGCGCCGTTATCGACGACGTACTGAATTTTAATCTGGGTGTGCAGATCAGTCCCTTCACCGGGCTGAATGTACGCGCCGACGCCTGGCGCCTGCAGGTCGATGAAGCCCCTGCTAGAAGCATTGGCAGCAACCGCTGGCAAAACGGACCGTCACAACTTTATATCGAAGACTCTGACATTAATGAATTTGGGTTGAGCAATCCGCTACTGGGTTCCAAGCTGGAGACCCAGGGCTTCGATCTTGGCGCTTCCTATGTCTGGGATACATCCAGATTCGGCCAGTTTACACTCAGTTCCAAGACTACCTACGTCGAGCAGTTTGACAACCAGGGCAGCCTGTTGGAGCTTGGTGGCGGCGAACTCGGCGGCCTTCAAGACAGAATGGTAAGTCCTGAGTTGCAAAGCAGCCTGATGCTCAGCTGGCAATTCGGCAATCACACTGCCAGTGCCATCACTAACTATATCAATTCGTTCAAGGATATCAGCGAGTTGGATATTGATGAGCTTAACGACTTGGTCGACAACATCACCACAGTGGATTTTCAGTACGGCTATAGCGTTGAAACGGGCTCCAATGCTCGCGCTATTATCTCCTTCGGAATTCGTAATATTTTCAATGAAAATACCGCACAGATCTTCAACTCCAATACCCGCATCCTCGATCAAAATGGTCGCGTCGCCTACGGCTCCATCAAGTATCAATTCTGATCGATCAGTATTCATCCGACCTTAAACCTCGCCTCTAAAAAATTCAGGGTCGGTGTCCTCTGGCACACCACTCAGCGGCAACGTCCTGTGACTGCGATCAGCGATTGGCCCGTGCCAGACACCAGACGTCGATGTGACGGATTCCGCAGCCTCGCAATTCTCTGCTCACCGAAGACACCGTCGCCATGGTTGTCACCACGTCATCGATCAGCGCCACCGATTTCACCCGATGCAGTAACACATTGTCCGCCACGCCAAAGGCATTTTTTAAATTCTGCTTGCGGGCGCCTGCGGAATGCATCTTTGTCTGAGCCGTGGTATCCCGCATTTTCACGATGGCATTTCCACTGAGAGGTATACCGCATTTTTTCGACACTACTCTGGCGATCTCCAGCGCCTGGTTAAATCCGCGCTGGCGCAGGCGTTTTGGATGTAGCGGGACCGGTAATAACAAATCCGGTGGGGTGGTATTTCTATAGTGTTGTGCGATTTTTTCTGCTAACAGGAGCGCCAGAACATTGCCGGCTTCGAATCGCGCCCTGAATTTGAAGCCGGAGAGCAGACTGTCGATTGGCGATTGGTAACGAAAAGCCGCTCTGCAGCACGCAAAGGGAGGTGGATGTAGCGTACACCCAGCGCATGATCTAGGGTTTGGAGCAGTTGCGGGTAGTTCCTCGCCACAGCGAATACAGCAGGGTCCGGCCCAGGGTAAATCGAATTCACAATCCGGGCACAGGCTGTATGCAGCCCGGCTGGATTTTCCGCAGACAATGCACGGACTGGGCATCAGCTGCAGCAGTCGTCGGGAAAGATTCAGCACCGGTGTCTCCGGCAAAGGGGTTTCCCTGTCTTAGGGCTACTTCGAATAGAAGGCTTCGGGAGCAGGGTTGCAAAGGCGCAATCTGAGTATAGGCAGTGCCGCGAAAACCACCAAGGTTTGGCCACAATAGTGAGTACCTGTTCGCGGCTGCTTCACTTATAATTGTGATTCGCAGTGAGTAAACCGGGGAACAGAAAAGATGCCGACCTATAGTGCTCCGTTAACGGACATGCAGTTTCTGTTAAGTGATGTATTTAAAGCAGAAGAATTATTCGCAGCAATGCCAGACACGGAAGAAGTTACCGAAGATCTGATTGCTGCCATCCTGGAAGCGGCTGCAAAGATGGCAGCAGGTCTGCTGTCGCCGCTTAACCAAAGCGGTGATCAGGAAGGCTGTCATTTCGACGCCGGTGTGGTCACCACGCCAAAAGGATTCAGGGAAGCATTCCGGGCTTATGCTGAGGGTGGCTGGCCGGCATTAACTGGTGATGTCGATTATGGCGGTCAGGGCATGCCGACGGTGCTTTCGGCACTGCTGGAGGAGATGGCGTTTGCCGCCAACTCATCATTCGCGCTTTATGCCATGCTCACCACCGGCGTCACCCATAGCCTCAGCCGACTTGGCAGCGCCGAACTCAAGGAAAAGTATCTCCCCAGGATGTATGACGGAACCTGGTCGGGCAGTATGTGTCTGACGGAAGCCCACGCCGGCACCGATTTGGGAATGATTCGTACCTTGGCCGTGCCCACGGCAGATGGCAATTATGAATTGAGCGGCACCAAGATCTTTATCACCGCTGGTGAGCACGACCTCACCGAAAATATTATCCACCTGGTGTTGGCCAAATTACCCGATGCGCCGGCCGGACCCCGAGGCATCTCACTATTCCTGGTGCCGAAGTTTCTGGTCGACGATGCCGGCAATACTGGTGAACGTAATACTGTCAAATGTGGCTCAATAGAGCACAAGATGGGCATCAGGGCTTCTGCTACCTGTGTGCTCAATTTCGAGGCCGCGAAGGGTTATTTAGTGGGTGAGTTGAACCAGGGGATGTCCAATATGTTCACCCTGATGAATTATGCTCGTTTGTCCATGGGCATACAGGGCAACGGTCTGGCAGACGCGAGCTATCAGATAGCCTCGGCCTATGCCAAAGAACGACTCCAGGGCAGAGCGGCGTCCGGATCGCAGCAGGCCGACCAGGCCGCCGATCCCATTCTCGTGCATCCGGATGTGAGAAGAATGCTGCTCACCATGCGATCCAATGTTGTTGCTGGCCGCGCCCTGTCGATGTATGCAGCAATGCAACTGGACATATCCCGCTTTCATCCTGAGTCTGCAGCCCGGAATAAGGCAGAGCAATTGGTGGCCCTGCTGATTCCGGTGCAGAAAGCCTATTGCACAGATCGGAGTTTTGAGGCCTGTGTGCTGGGTCAGCAGGTGCTTGGAGGGCATGGTTACATCACCGAATGGGGGCTGGAACAGAATGTGCGCGATGCTCGCATCGCGCAAATTTATGAAGGAGCCAATGGTGTTCAGGCGCTGGATTTGATTGGCCGAAAAACAGTGCGTGGCAAGGGTGAACTGTTGCAAGTGTTAGTTGCAGAGATGGATGAATTTGTGGCGGAGCAGCGGGGGGTTGCCACCATGGTAGCGCCACTGCAAGCGTTCGAAGAATGTAAACGGCGACTGATAGACTCCACCGCATCTGTAATTAAAAGTGCAGCCGACGATCCCGATCAGCTTGGAGCGGCTTCCTATGCTTACCTGGAATTGATGGGCCTGACATTGTATTGCTTTATGTGGCAGCGCATTCTCGCCGCTGCCTTTGCGGCGATCGAGTCGGGCCAGGGCAATCAGGATTACTGTGATGGACTGGTTAAAACCGGTGAATTCTTTATCCAGCGTTTACTGCCCCGAAGCAGGGCGCTGGTAGAGGAGATCGCCGCCGGGCCTGAAGCCCTGATGGCTCTTAGGGCTGAACAGTTTTAGCGATTTCTACGAGTGTGCTAGATCACCCAGTCTATGTTGTCGGCGAACAGCGTCTTGTACTGCTCGAGGTCTTCATTGTTCTCACCCACCAGCACCATATTGCCTTCGCCCATCGGTACCACAATGCCATTGAAACGTTCGTCGTGAAAACTGTACTCGATGCTAACAGGTCTATTGTTAATCACGATCACGCTCACAGCACCCTGAGTCCCTTCAAATATTAGATGAGCGCTCTGGAATGCGGGCATTACTTCACAGGGTTTGGCAGAACGAATAGCCAGGTTCTGCAATAAATCATTGCTAACCAGACGGGTACCGGATTCAGCCATAACTGCATTGATAGCAGGCAGACCGAAGATGGTGGTATTCAATTCATTGTTGACTTCATCGATCTCAAAGCCGTCCAAATACAGATGCCGAAGAACATCATCGCCTACGGCGATTTCTGTGCTGGAAGGGCCGCTATCGAAGGTCAGAGAAAAGGTGACTCCGAGGGCCAATAGTAGCGAGGCAGCGATCGCATAGTACTGAAAGAAATTGTTGTTTGCCGCTGGCTTGCTGGCGACGTCTCCCAGGTTCTGCAACTCCGTCTCAGTGGACGCGGTGTCGGTGATGGCCATCAATTTGTCAGCCAGTCCCGAGGGTGCTTCCACGGCATTCACTAACGCAACAATTTCTGTTTCCAGTTCCCGGGTCTGATCAAGAATTTTCTGCAAGGCAGGATCGGCGCCAGCGGCGGCCAACAGTTCCTGGCTCACCTCTAGAGGATTGGTATACAGTCGTTTGCGAAATTCTATTTCATTCATAATCGATCAGCTCTTGTGCATCTTAATCTTCAATTTCTACCGTATCCAGACCAAATTCAACTTTCAGTTTGCCCCGGGCACGAAACAGTCGTGTCATTACCGCGTTGTTATTCAAGCCCAGTATGTCGGCTATTTCCTTGCCGCTGAAACCGCCAATAACTTGTAGTAACAGTGGCTCACGATAATCGCTCTCGAGTCGATTGATGGCATTGTGTAACAATTGACGATCCATCTTGCCATCGGGCTCATTGTCATCGGTTTCAGCGATTGACTGTCCGTCTATATCGACCAATTCCGGTCGATAGCGTTCGTACTGTCTGGCATTCTCTCGCCGCAGGATGGTAAATAGCCAGGCTTTGGCCGCCTTATCGTTTTGTAGACTCTCAAGAGACCGCCATGCACGCAAAAAAGTTTCCTGTACCAGATCTTCGGCCATGGGCTGGTTTTTGCAGAGCCAGAACGCATAGCGATAGACATCCTGATATACCGCAGCAACCAGCGATTCATACCGTTGTTTCTTGGTATTACCTTGTAAGATCGGGATTTCGTCCATTATTCTTCATTCTTGGTTAAAAAGCACAGTGGCATCGGCGGACATTGACCTAGGGCCCACGTTGCAGAACATGATTGGACCCCCCCCCCTCGGGCTGAGAGTGAGCCTAAATTGGCAGCCTGCATCAAGTTATTTACTCGGCCCTAGCACCGGCAGCAAAAACCGGCCATTCCCCAGCTTTTGTCAAATTGCCCGGCACTGGACGGTTTAGCTTCAATTGGTCCACCTGTATACTTGCCCCCAATTCAAATAAGGCGGATTGAGTCCTTCACGGATCGAGTCCAGGGTAAATCGAAGCATGATAAAAGTTGCCATCGCTGGAGCAGCCGGCCGAATGGGCAGGGAGCTGGTTGAAGCCATCACTCACAGTGAATCAGATATCGCAGTGTCAGTGGCGACGGTGCGTGCCGATGATCCGGCCCTGGGTGTCGACGTCGGCCTGCTGGCTGCGGGTTCGGCGCTGGGAGTCGAGACCGTCGCAGAACTGGATTCAGTGCTCGATGATTTCGATGTGCTGATTGACTTTACGACGCCAGAGGCGACACTTCAGCACCTGGCCCTGTGTCAACAAAACCGCAAAGCTATGGTAATTGGCACTACCGGATTTTCGGAATCACAACATCAGCGGATTGCGAATAGCGGCGAAACCATCCCCATCGTATTTGCACCCAATATGAGTATCGGGGTGAATCTCTGTTTCAATTTACTGGAACAGGCGGCCAGGGTGTTGGGAGATGATGTCGATATCGAGATAATCGAAGCCCATCATCGGCATAAGAAAGACGCCCCATCCGGCACCGCACTAAAGATGGGCGAGATTGTGGCCCAGGCCTTGGATCGAAATCTCCAGCAAGTTGCACTCTATGGCAGGGAGGGGATGGGTGAAGAACGGGACCGGAAGACGATTGGGTTTTCCACGGTCAGAGCTGGGGATATCGTAGGTGATCACACCGTCATATTTGCCGGCCTCGGTGAGCGAGTCGAGATTACGCACAAGGCCAGCAGCCGCATGACTTTTGCCATTGGTGCGGTGCGTGCCGCGAACTGGATTGCCGATAAAGATCCGGGGCTGTACTCGATGCGGGATGTATTGAATTTGTAAAGACGCCTCTGAATCATGGCTTACCGTCTCTGCGTGATCTGAAGCGTACAGCTGCAATGCGCACTTCGCCGGTAAAACTGCCGCTCCCAGCCCACGCCCCTCGCCTACATTGACCGCCATGGATGGCGGGAATGCAGGTTTTGCCGGAGCAAAAACCTGCCCAATTGTCACCTTGATTGCGAAACCGCCTGAAGGCCAGAGAATATATGACGTTATTCAGAGGTGCCTAAACCCGATATTTCCAGAAATGGGCAATAACTTGATGGACAAGTCGACTAGTTTTTCTTAATATACTCCCTCAGTATGTTCGATGCTGAAACCTTTACGAATTGACAATAAAACGGATTGAAGAAATTCTTCATTCCGCTTTTTTTTGCGCATTTTTTTCACTGAATTGAGTGGCTAAGTTTTTAGTCAGGAGTAATTGTGGTCGGATCAGCTGTGCTGGCATTAGAAGACGGCAGCACTTTTCATGGTTCCGCGATTGGAACCGAAGGGTGCTCCAATGGTGAGGTGGTCTTCAATACTTCCATGACCGGATACCAGGAAATACTCACCGACCCCTCATACGCAAAGCAGATAATTACCCTCACCTATCCCCATATCGGTAACACCGGAACCAATGAAGATGATAACGAATCGGATCAGATCTGGGCATCGGGCCTGGTGATTCGAGACCTGCCCTTGCTAGCCAGCAGTTGGCGCCAGCAACAAACCCTGGATGAGTTTCTAAAGCAAAGGCAGCTTGTCGCTATCGCCAACATCGATACGCGCCGGCTTACCCGGGTCCTGCGTGACAAGGGCCCCCTCAATGGCTGCGTACTCTCCGGTCGCTTGTTGACAGACGGAGGCGAGGCGGCCGCGATTGCACAGGCCCGGTCTTTTCCTGGACTCAAGGGCATGGATCTGGCCAAAGAAGTATCAGTTGCCGAAAGCTATCATTGGCAAGATGGTGTCTGGGATCTGGAGTCCGGCTATGGCCCAGCTCGAGCTTCACATTGTAAAGTAGTAGCCTACGATTTCGGGATTAAACGCAATATCCTGCGAATGTTGGCAGATCGGGGTTGCGATCTTACCGTGGTTCCAGCCCAGACCAGTGCCGAGGCGGTACTGGCCTTGAATCCCGATGGTATTTTTCTGTCTAACGGACCCGGAGACCCGGAGCCTTGCGACTATGCAATCGAGGCAATCACTACCCTGGTAGATGCTTCGATCCCTGTTTTTGGTATTTGCCTCGGATACCAATTGCTGGCCCTAGCCTGTGGTGCGACCACTATTAAGATGCGCCTGGGACACCATGGTGCTAACCACCCGGTACAGAATCTTGATGATGGCAGAGTTCTTATCACCAGTCAGAATCACGGTTTTGCAGTGGATGCGGACAGTCTGCCCGACAATTTGAGGGCCACACACAAGTCCTTATTCGACGGCTCATTGCAGGGAATAGAACGAGTAGATCGGCCAGCCTTTGGTTTTCAAGGCCACCCGGAAGCGAGTCCCGGACCACACGATGTGGCACCCCTGTTTGATCATTTCATCGAGTTGATGGTGGCGAAAGGAAGTGTCAGGGCCATCGCAAGCAAGTGAGTGACCCTAAATTCGCAAACCAGAAATAACGCCTTATGCCAAGAAGAACAGACATCAGTAGCATCCTCATCCTCGGTGCGGGCCCGATAATCATCGGTCAGGCCTGCGAATTTGATTATTCCGGCACCCAGGCCTGCCAGGCGCTAAAAGAAGAAGGTATTCGGGTCATCCTGGTGAATTCCAATCCTGCTACCATCATGACTGACCCATCGATGGCTGATGCAACCTACATAGAGCCCGTGACTTGGTCCATCGTCGAAAAGATAATCGCCAAGGAAAAACCCGACGCTATCCTTCCGACCATGGGAGGGCAGACGGCACTCAACTGTGCGTTGGATCTAAATCGCCATGGCATCTTGCAGAAATATGGCGTGGAACTGATCGGCGCCAGTGTTGAAGCCATCGACAAGGCAGAAGACCGTGAGCTATTTGACCAGGCTATGCTCTCCATTGGCATGGCAACACCGGTACACGGCATGGCACACGACATGGAGCAGGCCCAGGAAGCGCTTAAAAAGGTAGGATTTCCCTGCATTATCAGGCCATCTTTTACCATGGGTGGCACCGGTGGCGGCATCGCCTACAACCGGGAAGAATTTGACGAAATCTGTACCCGCGGGCTTGAGCTATCACCAACCCACGAACTGTTGATCGATGAGTCTCTGATAGGCTGGAAAGAGTTCGAACTGGAAGTGGTTCGAGATAAGAATGATAACTGTATTATCGTCTGCTCCATCGAGAATTTCGATGCCATGGGTGTACATACAGGAGACTCCATTACCGTTGCGCCAGCACAGACACTGACGGACAAGGAATACCAAATTCTGAGAAATGCAGCTATCGCTGTGCTCAGGGAGATCGGTGTCGAGACTGGTGGTTCCAACGTGCAGTTTGCGATCAATCCTGTAGATGGCAGGCTCGTCATTATCGAGATGAATCCACGGGTATCCCGTTCCTCGGCACTGGCATCCAAGGCGACCGGTTTTCCAATCGCCCGTGTCGCCGCGAAACTGGCTATTGGATTTACCCTGGATGAATTACGCAATGAGATTACCGGTGGGGTCACGCCAGCCTCCTTCGAGCCAACCATCGATTACGTGGTAACAAAAATCCCCCGGTTCACCTTCGAAAAATTTCCTGACGCCAATGACCGTATTACCACACAGATGAAGTCGGTGGGAGAAGTCATGGCTATAGGCAGGACTTTTCAGGAATCCCTGCAAAAAGCCCTGCGCGGACTCGAGGTTGGCGTCTGTGGCTTCGATTCAATTCTGGATACCGGGCTCAGTGATGCCAAAGAAATTCTCACCAGGGAACTCACGGAACCTGGTGCGCAGCGGATCTGGTACCTGGGAGATGCCTTCAGGCAGGGTTGGCCGATTGAAACTGTTTACCAATTGTCAGGCATCGATCCCTGGTTCCTGGTGCAGCTAGAAGATTTGATACGCACGGAGGAGAGTCTCGCAGGGAAATCCCTGTCAGATCTGGACAAGGCGGCGATGTTTGCTCTCAAGCGCAAGGGCTTCTCCGACGAACGCCTGTCACAACTGCTCGGTGTCAAGGAAATCGAAGTACAACGGGTGCGTCACGGCCTTGGTGTACGGCCAGTCTACAAACGCGTCGACACTTGCGCCGCCGAATTTGCTTCCGCTACGGCCTATATGTATTCCACCTATGAGGAGGAATGCGAGGCTGCACCTTCGACCCGGGACAAGATCATGGTGTTAGGGGGGGGTCCTAATCGCATTGGTCAGGGCATTGAATTCGATTACTGCTGCGTTCATGCCGCCCTCGCCATGCGCGAAGATGGCTATGAAACCATTATGGTTAACTGCAATCCGGAAACTGTATCCACGGATTTCAATATCTCGGATCGATTGTACTTCGAGCCACTCACCTTCGAAGATGTAATAGAGATCGCCGAACTTGAAAAGCCCAAGGGCGTGATCGTGCAGTTTGGAGGCCAGACCCCACTGAACCTGGTCAAGCGTCTTGAACAGGCGGGAGTGCCAGTCATAGGAACTTCACCGGATGCTATAGATCGCGCGGAAGATCGTGAGCGCTTTCAAAAGCTCATTCAAAAACTCGATCTCAAGCAGCCAGCTAACCGCACCGTGCGGAGTGTGGAGGAAAGCATCAGGGCTGCAGAAGAAATTACCTACCCCCTGGTGGTCAGGCCCTCCTATGTGCTTGGTGGTCGAGCGATGGAGATCGTTTACAACGACGTGGAGTTAAAGCGCTACATGCACGATGCAGTCAAGGTCTCCAAGGATAGCCCGGTATTGCTGGATTATTTCCTTAATTCCGCCATCGAGATCGACGTTGATCTGGTAAGTGATGGCAAGCAGGTGGTAGTCGGTGCAATTATGCAACACATCGAGCAGGCTGGCATCCACTCGGGAGACTCGGCCTGTTCCCTGCCTCCCTACAATTTACCAAAGGCTGTGCAAGATGAAATTCGGGGCCAGGTTTCGAGGCTGGCGTTGGAGTTGGGTGTGATTGGATTGATGAACACCCAGTTCGCTTACCAGGATGGGGAAATCTACATCATCGAGGTAAATCCCCGGGCCTCACGAACCGTGCCATTTGTCTCCAAGTGTATTGGGCGATCGCTGGCGAAGGTGGCGGCACGGTGCATGACGGGTGTAAGTCTGCAAGATCAGAAATTTACTACAGAGATAGTGCCAGAGACTTATGCAGTCAAGGAGGCGGTATTTCCATTTAACAAATTCCCGGGTGTGGATCCGATTCTGGGACCGGAGATGAAATCCACCGGTGAGGTTATGGGTGTCGGCAAAACCTTCGCTGAGGCCTATGCCAAGGCGCAGATGGCTGCGGGAGAAGTCATCGAAACATCCGGCAATGCCTTCATCAGTGTAAGAGATCACGACAAGCCTTACGTCGTGGAAGTTGCCCGCAAGCTACTGGCATTTGGCTATGCCCTGGTAGCGACCCACGGCACTGCAAAAGTGCTGGAAGACGCCAATCTTCCAGTTACTGGTGTGAATAAAGTCGCCCAGGGTAGACCCCACATAGTCGATATGCTAAAAAATGACGAGATCCAGGTCATCGTCAACACCACCGAAGGAAGACAGGCGATCGCCGATTCTTCTTTGATAAGGCGCACGGCCCTGCGGCATGATGTGTTCTGTACCACGACGATTGCCGGGGCACTTGCAGTTTGCGAAGCGCTGGAATTCGGCGATAAAATGTCTGTCTACACAATTCAACAGCTACACGCGGCTTTACACTAAATTCAATCCCCCGGATATTCAGAATCAGCATCGAGTATCTGTTCGAGGTTAACGAGTTATGCAAAAATTTCCCATGACGGTTAGCGGTGAGGCATCTCTGCGCCGGGAACTTAACGAATTGAAATCCGTCAGCCGTCCGATAATCACGGCGGCGATCGCGGAGGCCAGGGCGCATGGCGACTTAAAAGAGAATGCTGAATATCATGCGGCCCGCGAGCAGCAAAGTTTTTGCGAGGGCAGGGTGAAGGAGATCGAAAGCAAGCTATCTAATTCCCAGGTGATTGATGTCAGTAAGATCGAGCCGACGGGGCGGGTAATATTCGGCACTACCGTGACCCTGATAAATCTCGAGACCGAAGCTACGGTCACATACCAGATCGTAGGCGAAGACGAAGCCGACGTATCCAGTGGCAAGATTTCGGTGATCTCACCTATCGTCAGGGCCATGATGGGAAAAGAAGAAGGCGAAGAGATCGTACTGAAGGCCCCCGCCGGCGACATCGAATACGCGATCGATACGGTTCAGCATATTTAAAGTTACCGGTCCACTAATTCAGCTACGATTGCGAAGCAGATTCGACAGGCGTGGGTCAGGGTTCTTGGCCGCTCGATAAAGCAGGACTATGTGGCCGATACTCTGCACACACTGTGCCTTGAAATCATTGCAGATTGATTCGGTGAGGGCTTGCTTGTCGGATCGGTTCGCGGTCACCAGCTTGAGCTTGATGAGTTCGTGGTCCTTCAATGCTCGCTCAAGTTCGTCGTGAACATTCTCGGTGATGCCTTTTTGTGCAATGGTCACCACCGGCTTTAAATTGTGCCCGATAGCTCGGAAGCGTTTTCTGACTGCGTTACTTAGAGCCATGTGCGGGAGACGTCCTCTGTTTGAAGGTTGCGGAGTTTAGCACGTAAATTGATTTCCTATGTGTTCTATCATTTTCCAGTATCCAGAAAATCTATGGCCAGATCGAAAACCAGTAAACAGTGGTTGAAAGAGCATTTTGACGATGCCTATGTGAAACGCAGCAAGGAGCAGGGTTATCGCTCACGGGCCAGCTTCAAGTTGTTGGAGATTCAACAGAAAGATCGCTTGATTAAACCCGGGATGTCGGTGGTGGACTTGGGTGCGGCGCCCGGTGGGTGGTCCCAGGTAGCGGCGGAATTAGTGGGAAGCAAAGGCAACGTGCTTGCTAGCGATATGCTGGCAATGGATGCACTGCCGAGAGTGGAGTTTGTGCTGGGGGATTTCACCGAAACTCCGGTGTTTGACGAACTCTTGTCTAAACTCGATGGTCGGGTCGCGGACCTTGTAATTTCTGACATGGCCCCCAATATGAGTGGAATCAAGGACATCGATCAGCCAAGGATCATGTATCTGGCTGAACTGGCTCTGGAGTTGGCGCAAGCGATACTGAAACCGGGCGCTAGCTTCCTCGTCAAAGTATTCCATGGGGAAGGTTATGAGGCCTATTTGAAGCAGTTGCAGGCTGGTTTTAACAGCGTGAAGTCCAGGAAACCCGGGGCTTCAAGGGCACGATCGCGCGAAGTCTACCTGCTCGCCCGTGGTTTTCAGAGACCGGACTGAATTTTCGTGCAATATTTCGTACAGACATTAGAATGGTAGCTAAGTGGGGAACGGGTTCGGTCGGCTGTCTGCTTTACCCTACGCCCGCTGGATTTATTAATACAATTTTCTACGCATTGGGGATAAGGTCTTGAATGATATGGCAAAAAATCTGATTCTCTGGATGATCATCGCTGGTGTATTGTTGACAGTTTTCAACAATATTAACCAGGAAACCGTAGAGGACAGCATCAATTACTCCCAATTTGTACGGGAAGTACGCTCCGGTCGTGTCGAAATGGTGGAGCTGGCAGGCATCAATATCACCGGCGTGCGCTCTGATAACACCCAATTCCGCACCGTGATGCCATTGATTGGCGACGATCAGTTGATGAATGACCTGTTCGATAACGGGGTTGAAATTGTTGCCAACGAGCCAGAGCAGCAAAGTATCTGGACCCAGTTACTGGTTGCCAGCTTCCCTATACTCATCATCATTGCCCTGTTCTTCTTTTTCATGCGGCAAATGCAGGGCGGAGGCGTCGGGGGCAAAGGCGGACCGATGTCCTTCGGTAAAAGTAAGGCGAAATTACTGGGCGAGGATCAGATTAAGATTACTTTCGCCGATGTTGCCGGTGTCGATGAGGCCAAGGCAGATGTGGAGGAACTGGTCGAATTCCTGCGGGAGCCAGACAAATTTCAGCGCCTCGGAGGCCGCATTCCTCGCGGTATCTTATTGGTGGGGCAGCCGGGAACTGGTAAAACCTTACTCGCCAAGGCCATAGCAGGCGAAGCCAAGGTTCCTTTCTTCTCCATTTCCGGATCAGATTTTGTTGAGATGTTTGTCGGGGTCGGTGCTTCTCGCGTGCGTGACATGTTTGAACAGGCTAAGAAGCAAGCGCCTTGTATCATTTTCATCGACGAAATTGATGCAGTAGGTCGTCACCGGGGAGCCGGTCTGGGCGGTGGGCACGATGAGCGTGAACAAACCTTGAACCAGTTGCTGGTGGAGATGGATGGCTTCGAGGCCAATGACGGTGTCATTGTAATGGCGGCGACTAACCGGCCTGATGTGTTAGACCCGGCACTATTACGGCCGGGTAGATTCGACCGACAGGTGGTAGTAAGTCTGCCTGACATACGTGGTCGTGAACAGATATTGAAAGTGCATATGCGAAAAGTGCCAATCGATGACGATGTGAAGGCAAATGTAATAGCCCGGGGTTCTCCAGGGTTTTCCGGAGCAGATCTGGCTAACCTGGTGAATGAGGCAGCGTTGTTTGCGGCGAGGGCAGGTCGACGTCTGGTTACCATGGAAGAATTCGAAAAAGCAAAAGACAAGATCATGATGGGCGCCGAACGAAAGTCCATGGTGATGTCGGAGAAGGAAAAGCTTAACACCGCATATCACGAAGCCGGACATGCCATCGTCGGCCGCCTGATGCCGGATCATGACCCGGTTTACAAGGTCAGTATAATTCCGCGTGGCCGGGCTCTGGGTGTAACCATGTTTCTGCCCGAAGAAGATCGTTACAGCATCAGCAGGCAGCACATCATCAGTAATATTTGCAGCCTCTACGGAGGACGGATCGCGGAAGAAATGACACTCGGCAAGGATGGTGTGACAACTGGCGCTTCAAATGACATTCAGCGCGCAACGGAGATGGCTAGGAATATGGTTACGAAGTGGGGCTTGTCCGACAAGCTCGGACCTGTACTATATTCTGAAGATGAAGGTGAAATATTTCTTGGGCGCTCGGCGGCAATGCATCAGAAAACAGTCTCAAGCGATACCGCCATCGCTATCGATAAAGAAGTGCGAAGAATCATCGACGCCTGCTACAAGAAAGCAGAAGACTTGCTCGAGAGTAACAAAGAAAAACTGGAACTGATGAAAGATGCTCTGATGGAATATGAAACCATCGATGCGCTTCAGATCGATGACATCATGGCGGGAAAAGCCCCAAGACCTCCCGCAGACTGGTCTGACAACAACAAGACCGAGAGTGACGACAAGGATTCTGACACCAGCAAAGTGAACAAAGGCGAAACCGACAAATCCAGTAAGATTGGTGGACCCGCCAGCGAACACTAGGCGCAGCACTCGATCCACCGCAAGCCTTATTTGTGACACACATCATTACAGCAGGGGATAGACAGATAGATCTGTCATCTCCTGCCTGTATGGGTGTCATAAACCTTACACCGGATTCCTTTTCTGACGGCGCTCAGCTTAAGAAAGACGACCGCAGTAAATTCGAAGTAGATCTCGCCAAGGCTCTTAGCCGCGCCGGCACTTTAGTTGCAGAGGGGGCACTCTTTATCGACGTCGGTGGTGAGTCCACACGGCCTGGCGCCGAGGCTGTTTCTACACAAGAAGAATTGAGTCGCGTGATTCCGGTTATCGAGGCCATACACGCCAATCTCGACGTTTGCATCTCCGTCGATACCAGTTCCCCGATAGTGATGCTGGAGGCAATCAGGGCAGGCGCCGAATTTATTAATGACATTCGGGCGCTTGCCAACCCGCAGACAATTAAGATAATCAAGGACAGCGGCGTGGCAGTGTGTTTGATGCACATGCAGGGTGATCCAGGCACGATGCAGAAAACAGTTTCTTATGACGATGTGACCGAAGAAGTATTCACCTTCCTCAGGGAGAGAGTTCAGCTTTGTCTCGACAGCGGCATCGGTAGGGGTCATCTGGTAATCGATCCAGGATTTGGATTCGGAAAATCCCTGCAACATAATTATCAATTACTCAAGAACCTACCTCGACTGCAGGAACTGGAATTACCGATACTGGTAGGCATTTCCCGAAAATCGATGATTGGTGGTATCACCGACAAGCCAGTCGGGGAGCGCCTGGCCGGGTCCATAGCCGCCACCACCCATGCACTTCTGGGTGGTGCGAATATAGTTCGTGCACACGATGTGGCTGCCACCGTCGATGCAATTAGAGTAAACTCTGCGCTCTCTATTGCATAAGCTTATATCGGCTGAGGTTTAACAGAGCATTATATGCAATCAAAAACAAAAAAATACTTTGGTACCGACGGCATCCGGGGCACAGTGGGCACGGCGCCTATCACCCCGGATTTCATGCTCAAACTCGGTTGGGCAGCAGGTAAAGTATTTGCCCGTGAAGGCAATGGACGTAACAAAATCCTGATCGGCAAGGACACTCGCATTTCCGGTTATATGTTTGAAGCGGCGCTTGAGGCTGGCGTGACTGCAGCCGGTGTCGACATCAATCTGCTGGGACCGATGCCAACCCCAGCAATAGCTTATCTGACTCGAACCTTGCGAGCCCAGGCTGGTATCGTCATTAGCGCTTCTCATAATGCTTTTGAAGACAATGGCATAAAATTTTTCTCCAGTGAGGGAAGCAAACTTGCCGATAATGTCGAGTATGCGATAGAGGAAGAACTGGCGAAAAATGTGTCAACTGTCACCTCTGATCTGTTGGGTAAAGCGTCCCGAATCGCTGACGCTGCGGGCAGGTATATCGAATTTTGTAAAAGTACCATCGGTACCAGCCTGAAATTCAATGGCCTGAAAATAGTCGTAGATTGTGCCCATGGGTCGACCTACCACATTGCACCGAGTGTATTTGAAGAACTCGGAGCCAAGGTTGTAGCTATTGGAGTCGCACCGGATGGACTTAACATTAACGAACAATGTGGCTCAACGTCACCCGATCTGCTGGTCGCAACAGTACTGGCGGAACAGGCTGACCTCGGGATCGCGTTCGATGGCGATGGCGATCGATTGGTGATGGTAGATCATCTCGGTAATGTGGTCGATGGCGACGAGTTACTCTACGTGATAGCCAGTGAAAAACGGCGCCAAAACATCGATTTCGGCGGCGTGGTAGGCACTGCCATGAGTAATCTGGGTCTGGAATTGGCGCTGGATGCACTGGATGTGCCGTTCACCCGCACTGCGGTGGGCGATCGCTATGTAATGAAAGAATTGCTGGAGCGTGGCTGGGATCTGGGGGGTGAATCATCGGGGCATATTATTTGTCTGGACAAAACCACAACCGGCGACGGCATTGTGTCCGCGTTGCAGGCCCTGGCCGCAATAGTGAATAGTGAACAGGCGCTGGCAGATTTGAAGAGTAAGATGAACAAGTTTCCGCAATCCATGATTAATGTGAAACTTGTCACCGGGATTGATATTTCCGCCAACGAAATTGTTCAAACAGCGGTGTCTGACGTCGAATCCCAACTTGGGAAAAACGGCAGGGTGCTGCTGCGACCATCGGGAACTGAGCCTGTGGTGCGGGTCATGGTAGAGGGAGAAGACTTCGAGGTAGTGGATAAACTGGCGAAGGAACTGTCCGCGGTAGTGGCAAGCGAGCTCGGGTCCTAACCCGTGCTGTTATTGCAAGATCCGGACAACTTGGGTAGTATTGGCGCCCGTTTTGACCGGTGTCGGTTATAGCCATAAAACATGCTGATTAAAATAGCTCCGGGATTTCATGGTTGAAGAAAACATGCGCCGAAAACTGATCGTTGGCAATTGGAAGATGCATGGCTCCACGGATCAAATAAGCCAGCTATTGGAAGAAATCGAGTCGGGCAGTGAGCGATTGTTGGAAGACATCGAAATCTGTGTCTGTCCCACTTACCTGCACCTGGGTCTGGCATTCGATTTGCTGGCTTCTAAATCAGGCGCGGGCAGAGGGCAAATAAAACTGGGCGCGCAGAACGTGCATGTTGAGCCGGCAGGCGCATTTACCGGTGAAGTGTCTGCCCAAATGCTGGCAGAATATGGCGTTAGCTACGTCATCGTAGGTCATTCAGAGCGACGGCAATTTTTTGCCGAGTCTGATCAGTTCATTGCAGAGAAATTCAGGGCTGCCCAGGCCTGTAGATTGACTCCCATCCTTTGTGTTGGTGAATCCCTGGATCAGAGGCAAGACAACGAGACGGAGCGGGTTGTGCTGAACCAGCTAGACGCGGTGATTGCCGCCGCTGGTATTGCAGCAATGAAGGAGGCGGTTATAGCCTATGAGCCGGTTTGGGCAATCGGCACGGGGGAAACAGCCACTCCTGCCCAGGCGCAGCAAGTTCACCGCACATTACGTGAACACCTGGATCGACTGGATTCGGTTATCGCTAAGGCCATACGTATTATTTATGGTGGCAGCGTAAATGCAGCCAATGCGAAGGAGTTGTTCAGTCAGCCGGATGTTGATGGCGGACTCGTGGGAGGGGCTTCTCTGGAAGCGGAAGAATTTATATCTATTTGTAAGAGCACGGATTAAGAATCATGCAAACTGTAATTGTAGTCATACATGTAATAGTAGCCATCGCAATCATCGGCCTGGTCCTGTTGCAACAAGGCAAAGGTGCCGATGCCGGCGCTTCCTTTGGTGCAGGAGCCTCTCAGACAGTGTTTGGATCCTCGGGAAGTGGTAATTTTCTGGTACAGGCGACTACTGTGCTGGCGACAATTTTCTTCGTCACCAGCCTGTCATTGGCAATTTTCGCTAAATCCCAGTCTGGAGTAGGTGCTACTACGGGATTGCCTGTAGTGAATCAGGATATCCTGCAGGAGACCACGGCGGATAATCAATCCGATATACCCCAATTGGAAGCAGTGCCTGCGTCGAATGACAACCAGGACAACGTGCCCAGCCTCCCAGATGATAATAATTAGGCATCGAGCGACAACGACGATCAGAATTAGCCGAAGTGGTGGAATTGGTAGACACGCTATCTTGAGGGGGTAGTGACCTACGGTCGTGCCGGTTCAAGTCCGGCCTTCGGCACCAAATTCTAGTAACATTCCGTAACGTCCCAGTAATCCATACCCAGTAAATATCATACTCACAGC